>Ga0315549_1002929_pt1 | contig 15709 bp, 14 predicted proteins | sample SalMarSW160200MG_FD_203101 | JGI IMG/M metagenome (GOLD analysis project Ga0315549, IMG submission 203101) | Salt marsh sediment microbial communities from the Plum Island Ecosystem LTER, Massachusetts, United States - Salt Marsh Sediment SW1601-200 ... | reverse complement strand
TCGGCGCCCACGGCTCGGATTGCATCGAACGCGAGCCTTCCACTTTCCGTGTCGGCCGCGACAGCCAGCACGAGCGGATCCACGTATATCCGCTCATCAGGAACACCCGCGCCACGGAGCGCATCGAGCACGCGGCCGATAGCGGCCAGCCGGTCTTCCACCGTGGAGGGGACCCCTCTGTCGTCCATGGCTAGCGCGATGACCTCGCACTCCGTGTCGCGCAGCAGAGGCAGGATACCATCCAGGCGCGATTGCTCGCCGCTGATGGAGTTGATGAGAGGTGTCTGTCGAACTTGCTTGATGGCGGCTGCCAATGCCCGTGGGTTGGCACTGTCCAGGCAGAGTGGCACTTCAACCACCTCTTGGACCGTCTGCACCAACCAGGCCAGGTCCTCTAGTTCCCGTTCGGGAGGCGTACCAGCGCCGACGTCGAGCCAGTCTACCCCTGCCTCTACCTGTCGTCGTGCCAGCTCCTGGATGAAGGATCCATCTCGCGCAGAGACGGCCTTCTTCACCCGTGTCCAGGTGCCGTTGATCCTTTCACCAATGATCCGCATCAAGGACCCTCTTGAGATGTGCTCTGCCTATCACCTCAGCAATCAGCACACGCAGGAAGAAAGAGCTGGATGACGTAACCGCGCTACCGAGCGTCTCGACGACGCTTTTGTGCCACAGCCAAGCCCGGCCCTCGCCGGGCTTCTCGACGACATCAGAGGGAGCCCCAACGTAGAAGCAGTGGCTTGGACAGGCCGCTGCCGATTATGTGCCACATGCCGCCCGGGGCAATCCCCTGGATGGTGCTGAATTGGATCAAGAGGCCAGCGGCACGAACGGTTTTTGGCAAGCATGGCACATGGGTGTCGCAATAGTTGGTTACATCGGCGATAGTATACCGAAGCTGAGTCAGGTTGTCAAGTCAGACGTGTCCCCACAGTGCCCTATGCCGTCAAAGCACACTGCCGATTCGGAAGACGCGTAGGTCTCTGTCGAGGCCGAAGAGTCCTTCACCACTGGTCCCGAGGGAGATCCGGCCACACGACGGTGCCCACCAGAGCGGACGAGCGTCGGTGCACTTGCGGTCGAACGTCTGAACCACAGAGCCAGCGACCCTGCCTATTCTGGGATTGCCTCCAGATAGCCGCAGGGGCGTCAGCCGCTGAGTGCGGCAAGTTTGACGGTGATCTCTCTAGAGACGGCCTTCAGCCGCTCGAGCGATGCCATGGCTTTGTCCCGGGTCAGGGTGTACGCCGGACCCAGGATGGTGAGCGCCGCCACCACCGTGCCATTCTGGTCCGCAACAGGCACGCCAATGGCATTCACGCCGAGCCTGTACTCCTCGAAGCACGGGGCGAACCCCTGCTCTCGGATCTGACGCAGGTCTTCGCGCAACGCCACCGGATCGGTGACCGTGTGCTCAGTGTGGCGAGGTAGGTCCCGCTCCAGCAAAGCGGCCAATTCGCTCTCGTCGCTGTGTGCTAGCAGCACCTTACCCGATGAGCTGGAATGGAGTGGGAGCCGATCATACCAATGCATCTGCTCCCTCGAGCTGGGCGACAGGACGTGCAGCACGGTGGCTACCTCATCGCCACGCCGCTCTCCCAGATACACCGTTTCCCCCACCTGGTCCGACAGGAAGTACAGGTAGGGGAGAGCCGTGACCAGCAAGGGATCGGTGTAGATGGCAGTGTACCCCAGGTCTACGGCCGCGCGTCCCAGGCGATACTTGTGGCTTGACTGGTCTTGTTCGATGAGGCCACCCTGTCGCAGGGACGCCAGGAGGCGGTGAACCGTGCTCCTGGTGAGGGCCAGCCTGCGGGACAGCTCGCTCACCCCAAGCTGGGGTTCCTCCAGGCTGAACTGTCCGAGGATCGCTATTGCCTTATCGACTGTTCGTGAGGGCACTTCTGTCAGTCCGTCCTTCCTCTGTATTCCAACAGAATATCAAGATTGGCGCCGCTGGACACGCCAGTAGCTTCCACGTTCAACGGGCCGCATCGAGGGGCCAGCTTCCGAGGCAAGACCGGGACCTGGTAGCCCAGCGCTGGGGGCGTGCCGGACCCCGGGTATCCGTGCCCGGGGAGCCGGTAATGGCCACTCCAGCAGTGGCGTGTAACCAGTGGTGTTTCTGCCTGGTCTCGACGATGAGCAGTGCTATTGCCCTTCGCATGAAAACGAAACCCTACGTAGGTGCACCCGTACAAAGAAGATACGCCTTGGTCAGACCTCTTCTATATTCTGACCGGCGACAGCCCTGCCGTTCCATATTATTGCTGATCTCCGAGCAGATGTCAAACGACAGGCAGAGAATCTGCGCTCACCACACTCGGACTTTTGTCCACACCACGAAGTACAGTCCAGTTGCGCGGTCGCGCTTCGCACGATAGAATGACGTGTGGAGATGATGCCGGGTGACCGAGGAATCCCTGCAACGACTGGAAACGCTGGGCTACAAGGGTGGTGTCGTCCCTACACGACGTCTCGGTGACCTTCGTGAGGACATCGAGTCTCGTCACCAGGATGCCCTCTTCGACGAGGACTTCTATCACGAACGCCTCAGCTCCTTCGAGTGGGGGCCTCCCGACACCCTGCCAGACGCCACCTCCATCATCGTGGTGGCCGTGCCAGACCCGCAGAGACGGATTACCTTCCACTGGCAAGGGCAACCCGTCCCTGCCACAGTGCCCCCCACGTATCTCCACTGGCAGGGCGTGGACAAGCGGGTCGAAGACTCCCTCTCAGATATCCTGGCCTCGAAGGGATACCACGTCGCTCTGGCCAACCTGCCCAAGAAGCTCACCGCCGGTCGCAGCGGGCTGGCCGCCTACGGCAAGAACAACGTGACCTACGTCCCCGGTATGGGCAGCTTCCACCGCCTGGTGGTACTCTGGTCTGACCTTCCGTGTGAGGAGGAGCACTGGCAGGACCTACGAATGATGGAAACCTGTGAGAAGTGCCAGGCCTGCCAGCGCGTCTGCCCCACCGGAGCCATCGATTCCGACCGCTTCCTCCTCCGGGCAGAGCGCTGCCTGACCTTCCTCAACGAGAAACCTCCTGAGGTTCCCTTCCCGGCTTGGCTGGACCCTTCCTGGCATAACTGCCTGGTGGGATGCTTGCGCTGCCAGAGGGTTTGTCCTGAGAACAGAGAGGTGAGAGACTGGATGGAAGGGCACGAGGTGTTCTCAGAAGCGGAGACCGCCCTACTGCTGGACGGCGTCGCTGAGGAGCATCTTCCCCCAGAGACTGTGGCGAAGCTAGAGCGGCTGGACGTGATCGAGCTTCTCGACATCCTCCCCCGCAACCTGAGCGCTCTCCTGCCCGACTAAGCCTGTGCGCCCCGGTGCTGTAGGACAAGCTTCCACTTGTCCCGCGGAATGCCACATATCCGCCCCTTGTCAGTTGGCCCCCTTTCAGCTATGATGTAAGTGGCGCAGTGGAACTGGAAAAAGAGCTTGTCACGAAGCCAACGAAACAGGTTCCTTGTTCTCCGCAGGTCCATCATCCCGGCCTTGGTCGCCGGGACGATACTCCTCGGGCTGTGTCTGCCCCCTCTGCGGCCCGCTATTGGCGCGCCAGCATCTGCCACCCAAGAGCCCCAGCCAGATGCGCCTCTGGTGGAAGTGCTGGACTCCAACGCCCAGGGCGTGACGCTCGACGTCACCGTGCCTCCCCTGCTGGAAGAGGAGGTGCAGCAGAGAGACAACACCTACCAGCGCCTGACCCTCCACAGCGCGGGCACGACCGGGGAGATCGGCCAGCCGGAACTGCCCTCCTTCGGGCGTTTCGTAGCCATCCCCCGAGGTGCTGAGGTCCGTGTCCAGGTGCTAGCGGACTTTGTGGAGACCCGCTCCGGCTACCTGGTCTACCCGGCCCAGGAACCGTACCCGGAGCAGGATGAGCAACCCCCCTTCGTCCTGGAAGCGGCTGCCTACCAGATAGACGAGTTCCTCCCCACAGACATCGTGGAGATCGAGGGTCCCTACGTTTTCAGAGGGGTGGAGGTAGTGCTGATCAGGTTCCACCCCGTGCAGTACAACCCCGCGCAGAGGACGCTCAAGATCCACTCCGGCTTCCAGGTGGGCATCTCCTTCACCGGCGGGGGGGGCTTCGCCGACCAACGGGTTCGCTCCCCGTACTTCGAGCCCCTGCTCAGCAGTCTACTGCTCAACTACTCGGCACTGGATACCTCTGACCAACCAGAGCTGGGCGCGGGTCTTTCCAGCTCCACCGGATGCGACTTCCTGATCATCACCGCCCCTGCTTTCGTGAACGAGGCCAACCTCCTGGCCGAGTGGAAGATCCGCAGGGGTATCGACACCAGGGTGAGGACGACCACCCAGACGGGATCGACGGCCTCGGCCATCAAGAGCTACATCCAGAACGCCTATGATACCTGGAGCCCTCCCCCCTCCTTCGTCCTCTTCCTGGGGGACGCCGAGTTCATCCCTACCAACTACCAGACCGTCCATCCTCAGCAGCCGCCGGGTGGCACGTTCATCGCCACCGACCTCTACTATGCGACGGTGGACGGCACGGACTGCTTCCCGGACATCAGCACGGGCCGTATCTCCGTGGACACCGCCAGCCAGGCTTCGTACATCGTCAACCGCATCATCACCTACGAGCGGTCACCCCCCGACAAGGCCAGCTTCTACTCCACCGTGGCCCTGGCCGCCTACTTTGAGGATGACGACAAGCCCTATACACAAGAAGACCGCGACTGGGTGCGCACCTCGGAGGAGATTGGCAGCTACTTGGGTACCCAGGGATACGACGAGCAACGCATCTACTACGCCGAGGCCTGGGTCAACCCGCTCCGCTACACTAACGGAGACCCCCTGCCCCCGTATTTGCTGAGGGACAACGGCTTTCCCTGGATTGGGAGCAAGTCCGAGATCATCAACTCGGTGAACGACGGACGCCTGATTCTCAATCACCGCGACCACGGGATGCGCTGGATGTGGGTGGTGCCGGAACTCCGCGTGTCCAACGTGCTGGGCCTCACCAACGGCGAACGGCTCCCGGTGGTGTTCAGCATGAACTGCGAGACGGGCTGGTTCGACAACGAAACCGATGACACCGGGCATGGGACAGCCTACGCCGAAGTCACGTTCGCGGAAGCCTGGCAGCGGAATCAGAACGGTGGCGCAGCAGGCGTCGTGGCCGCCACCCGCATCAGCTACGGCGGATACAACGACCATCTGGACAAGGGACTCTACGACGCCATCTGGCCCGGTTTCCTGCCCTACACGCCCGTGCCTGGCCCCTTCTCCAGCCCGGATTATCGGATGGGACAGGTCCTGAACTACGCCAAACTGTACATGGCCACCGTGTACAGCGAAAACATCTACAGGCAGATCCACTTCGAGATGTTCCACTACTTCGGCGATCCCACCATGGAGATCTGGACCGCACGGCCGGGCACTCTCACCGTGTACCACTCGCCCCTCTATTTCACGAACGCAACATCATACACGGTGAGTGTGGAGAACGGAGCACTGGTCTCGCTGGTCAAGGACGGGGAGATCCTGGCCACTGGCCTCTCAGCGGGGGGGATAGCCACCGTCACTATGCCGGGACCGCTGACGCCGGGCACCATCTATCTCACCGTCACCAAGCACAACCGCAGGCCCTACGAATCGACGATCCAGGTAGTGACGGAAGACATGTCTTTCCGAGTCCGGGTGCCGCTCGGCATGAGTCTGTACTAGCAGACGGGCCGGCGGAGTGCGTCGCGGCCGCCGTCGCCCCCACCCAAGATCGGCGCGAGTGGCGAAGGCGTGGAGAAGCGCTTTCAGACCCAGGTAAAAGGGCATTCACGTTCCCTCCGCCGCTGGGACGCTCCCTCCATATAACCTTCAGCCCACTCAGCATGCGTCCGGCGACGGGTCCGATGTCGTTCTTCCACACTCCAAGTGGTACTATTTGCCTATTTCGAAGAGACGCAAAGCATGATATAGTGGTTACTGCAGCAGTTCCTGCGGCACCCCGAGTGGGCTCCACCCGCGGGTGCCCAGCGGGAGTGCCGACTGCATGGCCAAGCGAACCTCAGGCGTCGAGATGAAAGGATCGGACGGAGTATCCACGTTGAGTGCGAAACCTACTGCAAGACGACTTTGGCGCAAGAGCCTGTGGGCGGTTGCGCCTGTCGTTCTTCTCCTTGCCGCGGCGCTCACTCTCACATCCAGCGCCCAGTCCAGCTCACCCCCTCCGCAACCCCCGACTCCCGTGGAGATCACGATAGGGGCCGAGGACGAGGGAGGCCGGGTCCAGCTCCACGAAGGGGAAACGCTGGTCGTCAGCCTGGAGAGCAATCCATCCACCGGGTATGGCTGGGAGCTCGACCAGCCGCAATTGTCCATCGAGAGTGTCTCCATCCTTCGACAGACCGGCGATGAGTACCAGCCCCGCGAGACGCTGGGTTCCTCCTCCACCGAGGGCGCTGACGCCCCGCAGCCCCTCCTGGGAGCTCCCATGACCCAGGTGCTTCGCTTCGAGGCGCTGCGGGCGGGCCAGACCTCGTTGAACCTGGTCTACCGCAGACCGTGGGAGGATCTTCCACCCCTCGATAGGTTTTCCATCGCGGTGGAGGCGGTGGGCCCCTTTTCCGATACCTCACCCACAGCCATCGAGACCGAAGAGAGCCTCGGCCCGTCTGCCGTCTCTCAAACGACGATCCTGGGTGACGATGGAACACTGGGCCTACCCTCCGCGTACAACTGGTGCGACCAGGGAGCCTGCACCCCTGTCAAGAATCAGGGTAGCTGCGGCAGTTGCTGGGCCTTCAGCACCGTCGGTCCACTGGAGTCCAATATCCTCTACTACGACGGTCTGGTGAAGGACCTCTCGGAGCAGTATCTGCTTTCCTGCAACGAGGACTATTGGGATTGTAGCGGCGGCTCATTCGCCCACGACTACCACGAGTGGAAGCACATCCCCGCCGAGCCTGACGCCGGGGCGGTGTACGAGGCCGATTTCCCATACACGGCGCAGGACGACCCCTGCAACCCCTCCCACACCCACTACGAGAAGATCGTTGATTGGGCTTACGTGGGCAGCCAAAACAGCGTGCCCCCTGTTGCCGACATCCAGCAAGCCATCCTCGACTATGGGCCGGTCTCCGTGGCTGTCTGCAGCGCTGGGTCCGCTTTCCACAGCTATAGCGGCGGCATCTACGAGGCCAATGAGTGCACCGCTGTCGGACACGCCGTGGTCCTCGTGGGCTGGGACGACAACCAGGGAACCAACGGGATCTGGTACCTCAGGAACTCCTGGGGAACCGGCTGGGGCGAGGGCGGCTACATGCGCATCGGGTACGGCATCAACAGCGTGGGCTACGGCGCCAACTATGTCGTCTACCGGGCCTGCTACGATCTGGATCTCGACGTGAGCCCCACCGGCGCAGGCACCGTGGTCGCTGACGCTCTGCCCGATTGCGGCGGCGGCTACGAGCCCGACACCGTCGTGGGACTGACGGCCAATGCCAACCCCGGCTGGCAGTTCTACGCCTGGGGCGGGGATGCTTCTGGACCCACCAACCCCATCACCGTCACCATGGACTCCAACAAGAGTATCACGGCCCACTTCGTATGTGATGGCTGCTCACCGCGCACCGATTGCCCCTTGGGTATGAAGAGCTACCAGCACGAGCCAAGTGGCTGGCTGACCATCATCAGCGAGGGTTTCGAAGGCTCCTTCCCGGGCTCGTGGGACGTCCTGGACAATCAAGCAGGCTACGGGGAGTACTACTGGGGCCAGCGAAACTGCCGCGCCTTCGAGGGGAGCTACGGTGGCTGGGCGGTCGGTGGCGGAACAGACGGTTCGCCGCTGGGCTGCGGGAGCGACTATCCCGACTACGCAGATAGCTGGATGGTGTACGGACCCTTCAGCCTGGAGGGTGCAACGGCGGCGGACCTGCAATTCAAGCTATGGCTGGACAGCGAGAGTGGTGAAGATGGCATCTTCTGGGGCGCATCCACAGATGGCGCCAACTTCTACGGGCTGGGTGTCAGCGGCTACAGCGGTGGCTGGGTCGACAGACTGCTGGACCTCACCGACGTCTACACACTCGGCAGTCTGCTGGGGGAGCCTGAGGTGTGGATCGCCTTCGTGTTCCAGAGCGACCTTGATACACACTACCCGGAAGGCGCTTATGTAGACGGCGTCGTCTTGCGCAAGTACCTGGCGCCAACAGGACAGCCAGCGCCTTCGTCCGGGCCCGCCTCATGCGCCACCTGCGACACCGCGCTTGAAGAGCGACCTGCCGTCATGGTCCGGCGGCAGTGAGCCTGCGGCCCTCAATCCGCGAGGTGCGCCCTGATCCATCTCCTCGTGACTTTCCCCGCCGGATCCTCCGCCAGATCTTCAGCGTAGCCAGCCTGCCCGCCGCTTCTTCCACTCCCCCGAGCCAGGGTATCGCGGCCCAGGCACGAGAGGAGCGAACCGCGCCCTCCCCCCCACCAGCCTCCAGACGTGCGCACGAATGGCGGGTTCGCTGAGTGGCACAGTCCCACCCCCCGACGCTTCGGCACGTTCAGGGCGGGAGACAACAGAAAAGGCCCCGCCTCCCAGGGGCGAAGCCGCACTCACCTTGACTGTAGTAGACCGCTGTTCAAGGCCCAGCAGTGGCGTCATGACCTACACGGCCCGCTGGTGCGCCGTTTCCACAGTGAGCCTGCCTCCGCCGGACCGTCAGGACTCCCTTACGTCCAGGTACTCCACCCCCAGCTTGGCGATGCTCTCCGTCAGCTTCTTCTTTCCCACACCGGTCACTTTGGCGGTGATGATGGTATCGCCCGGCTCATCCCCACCCCAGGTAGTGAGGGCCAGCAGCCGCCCACCCAGCTTGGAGATGGTCTCCGTGCACAGTGGCAGCACGCCCTGCCCCACGGGAATCCTCATTGTGAGGCGCACACCAGGCTCCCGGGCACCCAGTAGCTCCAGAAACGACCTGAAGATGTCGGTCTCGGTGATGATCACCGGAAGGGCCCCTATCCGGTTGTCCGCCATGATCCGCGCTGCCTCTTCCAGAGGCGTGTCGTCGGCGACGGTGAAGACCTTCTTGGTCATGATCTCCCCGACCGTGAGCTTGGAGACCAGGTAGTGAATCTCGTGAATGCTGAGGGAAGTGGCGGGCGATGGCGAAGCGTAGAGGATGTCCTTCTCCGCCACTATGCCCACGAGACCACCCTTTTTGTTCAGCACCGGCAGACGACGGACCTTCTTGTCGCGCATGATCTTCAACGCCTCGTCGACGGGCGTCTTCTCGGTGACAGTGATCGGATCCGGGCTCATGCGACTGCCTACCAGCATCTGCACACCTCCTTGGAACCAAGGTTTTCGTGGCCTCCGAGACTTCACCAGTATAGCACAGCACGAGTTGTAGCGCAATCGGAACTAGCTTCGCCCTGCGCAACTAGTCGCCCCGGAACACCTCTTTCTTCCTGTACATCACTCGGTGACACGAGGCGACCAGATCATTAGCATCGGTAACCACCGTGATGTGATAGAGTGCCGTTCGCTGGCCCACATGCTCCTCTGGGGCTTCAGCAATCAGGGTTACCCCGCAGTTGACCATCTTCAAGCAGCAAATCTCCATGGTCAGACCGGCGCACCGCGCTGTCCGATGACAACCTGACCGCGGCTTTGCCCAACCTCCGTGCGTACGCTATAATCCCGGAGATTCCAACAGAGTCATACGAGGGAACGCACGCCAATGCTGGACGCGCACGCCTTCAAGCAAGACGAGCAACTGGCCTGGAATCTCTGTGCCGAGAACTACGAGAAGTGCCTCACCCAGCCCTTCGCCGTCTTCAGTCGTCAGCTAGTAGACCTAGCGGGTCTGCGCAAGGAACGCAGGGTCCTGGACGTGGCCACCGGGACCGGCTTGGCAGCGCTGATGGCCGCGGTACTCCTGGGGCCACAAGCACAGGCGGTTGGCGTGGACCTGTCCGACACCATGATCGGTCTAGCCCGAAAGCGAGCCGCCGAACAAGGCGTGGGCAACGTGGATTTCATCCGCATGGACGCAGAGCGGTTGGACTTCCCCGATGATTCCTTCGACGCCGTGCTCTGTGCCCTGGGCTTGATGCTCTTTCCCCAACCAGACGTGGCTCTCTCGGAGATGCTTCGCGTGCTGAAAGGCGGTGGCACCGTCGCGCTGTCCGTCTTCGGGAGGGGGAGCAAAGTGGCCCTGCGAGCTTTCATGGAGCCCTTCATCCCGCACATGCCACCTCCCCCGCAGCGGGGCCCTTCGACCTTTGGCTTTGGCCAGAATGAGGTACTGAGAGAAGCCCTGGAGCAAGCTGGCTTCTCAGACGTAACAGTGGAGGAGCAAGCGCACGTGCTCGAGTTTGAGACGCCCGAGGAGGTCTGCAACATCCCGCTCTCTCTGGGGCGCCTCGCTCAGATGCAGTCCGGGCTGCCCGCCGAGGCCAGGCAGGAACTGAGACAGCAAGTGCTCCACATAGCCACAGAGAAGTACTTCGGTCCGCGAGGTCTCTTCGAGCTGCCCTTCGGAATCACCTACGCTGTCGCGCACAAGCCATCATAGGCATCGTTGCGCTCTCGGCAGGCCTGCACGATCTGAGGTAGCGCTTGGGCAACGTCCTCGCGAATCACCACCTCAGCCAGGTGGTCGGCTGGCGTCTCCTGGTAGTTGACGATGATCAACTCCGAACCCCGTCTGCGAGCCAGATAGAGCAGGTCTGCTGCGGGGACCACGGCCAGCGAGGAACCCACCACCAGCATCAGATCGCATGACTGGCTCTCCACCTGTGCGTCCAAGAAGACGTCCATCGGCAACGGCTCCCCCGTGAGGACCGCCATGGGCTTGAGCACTCCGCCGCAGTCCCGGCAATAGGGTACCTCGCCTTCCAGCATACACTCCTGGACCAAGCCCTCGACGTCTACGACCTGTTGACACCTCATGCACACAGCTTCTCGCAGGTGGCCATGCAGCTCCAGCACGCGTTTCGACCCCGCTCGCTGATGCAGGTTGTCTATGTTCTGTGTGATCACAGCCTTCAGCAAGCCGAACTCCTCGAGTTTCGCCAGGGCAGTGTGAGCTGCGTTCGGCTGGGCCTCCACGAAAAGGGCGGCTGTCGAGCTCATCCACTGATAGAAGATACGGGGTTCCGCGCGGAAAGCCCGTATGGAGGCCACGACCATCGGATCGGTCTTTGCCCACAGTCCGGAGCCAGGGCTCCGGAAATCTGGGATGCCCGATGGTGTGCTCACGCCGGCTCCGGTGAAGGCCACCGCATATCGCGCAGAGGTGAGCAACTCGGCAGCCCTGTCTATGTCCTTCTGAAGGGACACTTCTCCCAGCCCCTCAAGTCAGGTCGAATAGAGACTGCTGCTCTGGCCCCGAATCCGCCTGCTCGCCGCTTGCCGCCCGATGGGCATATCGTGTGGTCTCGGGCAGTCTGTACCGGGTACAGCAGCCCATCACATACTCCATCGCCGTCTCCAGGTCCATGCGATGGCCCACCGAGACGTAGACCGGGCTCACGTTCGTGCGAGTCCGCAGCACGACTCCGATGGTCTCATCGCCATCGTAGAGATAGGCGTACGAACCGGACTCCGTACCCGGTTCGTGATGAGTACCACACAGTCGTGACTTGGCACAGCCTATCGACGGCTTGTCCAGAATGACTCCCACGTGGCTGGCGATGCCAAAGCGCCTGGGATGGGCCACGCCCTGACCATCGAAGACGAAGAGGTCGGGTTCGATGTCCAGGTCCCCACAGGCCGCGAGGATACCTGGGGCCTCTCTGAACGAGAGGAAACCGGGGACGTACGGCATGTTGATGGGCACCTCTGCCAGGCGTTGTTCCAGCGGCTCCAAGGAGGGATAGCTCAGGACCACTACAGCCGCTCTGGCGACATCTCCCGCCACGCCTACGTCGACGCCAGCCACCGTGGACACTTCACCGAAATCAGGCTGGAAGGAGACCCTGTCCCGCAGGCTCAACTGTATCGCCTTGGCCTCGGCGGTCGATACGTCCCAGGGATGAGGCGCTACAGTGTTCAAGGTCTAGCCTCCGACCCGGCTGCCTCTACTCGTTGAACATCTCGCCCACTGAGATGCCCAGGTAGATGCGCCTGATCACCTCACCTAGAAGAGGAGCGACCGAGAGGACCTTGATCTCGATGTCCTTCATCTTATTCCTCTTCTCTTCTGAGATAGGAACCGTGTTGGTGACGACCAGCTCCGTCAACCCTGCATCGTTCAGGCGCTCTGGCCCGGGATCGGAGAGGATGGCGTGGGTAACGCACGCGTAGACGTCCCTCGCCCCTGACGAATGAAGGAACTTCGTCGCGTTGCGCACCGTGCCAGCGGTGTCTATCTCGTCGTCGAAGATGATGGCATTCATGCCCTTCACCTCGCCGATGAGGCTGAGCACCTCCGTCTTTCTGCCCCCTCGGCGCTCGCGACGCTTCTCGATGATGGCCAGCGGCACGCCAAGAGCCTCCGCAAAGTCCCGGCCCAGCTTCGTAGCACCCACGTCAGGCGCCACGACCACGGAGTTCTCAACGCCTTTCAGTCTGATGTAGTCGCTCAGCATGTGGAATGCCGTGATGTCGTCCACTGGGATCGTGAAGAACCCCTGGATCTGATCGGCGTGGAGATCCATGGTCATGAACCGGGTAGCGCCAGCGACCGTTATCATGTCGGCCACCAGACGCGCCGTGATGGGCACACGGGGCTGGTCCTTCTTGTCGGTACGACTGTAGCCGAAGTAGGTCACTACCGCCGTGATGTCCGCTGCGGAGTCGCGTCTCAGCGCGTCGATCAGGATCAGCAACTCCATGATGTTGTCGTTCACCGGCGCACACGTGGGTTGGATGATGAACGCGTGTTGACCGCGCACGCTGCTGTGCAGCCTCACGAAGGTATTGTCGTTCGGGAACTTGAAGATGTCCACGCCGCGTAGGGGACAGCCCAGATACTCAGCGATCTCGCGGGCCAACTCAGGGTTCGCTGTGCCGCCAAAAACGGCCAGATCCTCATACATGGTGCAACCTCCTAGTCTTGCGCCTCACCGCGCGGGGACTCCTCGTTGAGAAACTCGTGCCGTAGAATGGCCATCAGGAGGCTATCATGGTACCTCCCACCGCTGAAGAACGCCTCGCGGGCTCTTCCTTCGTGGCGAAAGCCACATTTCTCGTAGCATCGTTTCGCGCGCTGGTTGAACTCGTACACCGACAACTGGATACGATGAAGGTTCATCTCTCTGAAGGCGAAATCCAGCAGAGCAGCGATGGCATCGCTGCCATACCCCCGACCCCAGTACTCCTTCTCGGCGATGACGATACCCAAGGTCGCGCACCGGTTCTTCCAGTCCAGCTCGTGCAGGCCCACATTGCCGATGCTCACGCCGTCCTCGGTGTCGATGATGGTGAAGATGCGGCTGCTGCTGTTCTTCAGGTAGGCCTCGAACCACTGCTCCTCCTCCGCCCTAGAGATAGGAAGGTACATCTCCAGATACTGGCGCACCGCCGGGTCGTTCAACCATCTCACGAAGGTGGGTATGTCTTCCCGCTCGATGGCCCGCAGTCGCGTCTTACTACCGAGGATCATGGTCCCCTCCCTCTGCGGCACCCTCTAGCGCCACGCCGCCAAGGAAGCCTTCCAGCAAGGTGTCTGCGGCCGTGTACGGGTCTATCCTCCGATCCGCGATCCCCTGGGTCAGCGAATCCCACTCCTTCGTCCATACCTGCTCCATGAGTCGATCCAGGAGTTCCTGGCCCAGTATACGCCTCAGCTCTTCCTGCGCCAGGCTCATCTTGCGCTCATGCAACTGGCCGCTACCCTCCAGATGTGCCAGGTGGCACTCCACAGCATCGGCCAGGGCAACCGCCCCATCGCCTTGCAGAGCGATGGTCTTCAAGAGGGGAGGTCGCCAGTCCCGGCCACGATTGCCCTCTCCCATGTCCAGCATCATCTCCAACGTCAGGTAGGTCCTGTCTGCACCATCCCGATCTGCCTTGTTGACCACGAAGATGTCGGCGATCTCGAAGAGTCCTGCCTTGATGGCCTGGATGTCGTCACCGAGACCTGGAGCATCGACCACGATCACCGTGTGGGCAGCGCGCGCAATCTCCACCTCCGACTGCCCTGCGCCCACCGTCTCGACCATGACCAAGTCGCGGCCGAAGGCGTCCAGCACTTTGATGGCGTCCCCCGTGGCCCGGGCCAGACCACCAAGCTGTCCCCTGGAGGCCATACTCCGGATGAAGATGCCTTCGTCGGTACTGAGTTTCTGCATGCGGATGCGATCTCCGAGCAGAGCACCGCCGCTGAAGGGACTGGTGGGGTCCACCGCGATGATCCCCACTGTCTTGCCACGGGATCTGAACTCCTTGGCCAGTTCGTAGACCAGCGTGCTCTTGCCAGTTCCGGGGGAGCCGGTCACTCCGACGATGTGGGCCCGACCTGTGTGGGGGTAGAGAGTGGCAATCGCTGCCCGAGCAGGCGGGCCGCCGTCCTCCATCAAGGTCACGAGCTGTGCCGCAGCCCTGCGATCGCCGGACAACAGACGGTCAACCAGATCCAAATTCAGTCCTTCTTCACGTGTTCCTTGATGAATCCTGCGATCTCCTCCGACGATGCGCCAGGGCCGAAGATGCCTATGACGCCCATCTCCCTGAGAGCTGGCACGTCCTCATCGGGGATGATCCCTCCAGCAAGGAAGACGACGTCGCCCAGGCCTTTCTCCCTGGCTAACTCCAGTATCCTGGGGAGCAAAGTCATGTGGGCTCCGGAGAGGATGCTGAGGCCGATGACGTCCACGTCTTCCTGCAAGGCAGCAGTGACGACCATCTCCGGTGTCTGCCGCAATCCAGTGTAGATGACCTCCATGCCGGCGTCCCGCAACATGCGGGCGACGACCTTGACTCCTCTGTCATGCCCATCCAGACCTGGCTTGGCGACCAATACCCGAATCTTCTTCTCCGGCATGGATCCCTCCTGAGGCACATCGCGCACGCCAATCACGATTATAGCGCAGGAGCACTCAGTTGCCAATCGGTTTCCGCTCCACTATAATGGCCCACATGCTGAGCACAGAGAAGAAGTGGCTCGACTACTCCCTCCCAGTCATGGAAGAGATGCGGAAGGAACTGGCCGCACAAGACGCGGTTGTCCTCGCCGCGCGCACGGGCACGCGTTTCGTAAGACGGAGTGAGGGCCAAGGGCATTTCACCCTCGAGTACATAGGCCAGACCTACCACATCACTTTCCCTGCCTTTGAAGCGCGCGATGCACGTACGGATGAGGAATGCTGGGCAGGATTGCGTTTCCTCTTCCTGCACTATTTCCAGAAGGCCGATGGAACGCCCCTTGCTCATCGATGGATCGCCTATCGAGAGCTCCCGGATGGCATGTTCTACTTCCACGCTTTCCAGGGCTACACGGGGACACGCCTGGTCAAGGCCTTTGCCAATGATCTGGCCAAGTTCAAGGATGCCGCGTCCAAGGCAGGCGGCGAAGCGTTGTCCCACGGCGATGCGGGGTCTATGTTCCACGCCTTGCCCCGCATCCCTTTGGCCGTCCTCTACTGGTATGGGGACGACGAGTTCCCCCCCAACGCCAATGTGCTCTTCGACGCCTCGGCTGGTCGCTACCTGTCAACCGACGGGCTGGCTGTGCTGGGCAGAGAGCTGTGCAGCAAGATCATCCGTGACGCTTAGGGCCCCATCAACATGT
>Ga0315549_1002927_pt1 | contig 15717 bp, 18 predicted proteins | sample SalMarSW160200MG_FD_203101 | JGI IMG/M metagenome (GOLD analysis project Ga0315549, IMG submission 203101) | Salt marsh sediment microbial communities from the Plum Island Ecosystem LTER, Massachusetts, United States - Salt Marsh Sediment SW1601-200 ... | reverse complement strand
ATGTTCCATGCCTCGGGATTCTTGGGCAGGGATATCGTCTATCGTGTATCTCACACAGGATTTTGTTGACATAGGTATGAAAAAGCCATAACATTCTATCGCAATGAGGACTGCATGCCATGTTTGAGCTTTTAACTGAAAAATTCGGCAGGGTTTTTAAGGAACTTAAGGGCCGGGGAAGATTAAGCGAAAAGGATATACAGGAGGCATTGAGGAACGTTCGGCTTGCCTTGCTCGAGGCAGACGTGAACTACCGTGTTGTCAAGAATCTCCTTGAGGAGATTCGTGGGCGAGCCCTCGGGCAGGAGGTAATGGAGAGCATTACCCCCGGGCAGCAGGTGATAAAGGTGGTCCATGAGGAACTCACCAAGCTCATGGGAGAAGGGGTACGAGATCTAAACCTGAACGATGACAAGCCTATAATCCTTATGCTGGTCGGCCTCCAAGGTTCCGGAAAAACCACTACTGCCGGCAAGCTGGCCATTTTCTTGAGAAAGAAAGGGCTCCGGCCATACTTGGTGCCACTCGATGTGCGGAGGCCTGCCGCCATTGAGCAGCTAACGAGATTGGCAGAGGAGATCGATATCCCGGTTCACCCTACCGATAGGAATGATCGGGCTGAGGATATTTGCGTGAAGGCCCTCGGTGCGGCCTCTGAGATCGGTTCTGATGTCGTGATCCTGGACACCGCCGGCAGGCTCCATATAGATGAAGGGCTTATGGATGAGCTGGTAAGGATCAAAAAGACACTCCACCCCGTGGAAACCCTTCTCGTAGCCGATTCCATGACAGGTCAGGATGCGGTAAACCTGACAAGCACCTTTAACGATCATATTGATCTCACGGGGGTCATCTTAACAAAGATGGAAGGAGATGCCAGAGGAGGAGCAGCCCTTTCCATAATGTCAGTCACGGGAAAACCGATCAAATTCGTTGGGATCGGCGAGAGGCTCGACGCCTTAGAGCCCTTTTACCCGGAGAGGATGTCCTCCAGGATATTGGGGATGGGCGATATCCTTACCCTCATCGACAAGGCGCAGGCTGAATTCGATCAAGAGGAGGCACTCAGGCTCGCGAGCAAGATCAAGAAGGCAGAGTTCGATCTCGAGGATTTTAAGACGCAGCTCCGCTACATTCGAAAGATGGGCTCCTTCGAGGAGATTCTCGGCATGATACCCGGCCTGGGAAGGATGATGAAGCGGGGAAGGGTGAATGCAGATGAAGGGGAACTCGTCAAGGTTGAGGCCATTATCAATTCAATGACCGCAGAGGAGCGAAGGGACTGCAAGATAATCAACGGCAGCAGGCGAAGACGAATTGCGAGGGGAAGCGGAACAAAGGTGGAGGACGTAAACAGGCTGCTCAAGAACTTTGCACAGACCAAGACCATGCTCAAGAAATTTGGACGCGGATCTGCCCCGGGTCTCTCTTCCCTAGCGGGTTTCGGGTTGGATGCCAGCGCTCGTGAGTGAGACACTTGACAAATGAGGTGAACTTTAGCAAAAGAAGATCTTCTTCAGGTACATGACAACGATAGAGTAGTAAACAAGGTAAAGGGGGTGAAATATTCAAGATGCCGGTAAGAGTTAGATTAACCAGAAAGGGCGCTAAAAAGAGGCCGTTCTATCGTATAGTGGCGGCGGATTCTGAGGCACCAAGGGATGGAAGGTTTCTCGAGCTATTAGGATACTACGATCCACTACAGGATCCGGCTTATGTGAGCCTGGATGAAGATAAGGTGAAGAAGTGGATCCAGAGGGGAGCTACGGTCTCAGAAAGCGTTGGGTCTATTCTGCGCAAAAGGGGGGTATCCACGGTCCCTTCCCAATCGGACGAACAAGCGTAAAATGAGAATCTCAGACGGGGGAAAAAATGGAAATGAAAGAGCTGATCGAATATATTGCAAAGGTTCTGGTTGATAATCCGGATGAGGTGAGTGTTACGGAGCTCGAGGGGAAACAGACGTCGGTGATAGAGCTAAGGGTGGCAAAGGAAGATTTGGGAAAGGTCATTGGCAAGCAAGGAAGAACTGCCAGGGCGATGCGAACGATACTTGGTGCAGCCTCGACCAAGTTGAAAAAGCGATCTGTCCTGGAAATCTTGGAGTAAGTGAACAGCGCTCATCGAAGAGATCTCGTTCAGATAGGGCATGTTATCCGCCCCCACGGTGTAACCGGTCTGCTAAGGATAGTTTCTTACGCGCAATCAAGAGAAACGTTCTTGAAGGCCGGTTCTGTGTTTATAGGCAAGGCCAACGAGGAGTTGGAGGAACGAAACGTCTTATCCATCGGAAGACATGGCTCGGTGTACCTCCTGAAGGTATCCGGGTTGGAATCGGTTGAAACGGCGGAAGAGCTTAGGGGAGCGGATATATTCATAGGCAAAGAGGCCCTCGCGGAAAAGGAGGAGGGAGAGTTTTTCCACTTTGAACTTCTGGGCTTGGATGTATACCTGGATGCGGGTTCTTATCTGGGAGTGCTGAAGAGTATCTTTCCAACGGGAAGCAATGACGTGTATGTCGTCGAAGGCGGGGGAAAGCAATATTTGATACCGGCACTTTATCAGGTCGTCAAGGAGGTAAATCTGTCCGAAAAAAGGATGGTCATCTCACCAATGAAGTATTTGTTGGATCTGTAATGAGGTTCGATATTCTCACCATTTTCCCTGAAATGTTTGTCCCCCTCACCAGTTATGGAATTGTGGGTCAGGCAGTACGAAGGGGAACCATAGAGATTCATGTGGTCAACATACGGGATTTCAGCGATGGGCCTCATTTCATGACCGATGACAGGCCCTATGGCGGAGGGGATGGTATGGTGATGAAACCGGAGCCGATTTTTCGGGCACTGCAATCGATTCACAAGGCTGCCGGGGAACACAGGGTCGTTTTACTGACTCCCCAGGGCCAGCTCTTCGATCAGTCATTGGCTCGGAGCTTATGCACCCTTGCCCACATTATACTGATATGCGGGCGATACGAGGGGGTGGATGAGAGGGTGCGATCCACGTATGTAGATATGGAAGTATCTATCGGAGATTATATCGTAACTGGAGGCGAAATTCCAGCCATGGTCATCGTTGATGCGGTGAGCAGGTTGATTCCGGGCGCGTTAGGAGGTGAGAGATCGGCCTTGGAGGAATCCTTTGAGGATTCCCTCCTGGAGTATCCGCACTACACAAGGCCTCAGGTCTTCCAGGGAGAGTCGGTGCCGCCGATTTTGTTATCAGGGGATCATGAGAAGATACGGCTCTGGAGAAGGACGAAATCCTTGGAAAAAACACTGGAGCGGAGGCCTGATCTTCTGAAGCGGGCTTGTCTCAACGAGACGGATAGAGGCATGCTTGAGGAATTACAAAAGCGCCGCTCTACCGCCATCACCACGGCAGGCGGATCCGAATCCGGTGACAGCAACGGCTCAGATGAGATAGCTCAGCGACGCAATGAGTAGTTCACCAGGAGCGGTTGTCTTGCTATTTTCCGTTATCTGGAGTATGGTTCGCCTGGCAGGCATAGACAACCCTGGATTCCGCAGCAGGTCATGACGATTGGGCGGCGATGATTGTTCTCGAGCCCAAAGCCGCGAGCGGATGCGTGGAGATGGGTGTTATAGACTCATACCTTGACCCCAGAGGCACCGTTATGCCATTCTATATCGGGCTCGTACATTATCCCGTGTACAACAAGAGGGGGGAGGTCATTGTTTCGGCAATCACCAACCTGGATCTCCATGATCTGGCGAGGCTGGCAAGGACATATGCAGCCGAGAGGTTCTATGTTATAAACCCCCTCATCGACCAGCAGGATCTCATCAGAAGGATATGCGGTCATTGGGTGGGCGGCCATGGAGCACGGTATAACAAAGACAGAAGCGAGGCTATGTCATTGATATCAGTGGTGTCGACGCTTGAAGAGGCGCTCGATGAGATTAGGGTCAAGGAGGGAACAGCGCCGATTCTTATCGCTACCGATGCGAGGAATGATAGGGGGGAAACGGTGCCCTATCCGTTTGTACGTGAGATAGTGGCGTCTCATAGGGCGGCAATAGTCCTCTTTGGCACTGCGTGGGGAATAGCCAAGGAGCTTATCAGGGATGCGGATTATCTCTTGGAGCCCATTATGGGTGTTTCAGAGTATAACCACCTTTCGGTGAGGACAGCTGCTGCGATAATCTTAGATCGACTATTTTCACAGAATTGAACCCGTAAGGATGTGAGAGGTCGGCAGAAAGGAGCATGGTACGATGGACCCGAGGGTAGAGATGCTGGAAAAGGAACAGATGAGGGTAGATCTCCCTGCCTTTCGAGCAGGAGACAAGGTGAGGGTGCATAGCCGAATACAGGAAGGCGATAAGGAGCGAATCCAGGTGTTTGAAGGGGTGGTCATCAGGAAGAGAAAGGGCACCATGGGAGCTACCTTTACGGTACGAAAGGTTTCATACGGTGTGGGCGTAGAGAAAGTGTTTCCCGCTCATTCTCCCACTATTGATAAGATAGAAGTAGTTACGAGAGGGAGGGTGAGAAGAGCGAGACTCTACTACCTGCGTAACTTGCGGGGTAAGGCCGCGAGGCTTAAGGAGAAGAGGGCCTGATTTTCCGCATGTCTCACCTTCTCTACGAATCCGATGCCCGGTGTGCGGGTTACTCCCTCATAGCCGGCATAGATGAGGCGGGTCGAGGTCCATTGGCTGGTCCCGTGATTGCGGCCGCAGTGATCTTGCCTGAGAACGCAGAATTGAAGGGGGTACAGGATTCAAAGAAGATGACGCCCCGCGCGCGAGAGCAAGCGTTTTTCCTTATCGAGGAACGGGCAATAAGCTTCTCCATAGGCGTGGTAGGACCCAGCGAGATCGATCAGATCAATATCCTCCAGGCTACTCTGAAGGCCATGAAGCAAGCGGTTTTGTATCTCGATCCACAGCCGGATTTCTTGCTCATAGACGGCACTGGCCATGTTGAGCTCCCTATTCAACAGAGGTGCATTGTGAGGGGTGATCAACAATCTCTATCGATATCAGCAGCCTCGGTAGTGGCCAAGGTATACCGGGATAGAATGATGTGCAGCTACCATGAACTATATCCCCAGTACGGCTTCTCTTCAAACAAGGGATATGGGACGCGCCGGCACCTCGCGGCGATTACGAGGTATGGACCGTGTTCCATCCATCGGTTCACCTTTAGGGGTGTTGTTTCGTGACAGAGGAAAGGCTTGCCCTTGGCAGGCTTGGGGAGGAGCTTGCGAGCAGAAGACTACGAAGCCTGGGTTATGAGATCCTGGAGAGGAACTACCGGTGCCCCCTCGGCGAAATCGACTTAGTCGCACGGGATGGTGATGTGCTGGTGTTCGTTGAGATTAAGACTCGGAAAAACAGGCCCTTGGGTGAGGCAAAGGAGGCAGTCAACAGGAGAAAGCAGGGCCAGTTGTCAAGGGTTGCACTCGCATACCTGAAATCCAAGAAACTGTGGGACGCAAAGGCGAGATTCGACGTTGTGGCTATTGGCGTGGGGGAGGGGAAGGAGAAGATCGAGATCATAAGGGATGCCTTTGAATTGGCCTACTGACGAGATAAAGTTTGCCAGGGGCGCATATGGCCAACGTGAGCAAGCAGCACCATCATCTCTCGCCCCTATTTCAACGCTATCGGGCACAGGTGACTGTAGACACCCCGTAATGGATTCCCATACGCTCAATCATAGAGCCCACCAGGGCACGATCTATGTGGTTTCCACCCCCATAGGGAACCTGGAGGATATCACCATGAGGGCGATGAGGGTATTACGGGAAGTGGATCTGATCGCAGCTGAGAGCGTGATCCATACCAAGAAGTTGTGTGCCTATTATCACATCACCACCCCCCTGACGAGCTATAATAGCCATAACCAGCGCTATAAGGGGCGAGTCCTTATCGAGAAGGCGAAATCAGGGCTTGACATAGCGCTGGTAAGCGATGCGGGCACACCTGGAGTGTCCGACCCCGGTTCAAGGTTGGTGGGGGAGGCCATCGATGCACACATACCGCTCGTGCCCGTTCCAGGAGTATCGGCATCTCTTACCGCGCTCTCTATTTCCGGTTTTCATACCGACAGGTTTGTCTTTGCGGGGTTCCTCTCGCGCAAGAAAGGGAGGCGGCGAAAAGAGCTCGAGGTCCTCAAAGATGAGCCGCGGACCATGATCTTGTTCGAGGCCCCCCATCGGTTAGTGAAGATGCTCACCGATCTCACCGAGGTCCTTGGCAATAGGGATATCGTGCTTGCAAAGGAGATGACCAAGATGTTCGAGCAGGTGGTGCGGGGGCCGGCCCGTGAGGTGGTATCCTCGCTCAAGGATACAACGATCAAAGGGGAGTATACGGTGATCGTCAACGGCCGTGAGGGGGAGAAGAAGTCGACATCTGTCGATATCTGCCATTGACAATTGTCGATCGGAAAATTAAGGTTAAAAGGTTATGGAAGAGGTACGATCCCTAAAGGTAACCAATGAACTTGGAATGCATGCTCGGGCGGCTGGCAAGATAGTTGAGCTGGCGAACAGGCACGGGACAACACTATTTTTAAAGAAGGACGGCAGAGAGATAGATGGGTCCAGCATCCTGTCGATACTTTCCCTGGCCTGCCCTAAAGGGGCTGAGATCGAGGCAAGGGCAGTTGGCAAAGGTGCCAAAAAATTCATGGATGAGCTGGAAAAGCTCTTTAAGGATAAATTCGGAGAGATGGCAACAGGACAGCATGGTCCCCGCAGGAGGCTGTTAAAGGGATTTTCGGTTTCCCCAGGCATTGTGATCGGCAAGGCACATCACCTAGCCCAATCCAAGGCGCAGGTCTTCCACAGGAGATTGCTCGATGAGGAGGAGGTAGAAAGTGAGATAAACCGTTTCAAGCGGGCGGTCGAGATGGCAAAGGAACAGATCCGGAAGTTCAAATCCGCGATTCCAGAGCCGGTCGAGGGATACGCCTTTGTCCTGGATACTCATTCGATGATCCTGAACGACAGCATGCTCTTCGACTCGACCATGCAGATGATCCGGAAGGAGAAGATTAACGCGGGATGGGCGCTTGAGAAGTCGGTGAGGAACATCCATCAATTGTTCAGGGAAGTGGAGGACGATTACATCGGCAAAAGAATGGATGACGTGGATAGCGTGAGCGAGAGGGTTTTACAGAATTTAGAGGGAGTTGAGCCGGATAGCCTTGCGGACCTTAATGAGGAGGTTATCGTGGTGGCACATACCCTCTCACCCTGTGACGTAGCAGAGATCAACGTTGATTATGTCCATGGGATTCTCACTGATGTAGGAGGTAGAACCTCCCACATGGCCATTATGTCTGAGGCCCTTGAAATTCCAGTGATAGTTGGATTGGAGAGGGCAAGCGATGTGATTTTGGAGGGCGATATCCTGATTGTCGATGGGAACACCGGAGAGGTCATCGTCAACCCCGATCCCGATACCATCCTCTCCTTCGGGGAGGAAATAAAGCGGTATGCGAACTACAAATCCGCAATCGATCGTGTCAGGCATCTCCCGGCTGAGACCTTGGACGGACATAAGATAACGATCAAGGCCAATATAGAGTTCATAGCTGAGGCCAAGGCAGCTCTTGAGAGCGGCGCAGAGGGCATAGGGCTCTACAGGACGGAGTACCTTTACCTCATTCGGAACGATTTCCCTGACGAGCAAAGCCTCTTTGAGGACTATAGCCAGATTGCGAAGATGGTTGCTCCTCATCCCATCACCATAAGGACCTTGGATATTGCAAGCGATAATATGATCTCTGATAAGGAGGCAACAAAGGAGGATAATCCCGCACTGGGGCTCAGGTCTATCCGATTCTGCCTGAAGGAGCGGAAGGTGTTTAAGACCCAGTTAAGGGCTATCTTGCGGGCGAGTATATACGGTAACTTCAAGCTGATGTTTCCCATGATATCGGGCCTTGAGCAGTTCCTGGAGGCAAAGAGGATCTTAAGGAGCGTTATGCGCTCATTGGACAGAGAGGGTATTGAATATCATAAAGAAATGCCTGTTGGCATTCTGATCGAGATTCCCTCAGCGGTATCGATTGCTGATATTCTCGCAAAACACGCGGATTTCTTCTCTATCGGAACCAATGATCTTATTCAATATGCGCTCGCCATAGACAGAGATAATGAGCACGTTGCCAGCCTCTATGAGCCCTTTCATCCTGCTGTCTTGAAAATGGTTCATCAGGTTATCGAGTCAGGTAAAAAGGAGGGCATTGATGTATCGCTCTGTGGGGAGCTAGCCGGTGATCCCCTTGCGATTTTAATACTGATTTCCCTGGGATTAGAGGAATTCAGCATGAACATCGGCTCTATCCCGCTTATAAAGAAGATGATTAGAATGTTGCCATTGCGAAAGGTGCGGCAAGGCTTTAAGGATATCTTAGAGCTCCCTACCAGCAAGAAGGTCGAGGATTTTGTCCTGAAAAAGGCAAACGAGCTCCTGCCCGATATCTTCGAGGAAGACGTCTTTCGTTACCGGACTCCTGGCACTGCCTGAGAGAATTTCCCATGGAGAAGAGGATTGTCTGTCAGAATAGAAAGGCCAAGTACGATTACTTTATTGAGGAAACCTACGAGGCAGGGATTGCCCTTCTTGGCCCTGAGGTGAAATCCCTGAGGGAGGGGCGTGCAAGCCTAAAGGATGCCTACGCCCGAGTCAAGGGTGAGGAGCTCTTCCTGCACAATATGAACATCTCCCTATATCCATTTGCGCATCACGTGCCTATCGATTCCGTCAGGACGAGGAAGCTCCTCATGCACAAGAGGGAGATCAGGAGGCTCATAGGAAAAATAGAAAAAAAGGGATACTCACTCATCCCGATTTCGATATACCTTTTGGTAGGAAGGTTCAAGGTCGAGCTGGCCCTTGCCAAGGGAAAGAGGAAATATGACAAGAGGCATGCGCTCAAGGAACGGGAGATGAAAAAGGAACTGGGCCAATTGAAAAAAGGGGGCAGCCCTTGAAATTATTTTTTTTTGTGTTATTATATATACATTATAGAAACTGTGTTCCTTGAAAAATGGGGGCGAAACGGCTTCGACGGGGATAAAGAAGCTTAGGTTGCATACCGAGGTTCTGCTTGCTCGTTAAACAGGCGGAGCTAAAATAAACGCAGACGATTATGCGTATTCCTTAGCTGCTTAAGCGGCTAACGTCCAACCGGCCTTTCCTGCGAGGACGGATCTGGGCGCCGACGAGCAGGATAGCCGATCTGAGAGGCCTGGACCTCAGGGAGGCGAATATGCATCCAGGATAGCCCTTACGCCACCGTGCCCGATGGGTGTAGTAGGGGCGAACATGAAAAAATCGGGCTATGTATGTAGATGCCTACGCGGAATATTCTCGGACGGGGGTTCGACTCCCCCCGCCTCCACCATCTCCTGTTCTTTAGCCCAATGAATTGCTTGCCTTGGCTGAGTCAGAGCGCGGAGCGAGCGTGTCTGGCTCCTACATTCAATAAAGAAAGTGAATGATGCACTACCCTATTCATGCCATATTTTCAGTTCAGAGAGCCGCATATACACTGTGCTGGAGTTCCATCACAGTGTTACATCATAGCGCGTGACCTCGGCGCTTCGCTTCAGGGTTATAGGTAAAAGACATATCCATGATCATTTGCATTGAGTTTTTTCAGGAGATTAAGGAGCTTTCGTTACAGCTCGGTGGAATACTTACGGAACAAGGGTGGTTGCAATGAAGGGTATAATGACTATCTTTTCAGTACGGTTCGTTGTAAGGTACCCAAACAAAAGGTGAGGAATTTTGATGGACTATGATAGGAATCTGGAAGAGGAAAAGGGTCAAGACCAGAGGATCCCCAGCCAAAAGGAATTGGAAAAGGAGTTAAGTGATTATCTTTCTAAGAAATACGGTGATCGGATAAAGATAGTATCCCCGATGCTGTTTCCCCAGAGCAGTCCAAGGAGGAGGGAAGAAGACGGGCAGGACACTGAAAAGAAAAGAGGGGCCCCGGCCTTTGATATGAGGCCCGAGGAGCTAGAGGTTTATCTTAACGGATATGTCGTTAAGCAGGATCGAGCAAAGGGCGTACTTTCTACGAAGATCTGCACCCATTTTAATCGGATAAAATCTCGAGGTCGGCGTTTTCGAGAGGAGGAGCCTCTTTCCGTCGGGATGATCAAAAACAATATTCTCATGATAGGGCCTACCGGCGTTGGAAAGACATACTTGATAAAGCTGATAGCCCAGAAGATAGGCGTTCCTTTTGTCAAGGGCGATGCCACGAAGTTTAGTGAAACTGGATATGTCGGCGGTGATGTCGAGGATCTGGTTCGGGACCTGGTATATGAAGCCAAGGACGACCTAAGGCTTGCCGAGAATGGCATTGTGTATATAGATGAAATCGATAAGATTGCCTCCTGCCAGAATATTATCGGCCATGATGTATCGAGAACTGGCGTTCAGAGGGCCCTTTTAAAGCCGATGGAGGAGACGGATGTCGATCTCAAGGTACCTCATGATCCAATCTCGCAGATCCAGGCAATCGAGCAATACAGAAAAACGGGGAAAAGGGAAAAACAGGTGGTGAACACAAAGAATATATTGTTCATCATGAGCGGGGCCTTTGAAGGGTTGGCGGATATCATTAAAAAACGGCTCAAACGACAGGGCATAGGATTCGAGGCGGATATTCACTCCTTGGAAGTGGACATGGATATCCTAAAACAGGTACGGGCCCAGGATCTTATTGAATTTGGATTTGAGTCGGAATTCATTGGTAGACTTCCGGTTATAGTCGTCTTCGATGAGTTAACAAAGGACGACCTTGTTCAGATTCTCAAGAACCCGAATAATCCCATCATCCTCAGTAAAAAGCGGGATTTCGTGGCCTATGGGATCAATATTCAGTTCGAGGACGAGGCGCTCGAAAAGGTGGCGGAGATGGCCTCACACGAGAAGACAGGAGCCAGGGGATTGGTAAGCGCTGTTGAGAGAATCCTTATGCCCTTTGAAAAACACCTTCCTTCCACCGCTATTGATAGGCTGCTGGTTACCCCAGAGCTTGTGAAGAATTCGGATGAGGAGCTTGCCCGGCTTGACTCGGAAGGGGATAGAGCTGATTCGAATATCAAGAAACGATTCGAGCGTGCGGCTGAAGGAGAAAAGAAGAGGGTAAAGAATGTACTATATCAGAAGGCAAGCGATTTTGAGACAAAACTAGGTCTACGGCTCAACGAGGACAGGATAGATCTGATCGCTGAATTAATCCTTACCTCTATTTCCGATATCGATACTGGTCTCAGCGATTTCAAGGAGATGTACGCCCTAGTAAAGACGCAGATCGAGGGTTTGTTTTCTCAGCTGGGAATCAAGGTGATATTATCGGATAGCGCCATAGACGAAGTCATAAGGCTAGCCGTGGAAGAGGATCGGGAGATTGGAGAAGTGTGCCTGAAGCTGGCCAACGAGTTGGAGTACGGCCTCAAGTTAGTGAGGGATAAGATTGGAAACAATGCCTTTACTATAACCGGTGAGTCAGTGTTGGATCCAGAGAAATATATCGACGGGCTCATTAAGAAGTATTATAGTCAGGGTTCAACCATCTCCTAAGCCTGGGTTCCCTCTGGGTGTATAGTCTCGATCTGAGTTCAACTATCTTGAGAGATGAGATCCCTCATCTCGTGCCATCCCAGAAGTGATGACCAGCAGATAGGGCATGAACGTGTACTATGAGAAGGGCGGTACGTACCGCAGCAAGGTTACGAGAAAAAGGGGGAGGGGGTGATGATTAGAAGGCCACGGCGTACAAGGAGAAATGCCACGATTAGACGGATGGTAAGGGAGACAGCTCTTAGCGTCGATGATCTCGTATACCCCCTATTCGTGAAGCACGGCAGAGGGGAAAGGGAGCCTATCGTTTCCATGGCGGGCCACTATCGAGTTTCAGCCGATGAGCTGGTGAAGGAGGCAGAAGAGGTTCGTTCATTGGGAATACCAGCGATAATCCTGTTTGGCATACCGCAGCGGAAAGACGAAATGGGCAGGGAGGCATACTCTCGCGATGGAGTGGTGCAGCGGGCCGTGGCTGCCGTCAAGGAACGGATTCCGGAGCTCCTGGTTATCACCGATGTGTGTCTGTGTCAGTACACCGATCACGGACACTGCGGCATTATCAAGAATAATCAGGTTGATAATGACGCTACCCTTGAGGTTCTTTCCCGTGTAGCCCTTTCTCATGCCGAGGCAGGGGCTGACTTCGTCGCCCCATCGGATATGATGGACGGGAGGGTGAGGGCAATTAGGGAGACACTCGAGTCAGAAGGGTTTAAGGATACGGGTATCTTGGCCTACGCCGTGAAGTATGCTTCTTCCTTTTACGGCCCCTTTCGCGATGCGGCTGACTCCGCACCGATGTTTGGCGACAGAAAAAGCTACCAAATGGATACGGCTAATGCCAGGGAAGCAATCAAGGAGGCATTGCTCGACGTCGAAGAGGGTGCCGATATTATCATGGTAAAACCGGCATTGGCCTACCTGGATATCATCCATCGGGTTCGCTCCCGTATAGAGCTTCCTGTGGCTGCTTACAGCGTGAGTGGAGAGTACGCTATGGTAAAGGCAGCCGATCAAAAAGGCTGGATAGAGGGGGAGAAGGTGATGATGGAGATACTGCTGTCAATCAAAAGGGCGGGTGCTGACCTCATCCTGACCTATTTTGCAAAGGAAGGCGCCCGCATCCTGCGAGATTATGAAGAGCCATAGACCAGAGGGCCTAGGACCCACGGTGAGTACGCCTTTGCCTCGGATTATTGCCTGGGAGGTGACCAGATCATGTAATCTCAATTGTATACATTGTCGAGCCTCTTCAAGATTCGGTCCTTATCATCACGAGCTTGACACCAGAGAGGCGCTCGAGGTATTGGATCAGATTCGGGAGGTTGGCACACCTATTATCATCCTCACGGGTGGCGAGCCCCTTCTTCGGAGGGATATCTTTGAGCTGGCAAGGTATGGTACGCAGAAGGGCATGAGGATGGTCATGGGGAGCAATGGAACCTTGATTACAGCCAGGGTAGCCCGGAGTATAGAGGAGGCAGGAGTCCAGAGGGTAAGCATATCCCTCGATGGGGCAACGAAGGAAAGCCACGATGCGTTTCGAAAGGTCGCCGGGGCCTTTGACGGTGCCATGAAAGGGATATCAAACCTCAAGGACCAGGGCCTTGAGTTTCAAATCAACACCACCATCACTCGGAACAACCTATCTGAGTTAGAGAGCATTCTCGATCTCGCGGTGCGCGTAGGGGCTGTCGCCCATCACATCTTTTTGCTCGTTCCCACCGGGAGAGCAAGGGAAATGGTAAATCAAGAGTTAAACGCACAAGAATATGAGGACACCTTGCATTGGTTCTATCAGCAACACGGCAGGGTATCCATCGAACTTAAGGCAACGTGTGCGCCCCAATACTATAGAATCCTCAGGCAGAAGGCATCCTCCAGGGGACAGGATGTGAAAACCCAAACCGTGGGCCTCGATGCAGTTACCAGGGGATGCCTTGCAGGGGTTTCCTATTGTTTCATATCCCATGTCGGCATAGTTCAGCCATGCGGTTATCTTGAGGTAGATTCCGGGGATCTGAGAAAGGAGCCTTTTTCTCAGATATGGCATCATTCCCCTGTCTTCAATGATCTAAGGGATTTTTCCAGGTATAAGGGGAAGTGTGGTCACTGTGAGTACATTGCAGTGTGCGGCGGGTGCAGGGCGAGGGCCTATGAGGCAACCGGGGATTACCTCGCAGAAGAGCCCCTGTGCGCCTATAACCCAGGAACCTAAGTGCGGGGAATGGACGATATTGACAGAAAAATTCTCGGTATGATCCAGTCTGAATTTCCATTAAGCTGCAGGCCATATCGAGATTTAAGCGATCTGCTGGGGCTCTCCGAGGAGGAGATCTTCGGACGGGTGAAGAACTTGAAGAAGGATGGTATCATCCGAAGGATAGGGGGAAGCTTCGACTCCCGCTTGCTCGGTTTTACCACTACCCTCTGCGCGGCCAAGGTGCCGGAGAAAAGGATCGCGCCCTTTGTAGCGGAGGTGAACAAATATCCAGGGGTAACGCACAACTATCTAAGGGAGCACGACTACAATATATGGTTTACCCTTGTGGTGAGCGATCAGCAAGAGCTGGATCGATTAATCGGTGAGATTATTCAATCCACGGGTGTAGAAGAGCTTATTAATTTGCCGGCAACGAGGACCTTTAAGGTATCGGCAGATTTTGAAATCTCGTGATTGTCTTTTGTCACCCATCACCTCATGGCCCGGGGAGGAGGGATGCCCGTTTGAGTTATTCTCCGGCGGATTCAAGGCCTTGCAGGATGAGCATCTCCTCTTGTTCGCTCATTAAGCCCTCTTCTATGAGGATTTCCCCAAGGCCATTCTCTCTCAGGATATCGATGGACAGCATGCTCTTGTTGGTTCTGTTTCTTGTGTTAAACAAGGTATATTCAAGGCTGAGGGATGATTTTTTTAGTAACCTTACGTTTCTGGGGTCTCCCTCAATAAAAATAATGTGGTAGCTCAAGAAAAAGTAGAGCAGTGCCCCGGCTACAATGAGAAGAATGAGCTTCTTTTTTGAACGCAGTGCCATAGGGATTACCGTATAGGAGATGATGGGCGATGCGCGACTCGAACGCGCGACCTCTGGTTCCGGAGACCAACGCTCTGTCCACCTGAGCTAATCGCCCGTAAGGATCTTGTATCCCATTTGAGATGAAAGATCAAGAAGGAATGCACCCTTGCGATCTTTGCAATTTCATACAGTACTGTGAAACACCGGACAGGGCTGGGACGGCGATACATGGGTGAATGGATAAAGGGATCGGTGCGAAAAAAGTTTTACTCGGCAAGAAAAATTTTTATTGATTTTTACTTTTCTATTGGATATACTCTATTAATTAAGCTTTTTTACTGCCAGCGTAGCTCAGCAGGCAGAGCAACTGATTTGTAATCAGTGGGTCGGGGGTTCGATTCCCTTCGCTGGCTCCAAGGATGAATATGGAGAGGTTCCCGAGCGGTTAAAGGGAGCAGACTGTAAATCTGCCGGCTCAGCCTTCGGAGGTTCGAATCCTCCCCTCTCCACTCGTTCTTAAGTGGGTATGGTACTAGTTTAGTCACAAAGTCACTAAGACACTAAGGTTTAGAATAATTTTTTATTTCTTTACCCAGTAAAAAGCAATAGTTGCCAATTTGTTTTAGAAGGAAAGATTCCCTTTTTACCTGCCTGCCGGAAGGCAAGTAGCTTTTTGGAATATCTTTTCTTTGTGACTTTGTGCCGTGGTGTAACGGCATCAGACATCGAGACGTTTGCTACCAAAGCGGGAATAGCTCAGTTGGCTAGAGCGTCAGCCTTCCAAGCTGAGGGTCGCGGGTTCGAACCCCGTTTCCCGCTCTCATTTTGGACTTGAATCGAATGTACGCCCACGTAGCTCAGTTGGTAGAGCACATCCTTGGTAAGGATGAGGTTCACCGGTTCGATCCCGGTCGTGGGCTCCAGAGTAAGGCCGCTTTTGTCGTGACGGTTTTATCTTTATTGCAAGTGCGAACAGGCTAGTAAGGAGGTAACTACCATGGCCAAGGAGAAATTTATGAGGACGAAGCCTCATGTTAATGTCGGCACCATCGGCCACATCGACCACGGCAAGACGACATTAACAGCGGCGATTACCCTCTGTTTATCCA
>Ga0315549_1002920_pt1 | contig 15742 bp, 9 predicted proteins | sample SalMarSW160200MG_FD_203101 | JGI IMG/M metagenome (GOLD analysis project Ga0315549, IMG submission 203101) | Salt marsh sediment microbial communities from the Plum Island Ecosystem LTER, Massachusetts, United States - Salt Marsh Sediment SW1601-200 ... | reverse complement strand
AGTAAGATAAAGTTCGATAGCCATTGTAATCGCGAATCTTACCCATTGGCGTCTGGTGGTAAGAAAGGTCACAATAGGTGCGACGAGTATCGCCACTGCACGACATACGTAGCTGTATCTCATGGCCAAAGTGTATTGCGGAGTCAAAGGGACACGAAAGGCACCTACAATCAAGCCTATCACAGTGAGCCCCACCAGCACAACGAACACTATCGATAGAATGAAGAAAATTTGCGTGGCACGACGACCTCTTAGCCATTCTTCAGCCCTTCTGTTTAATCTTCTTAGTCGGACGAAAAGCCGCCGTGTGTGGCCGGTCAACCATAATTCAATTCTAGTCAACAATTGCGTAACATGACGAGAACTCGTTGCATACGCATTAGTAACAGCAAGTCGGACTTGCCTCAAGATGTGTATGACAAACTCACTGAGATTCTTCAGCATTAGAAATATTCGCCTGAATACACGCATGCTAAGGAAATTATATCACGATGGAGGGCTCCACTTTGTGGATCGTATGTAAACGTAGTGTCACAATTACTCAATTTGTTCAGTGAGGCTCGGTTACACTTTTTAGTGATCGGTGCAATACGATGACGACCGTGATATAGTTTAGACAACTAACAAATTAGTTACCTACCTGTTTGGTTGTTTTGGAGTAAGCCTACAGAGAGTGAGCTATGATTGATTGGTCTAAATTAGAAACATATCACGATGGTAAACGGCGGAGCTTCGAGGAATTATGTTATCAGATAGCTAAAGGTCTCTACGGTGAGACTGGGAGATTTACTCCCATAGATGACACGGGTGGTGGAGATGGCGTAGAGTTTTACTTAACATTGCCAAACGGGGAACAATGGGGATGGCAAGCTAAGTTTTACTACCCCAATCTTCGTCTCAGTGTTAGCAATCGTAAGGCTTCTATCAGAAGCTCTTTAAAAGTAGCTTGTCAAAACCATCCAAACCTCACTAAATGGGTTCTTTGCACACCGACTAGGTTCACGAGGCAAGAACAAACTTGGTTTGAAGCTAATCTGCCAAAATCCATTCCCAGTAATATGAACGTTAGCCTTGAACATTGGGGAGATAGTGATTTCAATGGCTGGATCAGTGAGCCACGATTCAGCGGAAAGAAAGTATATTTCTTTGGAGAGTTGGAACTTAATCTAGGTTGGTTCCGCACTCAATTTGAAAAACAAATTGCTTTTGTTCAAGACCAATATAATGAGGCATTGCATATAGAAACTGATGCTGATGCATACATTCATGAATTTCTAGGCGACGCAGCTTTCGCTAAGTCTATTGCAGAAAGGGTAACCTCTTTTGAAAGAGAGCTTGAAGAATTTAAGCAAACTGTAGCAGAACTCCAAAGTGACAAACCTTACGGAGTGGATTGGCTAGATACGGAGGCGACCCTTATACCACTTGCCGAAGGGCTTGAGGATAGTTTGACTGAGGCTATCAGGCAGCTACGGAAGGTCCGTGATTATTTTGAAGAATGTCAGCTAGATGAGGTGCGCTCGTTAAACTGGGATGTAGCATGGTCTCGTATGGAACAAGCACATAATAACTATAGAGAAGCGGTTTCAGCAATTGACATAACAGGATTGGGTTATAAGGGTAGTGGGAAAAATCGTGAATATATATTGAGGGAGGCTGAGCGGATTCTACATCGGCCGAGATGGATGGCAGCTAGTTTGATGGACGACTTGCGTGTTACAATTGACCAGTTTGAGTACATTACTCAAGCTGACTTGCACTTACTTGGCAATGCGGGCATCGGTAAGACACACCTAAGCAGTCATATATGCCTCGAACGTCTGAAATCTGATTTACCAGCACTACTTGTGCTTGGACTTCATTTCACAAGCGATGAACCGCTTCATACACAACTACTGGCCATTCTCGATATACCGGCGGCTTACAGTTGGCACGATTTCTTGTATGCTTTGGAAGCAACCGCTCAAGCTTATCACACACGTTTACCTATAGTTATTGATGGCCTGAACGATGCTATGCGGAATGGTGCGCTTTCGAACGTATGGAAAACAGGATTAGCCGGCTTCATTCAAGAAATGGCTCAAACAGACAATGTGGTGTTAATAACGACCTTACGCACTACTTACAAAGAAGCCATCTGGCCTCACGGTGTGCCTGAGAATATAAAACACGTCTACGGTTTTGACGACTACAATGTAGAATCGGCACTTGAGAAGTACTTTTCCTGGTATAAAATCAAGGCAGATCTGACAGCAGCAACTTTATCTCAATTCGAGCATCCTATCTATCTCAAGATTTTTTGCGAAAGCCAGAATAGTGAGCGTAAAGAAGAAAAAGAAGTCTATATTGGTGAGCAGACGCTGTTTGAGGTATTCGACAGCTTCATTTCGCGCTGCAATCGAGCCATTTGCAGGCGGCTTAGTTTACATCCCGACGCACCGGTAGTGATGCAAGCGTTAAATGATACTGCCCGATATCTATGGGAAGATCATGGTCGCTACATTACGTTAACGAAACTGACGGAGATAGTAGATGGTGAACAGCTCGGAGCGCTGAACTGGATTCAGTCGAAAACAAAGGCGCTTCTGGATGAAGGGCTGTTGATCTGTCGTGATTGGCATAGCGGTGAAGAGGTAGTCTACTTTACATACGATTTGCTTGGTGGCTACATCATTGCGAAGTACCTAGTTCAAAAATCAAAGGATGACATACAGGCATTTGTACGCTCAGAGCAAACAGTAACAGCATTGTTCGGTGATGACTACAGTGCGCTACATCCGCTGCACAGCGATATTGGCCGTTCTTTAGCAGCACTCCTGCCAATGCAAACAGGACAGTACTTACATGAATTGACGGACAATAAGAGAGCCCTTGGTCTATCTATTAATGCCTTATTTGAATTGCAGCCTAGTATGGTCAATGAATCCTGCGTACAGCTTATTGAGAAGCTTTTCAATCGACCCCAGAATCGGAAACCCCTCTTTGAGCTAGCAGCATCAACCATAGCGCACGTAAACCACCTGCTTAATGCTTCGTTCTGGTCCAAACTATTACAAACATTGTCGATGCCGGAACGAGACGTAAGCTGGACAGAATATGTGCGAGAAAATTCCGAGCGGATGGGAAAAACCCTGGCTCGGTTCGAAGGACTTTGTAAAAGCGATGGGGCACTATCAGGTATAACCGAATCTCGCATCCAACTTATAGTAGAACATATTATGTGGGTTTTGACTTCAACAGTTCGCTCCCTGCGTGATGAAGCTACCCGGGGACTCTATTGGTTTGGTCGTCATATGCCCGAAAGTCTCTTAGACTTAGCACTCTCAAATTTGGGTATCAATGACCCCTATGTCCCGGAACGGATGCTTGCAGCTATTTATGGAGTAGCTATGGCTTGTCAATATGATTTCATTGATTCTACATTTACGAATGATATATTACCAATTTATGGCCGTAAGCTGTATGATGCAATATTTGCTCCTCATGCTCCTAATGCTACAACGCATATACTGGCGCGTGACTATGCCCGATATACTATTGAAATAGCCTTAATTCATTACCCAAATCTTCTAACAACAGAGGAACGTGAGAGAATAACACCACCATTTTCGGAGGGCGGTATTAGAGAATGGGGGCAGAGTGAAGATAAAGGTGAGTATCGTATGGGCAATGCCCCTATACATATGGATTTTGAGAATTATACGATTGGAAGACTTGTTGAAGGAAGACAGAATTACGATGACAGACCCTTAGAATATAAGACAGCAGTCGCAAACATATTCTGGCGAATATATGACTTGGGATATTCTCTTGAAGCGTTTGGAGAGATTGACAAGGATATTGCCTCGTTAAATTGGGGTAGAGAGCAAAATGGAGGAAAAGTAGACCGTTATGGGAAAAAGTATTCATGGATCGCGTTCTATGAGCTTGCTGGACTCAGGCAGGATAAGGGTTTGCTTTATATGTATGATGGAACTCGCATTTCTGATGCAGATATTGACCCCAGTTTTCCTCAACCAGTCCAGGAACTTCGGGTTGTAGGCAGAGACTTCCTTGGGGACCGTGGTAGACTTTTACACGAGTGGATTGAGAAAGGGGATATTCCTGACATTTCTCCATATATGGTGATTGAGAATCTTTGTAACGAAAAAGCACCTTGGGTTCTGTTAGATGGTTTCATCTGCCAAGAGGATGCAGCAGAAAAGCGGTCATGTGTAATACTTCCACGCAGCCTTTTAATTCAAGATACTAATTTAGAAGAAACGCTGGCGCTTCTGCGTAATGTAGAACTCATGTGGGGACGGCTGCCAGAAATACCTGAAGACTATCACACTTATGCTGGTGAAATACCATGGTGTGACACTTTTAAATACAATGGTCAAGAGGAACTAGAATTTGTTATTAGCAAGAAGAAAGCTCTACAGAGTTATCCTGCATTTTGGAAAGGACGTACACTCAGTACTGACCATGAGATTGAAGTGCCTGATAAAACAAAAACTGTTCTGGCTGCCATTCCCGTAAGAAAGAATAACTGGGAAAGCCGTTATAGTGTTGCTAATCTAGATCGATTCGTTTCAGTCCCATCAAAGGAAATAGCTGAATTCCTTGACCTCTGCTCACAACCACAGACCTTTGATTTGTACGAGAAAAATGGTAGGCGAGCATCTATTACAATTCAATGGGGTGATACTTGGCACACAGGGCACAAATTAGTGTTCTTACGTAAGGATTTATTAGATCATTACCTTAAGGAAAATGGCTTCATGTTGGCGTGGGTGATTTGGGGAGAGAGACAATTTAAATCTATAGGGAATGAAGGTTTGGATGAATTTGCAGCGAAATATCTACCATACAAATCCTTCCAAGAAGTAAAGGAGTATAGGTATATAGAATAGTTTAGAATCAAACAAAGGGTTAAGAACAAGATGCTATTTAAAAAGAACCAATTGGACATAATGTGCAGTTCGGATAACAAAAGCCTGTTTTGTTACCTCACTACACAAACCATCGCGGGGTCTTTTTATTGTCGCGAAGCTGGTTGGTTAGTCACTTTTGGAGACAAATTCTTTCACCCTTCTCTCAAACACGTCTCTCTCCAAAAGTACCCTTCTCTGGCATTTGAGGCATTTAAGGCCGATGTCGGCGCCCACTCTCACCACTTCCCATTCATCGCTGCCGCAGGGGTGCGCTTTGCGCAGCCGGACTACGTCACCGAGCTTTACTTCTGTAGTCATTGATTTGCTTGCGGATTTTTTCAGCCACGTTTCTAGCCGCCTGGGCAAAGTCCTTTTCCTTGGAAGCGTAAAGAATTTGCCTCGACACATTGATAATTGCCTTCTCGCCCCGGGCATCCACTCCGTAGCCAACTGCTGAAGCCAGGTCCCCGCCCTGAGCGCCAATGCCCGGAATGAGCAAAGGCATTTCGGGGCAAATTGCGCGGACCCTCTTCAAATCCTCAGGATAGGTAGCCCCGACTACCAAGCCAATATTGCCATAAATATTCCATTCTCTGGCTTTTTGGGCCACTGCTTCGTATAGTGGCAGGCCATTGGTGAGAAGGTCCTGGAAATCTGTGGCCCCCCGGTTCGATGTTCGGCATAAAATAAATACCCCTTTATCCTGGTAGTTGATAAAAGGCTCTACGGAATCGAAGCCAAGGTAGGGATTTACGGTAGCGGCATCGAAGCCAAGAACCGAGAAGAGAGCACTGGCGTAAGCCCTGGCAGTGTTACCGATATCGCTGCGCTTGGCATCACCGATTACAGGAATATCACCGGGTATGTGTTTAACGGTCTTCTCCAGGATAGCCAGCCCCTCGGTCCCCAAGGCTTCGTAGAAAGCTAGATTGGGCTTATAGGCACAGACCAGGTCGGAGGTAGCCTCGATAATGGCTTTGTTGAATTGTAGAACGTCTACCCCGGGCATAAGCTCCGGGTCGGGGTCGAGTCCGATGCAAAGCCAGCTCTTGTTTTTTCGACTGATATTAAGCAGTTTATCGGTGAATTTCATTACCTTACCCCAGATAATATCAGGAGATGAGTATAAATTAAAGCTCGGTCAACATTCTACTATACTGGGAGATCATTGAAATTCAAAAATCAAAAGGCAAAAATCAAAATGACAACTCAAAATGCAAAAATGTAGTGCGAGGCTTTAGCCTCGTGCAAGGGCAGGATTGCACGACCTTAAAAGGTCGCACTACAATCGTGTTTGGGCCTTAGTCAATGAGATTGCCACGCCCCAACAATCTGCCATCATTTACCATTTCAATCGTGAAGGAAAGGATTCCTTCACGCCTCAAAAAGCTATGACAATCCCTCTGTCATTGCGAGGAGCGTAGCGACGAAGCAATCTCGATGTGAGATTGCCACGCCCGACAAGTCGGGGCTCGCAATGACAAAGGAGAGGGGGCACAGAATGGGCACGAGGCTAAAGCCTCGCACTACATTTTTGATCAGCCGTGGCAGCAAAAAAGTTTGGAAAACATAGGATTGACGGCTCTTTGCCTTTATTCGTGTCAAGGGCTACAATGGAGGCATGCGGGACCTGATTGCTGATGCCTTGAAGGGCCATGGCGCCGACTATATCGAAATCCATTTTGAGGAGAGCCAGGCTACCAACATTGCCTACAGAGGGGAGAGACTGGAGGAGATAAGCAGGGCCCGTAATTCGGGTGGCAATATTCGTGCTTTAGTCCAGGGTAGCTGGGGATTCGTCAGTTTTAACCGTCTTGACGGACTGCGGGGCAAAGTAGCTCTGGCGCTGGAGGAGGCAAGGTTAGCCAGCAGGGAATCATTTAAGCTTTTCCCCACGGAGCCTGTAGTGGATACGGTGGTCCCGCAATTGAAGCAAGATGCCACAGCCATACCCTTGGCAACCAAGAAAGAGCTTTTAGATAGCTATAATAATATTATGTTAAGCAGCCCAAAAATTCAAAGCACAAGAATCAACTATCGTGATGGCAGAAAGCAACGCACCTTCGCCAATTCCGAAGGCAGCTACATAGAGCAAGCTAAAACTGACCTTAATTTACGATTGACAGCCGTAGCCCGTGAGGATAACGAGGTCCAGCAAGCAGGACTGAGCATGGGAAGCACCGGCGAGTTTTCCGCTGTGGAGGGACTACATGAGCAGGCCAGGAAGATAGCTAGCCGTGCCGCAGCCCTTCTTTCCGCCCCCCAGGTAAAAGGCGGAGAATATACCGTAATTTTGGACCCTGTTCTGGCTGGAGTCTTTGCTCATGAAGCCTTCGGGCATTTATCCGAGTCGGATTTTGTATATCAAAATGAAAACCTGCAGCAAGTCATGGTCCTGGGGAAGAGATTTGGCGGCAAGCATCTTAATATCATCGATGACCCTACGATTCCTAATTTGCGGGGAAGTTATAAATACGATGAGGAAGGAACGCCGGCAAGTAAAACCTATCTTATCAGGGAAGGCATCCTGGAGGGAAGGCTTCATTCCCGGGAAACAGCGGCTAAGATGGGAGAAAGGGCTACGGGGAATGCTCGAGCCATTAATTACCTCTTTCCCCCCATAGTGCGAATGAGCAATACCTTTATTGAGCCAGGTATTGCTTCGTTCGAGGAGATGCTTGGTGGTATCGAGGAAGGCGTCTATGTTAAGGACTGGTACGGCGGGACGACTAGCCTGGAGATGTTTACCTTCTCCGCTGGGGAAGCTTACATGATTCGCCGGGGGAAATTAGCAGAGTTATTGCGCCCCGTGGTGCTAACCGGTAATGTTTTTACTACCCTGCAAAATATAGATGCCATAGGTAATGACCTGGAGATGAATCAGGGTGGGGGCTGTGGCAAAGGAGGGCAATCTCCGCTACCCGTTTCTAACGGTAGCCCCCATATCAGGATTCGTCATTGTGTGATAGGAGGAAGATAAGAATTGAGTAGTCAGTAGCCAGTAGCCAGTAGCCAGTAGGGGGTTGGCTTCTGACTTCTGAATTCTGACTCCGAAATAAAAGTAACGTAATTGCGAGAAACGAAACGACGAAGCAATCTCAGTACAAGGACTTGACCTTTTCCAAAAAGAGTTTATGATTATAATTAGGAAGGATAGATTATGAAGCAGAAATCCTTTGCAGTTCTAACTCTAAGCGTCATAGCTTTAGCAGCTTTAATGGCAATCTTTGCCACTCCCGCTTCGGTTCCTCTTGCTGCCGGGGAACCAGAGTCTTCTCCTCCTGCTCAGGAACAGGAATCTCTCACCATGCTTGAATGGATTCTGAGCAATCCCAAAAGTCAGGAGCTTCTTGAGTTCTTACCTCAGGAGATTATAGACAAGCTGGCGGTAGAGCCAATGCCACCAATGCCACCAGTGCGAGAACGCCAACCAACAGTTAATATCATCTCTCAAACTGACTTAAGCGACGTGGAATTTCAGACGCTTTTGGAGGAGAAGGGAATAGTTCTTGGTGGACTAGACTTTCGGATATTGACTGAGCAAGAAGCTAGGGAAATCAGATTGCTCTTTGAGAGGGAACAATACAAACCCATGGGTGGTGGTGTAGAGTTTGATGCATATCTTTGGTAACTAGGGCTTGCTTCCAATAATCCAAGGAAGAATCGCCAAATTTCCTGTCTGAAACACAAAGGACTCTCACCAATGTTTTGAGACTGTTTCTGCTACAGGTCCAAAAAAAGCCGGCAATGTATATTTGATGCCCCGTCTCCATTCTTGGCTTCCATCTTATCGCTTATCGCCTGCGTTGATAACTACACTAAAATGATGTAATGTGTTGTTGACTCGACATGGAACTGGATTTGCCTGCAAAAGTTCTCCGCTCTGCTCAAAATGTGGCTGAGCAAGCTGAAGTTTTTTCAGTTTCTTCTCGGGCAATGCCGATACAGTTTGAAGCCAATGAACTAAAACAAGTTCAGACCAAGGAGAGTAGCAGTACTGCCTTGCGAATTTTCAGGGAGGGTAGAATTGGCTTTGCTACTGCCAGTGGAGGGAATGGGTTGGAAGCTTTAGTTGATATGGCCGTGGAAACCTCTCAATTTGGCAGTCCGGCCAATTTTCAATTTCCTTCCTCCCGGGACTATTCGGAAGTGCGCATCTTCGACCCTGAGGTAAAAGATATAGCTATGGAGAGGCTGGTTGAGATCGGGAAGGAGCTTATAGCCAGGATCAGGGGTCATACTCCCGATATCCTTTGCGATGTTCAAGTAACCAAGGGGACAAGCTCCATATCCTTAATTAATTCTCAAGGTGGTGAGGGGAAGTATAACAGCAGCTTTTTCGGCCTTAGCCTGGAAGGCATTCTTGTTCGGGATACAGATATGCTTTTTGTGGGTGATAGCGAAAGCTCATGTCGTCCCGATTTTATCGGCATTGATGGCCTGGCTGATAGGGTGATATGGCAACTGGAAATGGCTAAGAAAAAAGCTGCCGTGTCCACAAAGCTGCTGCCAATAATTTTTACACCTAATGGAGTAGCCAGTGCCTTACTGAGTCCCCTAGTGCTGGCGTTTAACGGCAAATCGGTCCTCGAGGGGGCTTCGCCTTTAAAAGATAAACTAGGTAAGCAAGTTTTTGACAAAAAGCTGAGCTTGTGGGATGATGCTACCATAGCTTATGGCGTAGGAAGTTATCCTTTTGATGACGAGGGGGTATCCAGTCAGCGTCTACCGCTTGTTACAGATGGAGTAGTGATGAATTTCCTTTATGATTTACAAACAGCAGCTTTAGCCGGTACTCAGAGCACCGGTAGCGGCCAGCGGGCAGGAGGTGGGTTTCCCCGCCCAGCTATAAGCTCTCTTATTTTAAGTGGAGGAGATGTTTCTTTCCAGGCGATGGTGGAAGATATGAAGGAAGGGTTAATTGTGGAGCAACTTATGGGGGCTGACCAGGGTAATCTTCTGGGTGGTGACTTCGGCGGCAACGTTTTACTGGGATTTAAAGTAGAGAATGGCGAGATAGCGGGGAGAGTGAAGGATACTATGATTGCCGGTAACGTGTATCAAGTGCTAAAGGAGCTTCTGGGCATAGGGCAGGAAGCGAGGTGGGTTGGCGGTATTTTGCAAACTCCCCCTTTATATTGCTCTAATGTATCAGTGACGACAAAGGGAAGCTAAGATATATATGAAAGACGTAATAAAGCTTTATAAACAGCCACGTCCCAAGAGTTGTGTCATGCTTGCCTCCTGGCCTGGCATTGGCGACGTTTCCTTAACCGCAGCGAAGTATCTTGTGGAGAAGCTAAACGCTGTAGAAATAGGGGAGATCGAACCTGTCAGCTTCTTCGAACCGATGGGTGTCACAGTCAGGGACAATGTGGTTGAAAACCCTCGTTTTCCTGAGAGCAAGTTTTATTACTGGCAGAATGGCAAGGCCGGTAAAGGCCTGGTGATTTTTATTGGTGAGGAACAGCCTGGTTTCAAAGGATATGAGCTGGTTAACTGTGTTTTGGACGTAGCGCAAAGGTTTAAGGTGGCGAGGGTATATAGTTGTGCTGCTGCGGTGACACGCATCCACCATAGTGAAGAGGTAAAGGTTTGGGGAGCAGCGACAACTTCTAAATTAGTCGACGAGTTAAGCAAGCATAATGTGATTCTTAGAAGTAACCTTCGCATTGCCGGGTTGAATGGATTGATATTGGGAATGGCCAAGGAAAGAGGGATGGAAGGCATTTGCTTGCTGGGCGAGGTGCCAGCGTATGCCACGCAAATAGCAAATCCCAAAGCCTCTCTGGCTGTGCTTGGTATCCTGACTGAAATGTTAGGAATTACGCTTGACTTTACCGAGCTTGGTCATCTGGCTGAGCAAGTAGACGAGGAGATGAATATAATAGCGAAGAGAGTGACGGCTGAATTTATTGACCAATTCACCGAGCCTATTTGGGAACAAGATGAAGATGAGGAGGAAGAGTAAATAAGTTGAGCCCTGACCTATCGGGGGGCTAGCAAGGATTCCAATTGACCGACAAAGGTAGATGTGCTACCATCGAATTAGATGTCAGCTTTAGCTCAACTTTGTGAGGAAATTATAGCTTGCCGGGATTGTGAGCTGGCTAAGTATCGCACTAAAGCGGTGCCTGGTGAGGGTGCCGAGGACGCGGATTTACTTTTTATCGGTGAGGCTCCGGGGTGGCACGAAGACCAGCAAGGACGTCCTTTCGTCGGGCCGGCGGGGCAATTTCTGGACCAACTGTTAGCCTCAATCGGTTTACGCAGGGAAGAAGTTTATATTGCTAATGTAATTAAGTGTCGTCCGCCCCAAAACCGTGACCCGCTGCCAGTGGAGATACAAAGTTGTAGCAAATGGCTGGACCGTCAAATAGAGATAATTCAGCCTCAAATGATTGTTACTTTGGGACGTTACTCTCTAGCTCGGTATTTTCCTAATCAGAGCATAAGCAAGATTCATGGAAAGCCACGAAAGTCGGGAGGCGTCATTTATTACCCCATGTATCATCCGGCGGCGGCTCTCCACCAGGGCTCTCTACGACGGACCATCGAAGCGGATATGCTCAAGATTCCGCAGATACTAGCCCAGGGTGAAGACCTGCCTCAAGACGAAGTTGAGTCTCAACAATTAAGCTTGTTTTAGAACCATGTCCGGAATGAAAGGAAGAAGGAAAAACCATGCCAGCACATAAGTTAAGAGTCATCCCTTTAGGTGGCTTAGGGGAAATTGGTAAGAACATGATGGCACTGGAATATGGCAACGACATCGTCGTTATCGATGCCGGGCTTATGTTCCCCAGCGAGGAAATGCCGGGAGTCGACTTGCTTATCCCGGATATTAGCTATCTTTTGGAGAGAAAGAAAAATTTAAGGGGGATCGTGATTACTCACGGGCATGAAGACCACATCGGGGCGCTGCCCTACATTTTATCTCGGCTCTCCACTCCCGTTTATGCTGCCAGGTTCACTCGAGAACTGATTCTCGTGGAACTCAAGCAGCGTGGGGTGAAAACCGACGCAAAATTGAATTTAGTTAACCCGGGGAGCAGGTTTACACTAGGTAATTTCACCATAGAGTTTTTCCCGGTTTGCCATAGTATTCCTGATTCTGTGGGGCTGATAATTCACACTCCCCTGGGAATTGTAGTTCACAGTGGTGATTTTAAGATTGATTATACGCCGGTCATTAGCGAGGCTACTAACTTTAACCAATTAGCTTCGCTAGGGGCAAAGGGTGTTTTGCTCCTTCTTTCTGACTCCACCTATGCCGAGCTTCCTGGATATACTCCTTCCGAGAGGGTGGTTAGCGATACCTTAGATCGGATTGTAAGCGAGGCAAAGGGGAGGGTAATCGTAACCACATTCGCCTCTCTCATATCTCGCGTGCAGCAGGTGTTCGATGTGGCCGTTAAGCATGGTCGCCGTGTATTTATCATCGGGCGGAGCATGAAGGAGATAGTGAGCATGGCATTGAAAACGGGTTATCTGACTGCTCCCCCCGGCATTACTTGTCGCTTGGACGAGCTTAAGACTTTGCCGCATAATCGGGTTATCGTGTTGAGCACGGGAAGTCAAGGTGAGCCCACCTCTGCTTTGGTGCGCATGGCTAATCGCGACCCCGGTAGTCGAGTTCAGATAGTCCCTGGCGACACTGTGGTGATTTCAGCAACTCCTATTCCCGGCAATGAGACATTGGTTAGCAAGACTACAGACAGCCTTTTCCGTCAGGGTGCCAATGTAATTTATGACAAGCTGGCTCAAGTTCATGTCCACGGGCACGGCAGTCAAGAGGAGTTGAAGCTTTTGCTTAGCTTAGTTAAGCCTAAATTCTTTGTTCCTGTTCATGGTGAGTATCGCCATTTGAAGTTGCACGGAGAGTTAGCCCGTAGTATGGGTATCCCCAAGGATAACATTTTTGTCCTTGAGAACGGGGATGTGCTTGAGCTCGGGCAAGATTCAGGAAAGGTGGTGGATAGAACCCGTGTCGGAGTTATCTATGTAAGTGGCCTGATAACAGGCGAGCTGGATGACGTTGTGCTTCGGGATCGCAAACTACTTTCACGAGACGGCATCGTTGTGGTGACCATTGCTGTCGATGCCGAAAGCGGTAAACTGGCTGAGAGGCCACGCATTATAACGCGAGGCTTTGTTGATGCTGGAGTGGAACAGAGATTGATTGAGAAAGGCCGAGATGTGGTGCTGGCTGCTTTGGAGAACGGAAGAAAAGAATTCATTTCTAAAAGACGCCCCGATTTTGATCGGAGCTTCGTTGATGCCAAAGTAAAGGATTCCCTGAGCAAATTCTTTTATGAGCGAATTCATCGTCGTCCTGTCATCATTCCTGTGGTTGTGGAGGTAAGACGGAAGAATTCAGAATTCAGTAGCCAGTAGGGAGTGAACTTCTGACTACTAATTTCGGGGTATAAGTCCGTGGCTAAAGCAAGAAGTAGGTCTAAGCCGAGGCGGAAGGCAGAAGAAAGCAGGCCAGCATGGAAGCGATTCTTCGGCTTCGTAGCTTCACCGGTGGTGCGCAGGCTCATCTTAATTGTCGTAATAGTAGCCTTGCTGTATGTGGTGTGGGAAGGCATGCTCGCGTTGTTTGGTTATGGATTAATAATAATAGCCATCGCTTTGGGCTCTCTGGTCTGGGTGGCATGGCGGCGGCAGTTCTCTATTGTGAAACATAGGTGGAATTGGGTCCTCGGGGCCATTAGCCTGGCTTTTGCTGTATGGGGAATCCTTGCTTTCTTCCCTGGGGAAGGTATTTTGAGGGAAGCCACACTGGGAGGCACATTCGGGCAAAGCATAATAGGAGATTCTAATGTCGTGGGAGGGCTCGGAGTAGCCGGACTTGTCCTTCTGGGCATTATTTTTATCATTCCTCGGAAGTCTTGGAACGCTGCCAAGAATAGCTGGCGTTTCTTGACCAGAGTTTTCCGACGCCGTCCCAGGGTCGTCTTTCCCCGGCGAGCTCCTGTTGAAGCTATCTCTCTCGAAGCTACCTCCCCTGAAGTAGAGACAGTTATGGTTAATGAAGTGGAGGCAAGGCCTGCTGTACTTTCTTCTCCTCCCGTCTGGCAATCCGAACACGAACCAATTCTCACCCCCGGAGGGTGGCATCTCCCACCGATTGATATCTTGGATAAGCCCACTGAGGTGACATTGGACAGGGCAGACATTGACCAACGAGCCCGATTGATCGAGGAAGCTCTGGCGAGCTATGGTGTAGAAGCCAAGGTTGTGCAGGTAAATATTGGGCCTACCGTGACACAGTTTGGTGTCGAGCCTGGTTGGGACAGAAAATATAAGGAAGTAAGAGGGAAGGGAAGGAACGGTAGCTATGAAACGAAATCGGAAGAGGTATCCAGAACCAGGGTAAGGGTAGACCGTATTACCTCTTTGGGCAATGATTTAGCTTTAGCTCTAGCTGCTTCCAGCATCAGGTTTGAGGCTCCCGTGCCCGGGGCATCGGTGGTGGGCATTGAGGTTCCTAACACTGTGTTTGGCTCGGTCGCCCTTCGCAGTGCAATAGAGAGCGCTGCTTTTCAGAAGATTAAAGCCCGCTCCAAGCTAACTATCGCTCTGGGTAAAGGTGCCGGGGGTGAGGCGATGTCAGCCGACCTGACCAGGATGCCACATTTGCTTATCGCTGGAGCTACTGGCAGTGGTAAAACTGTTTGTCTTAATTCTATTATTTGTTGCTTGCTTTTACACAACAGCCCCTACGATGTTCGGTTCATCATGATTGACCCCAAGAGGGTGGAGTTAGTGACTTTTAATGGAGTGCCCCATCTACTTGCCCCTGTGGTTGTGGATGCTGATAAGGCGATAAAGGCTTTGAGGTGGCTCAGTCAGGAGATGGATAGTCGATATCGTCAGTTTGCTCAGGCGGGAGCACGCAATATCGAGGGTTATAACAAAGACCGCTCACCCGGAGAAGAGTTGCCATATTTAGTGCTAATCATCGATGAACTGGCTGATTTGATGATGACAGCTTTCGATGAGGTGGAACATGCGCTTTGCCGGTTAGCTCAATTGGCTCGGGCTACAGGCATTCATCTCGTCGTAGCTACACAACGCCCTTCGGTAGATGTAATTACCGGGCTTATTAAAGCTAACTTTCCTACCCGCATTAGTTTCGCAGTCACCTCTCACATAGATTCCAGGACCATACTTGACATGGTAGGTGCTGAGAAATTGCTGGGCAGAGGAGATATGCTCTACATGCCTACTGAAGCTAGCAAGCCTAAACGCCTTCAAGGAAGCTTTGTTTCTGATGCTGAGATCGATAGATTGGTGTATTTCTGGGGAAATCAGCGGCAGATTGAGATGAGCTCTGTCGACTTTGATGAGGTGGCTGAGCGTCTATTAGGTGCCCGGATAGCTGCTCCCCCCGACCCTCTTTTGGAAGATGCAAAGCGCCTGGCGCAAGAATATAAACGTGTCTCAACTTCTTTCTTACAGCGCCGTCTTCGAATTGGATATCCTAGAGCTGCCCGCCTTATGGAGGCACTGCAACAAGCAGGTTTGGTGGGGGCGGCTCAACCCGAACGGGAAAGCTAAAGCGGTTAGTAAATCCAGAACCACTCCGCTTGAAATCCAAGAGCAAAAATAAAAATGCAAAATGACATAGGAAAATTCAAAAATTTTGCATTTTGGATTGTAATTTTGACCTTTGACTTTTGATTTTCTTTAGGCGCCAAACTTGTCCAGTTTCAAAGCATTAGCCATGGCTAGGGGCATGATTTCCATAGCCGGGAAACGCCCCATACCACCGGCAAGGCAGGCTCGTTCCGAGAACTCAGTGACGTTATCGGGGC
>Ga0315549_1002914_pt1 | contig 15768 bp, 7 predicted proteins | sample SalMarSW160200MG_FD_203101 | JGI IMG/M metagenome (GOLD analysis project Ga0315549, IMG submission 203101) | Salt marsh sediment microbial communities from the Plum Island Ecosystem LTER, Massachusetts, United States - Salt Marsh Sediment SW1601-200 ... | reverse complement strand
CAAATAAAACAAGGAACAATAGCACAGTTTATGCGAAAGCGAACCCAATTAGTTGGTTTTGAGTTTGGATATTGGAAACATACACAATATTGTGCTGAATTTTTAGATAATGCACTTGATGCGATTGAATCTTACCAATGGGATGAATTAAAGAAAAAAGGTTCTCAAATAATATATACTTTAGATCAAGATATTCAATTAGAAAGTTTTTCAATTTTAATGAAAGAAAAAGAAGAAGAAAAAACTCAAAAACTCGATAATGAAGCTAAGCGAACGCTAATTGAAGAAATAAAGTCCGAATATCATTATGATGATTTACGTGAAGATGATAAAAAGAAAGTTGATAAGACAGTATTATTATCAAAAAAAAAGGAAGAAATAGAAGAAATAGAAGTTAAAAGTATCATTAAAGATATGGAGAGTCTTCTCCAACCAGCTAATAATATTAACATAATTGATAAAGAACCATTAGTTATTATTCGAATGACAGAATCAGAAGCACATTCGCTTTTGACAGGAGAAATTGACGCAAAAAATATAATGAGTTATAAATTTGAAATTTTTGATAATGGACATGGAATGTCAAAAGTAGATTTAAGAAAATATGGTAAATATCTAGCATCATCTAAAAGTACAGAATTAAAACAAACACGAGGTAGTCAAGGATTTGGTGCTCCAAGTGCCTTTAGTGATGCTCAAAATACCACAGGAAACCCAATTGTTGTTATTTCAAAAGATATTGATAATTTATATGCTTCTGCTTCCGAGTTTTTTACAACATCAAAAAATGAAAAAAAATATGTTATCCATCCTACAGAAATTGATTCACCTTTCCTTCATGGTACATATATAAAACTTCATTATCTAAATATAAAATATGTAAGAGGTTATGTCGATACCTATATTCAACAAACTGCTTTAATGAATCCTCATGCAACAATTATTTTTATTGATCCATATAATAAGGAATTCATATTTCCACGTAAGGTCTCCTCATTTCCTTCTCAACCAAAATATGCAAAACCACATCCATCATCCACAAATATAGGAGATCTTCAAGATTTATTAGCTAAATCAAACAATCTCACTTTATCAGCATTTCTACAAGATAATTTCGTAAGAATGAGTAATAAAACAGCAAGAGAGGTGACAAATCTTGCTGAAAAGGATCTACAAGACAAATTAAATTTTTTTGTCCTAAAAGATGGATCAATAAATAAAACAAAAAAAATTAATCAACCAATTTACTTTATCCGAATTGAAAAAAGAGTTTATGGAAGATCAGATAGACCTAGAGATAAACTTATTATATATGAAATTATTTCAGAGGATTTAAAAAAATTATATTGGGATAAAATAGTTGATTATGATAAAAAATATAATGAAATTGAAGATATTCACAAAAAAATAAAAAAATTAAAAGATAAAATCCAAAATGTTAATACAAAAAAAGAAATTAAACAAATTAAAGCAGAGGTAAAGGCCCATCGTCAAAATATTGAAAAAATCACGATAGAGAAAGAAAAAATTAAGGAAAGTATAAATATTATAATAAAATTTAACGCTACCGATTTTAAAGAAGTAAAAAACAAAAATATTAATAATAAATATAAAGATTTGGTTAAAGAAGTTAAAATTACTGAAGCAAAACCAGATAATTTAACTAATAATCAATTTAATTCATTATTCTATGCATTTAAGTCTGTTAAATATATGGTCCCTCCAACAGATACAGTTGTCCCTGTAGGAGATATTGTTTTAGAAAATACATTAATTAAAGAATTAGGTTTAAGAGTGTCAGAAAATCTGGATGATTTTGGTTCTTCAGAGCAAGATTTAACCCAAATATCAAAAGATCTATTATATGAAAAAAAGAATTCTCTTATAAAAGAAAATCCTGAAAGTATAGAATTAGATAGTGTTAAAGTAGAAGAAGCTGAAATAATAGATATCAATTCTAAAATCTTATCTTCTTTTCTGTTAAATAATGAAAATATAGAAATAGAAACATTAGTTAATAAAATAGATTCACTTTTAATTCCCTCTGAAGAAGCTAAAGAATATGATTATAAAGAAGTATTTGAATACTTTATTGATAATTTTACTAAAGATGATGATTTTGTTGCAGCAGAAACAAGAAATCCAACAAGTGGAAAAGGATTAGCCTATGTTGTTGAAGCGGTTATGGCATATTCAAATAAATTAGAAACTCCAAAAAGATCAAGAGATGTTTTATCTAGATTTGTAAATAGAACTCCAAAATTAAGAGATACAGCTGATTGCGCTATTACTAAAGCAGTCCAATCAGTAAAATGGAAAAATTACAATTTAGAACTTTTTGAAAATGGGCTTCCTAAAGGTCCCATAAGATTATTAATAAATGTATCAGGTCCTTATGTTCATTTAATGTTTAAATCTCAATCAAAAAATGCTTTAGCTGATGATGAAGGATTAATAAGTGAAATAAAATATTGTCTAGAAGCAGTTGGGAGACGATTAAGGATATATCTTAATAGAAGAGAGAAAATGCATAGAATGGAAAAAAGGACAAATCTTATAGAAAAATATGTTCCTAAATTTGTAGAAAGTCTCTATAACATTGCTTCTGATAGCAGTAAGTATAAAGAAGAAATAACCCGAAATAAACTAGAGACTCTGATGAGAGAAGCTATTAGAAAACCAATCCCTATTGTATCATCGACAGCAACTAGCTTAGAATCTTCTATAAAGGAAAAAGAAGAAATCATAAAACCAAAAGTAGAAAAAGAAGAAAAAATAAAAGAAGAATTAATAATAAGTAAAAAAATCCTTGATGAAAAAAAACCAATAGCAAAAACTACCATAATAAAACCTGTAATGAAACCAGTAACAAAACCTATAATACAAAAATCTGTTACAAAACCTATAATACAAAAATCTGTTACAAAACCAATAATAAAACCTAAACCTTCTCCTACTCCATCTCCTACAAAGGTAAAACAAACAAAATTGCCCATATTAACAAATGATGTAATTTTGAAAGCCTTGGATAAGGAGGAGTGGTTAACAATTAAACATTTAATTTTTAAATTAAGGATTAAAGATATGTTAGATGCAAGATTATTACAGGTCAAATTAAAAGAGTTAGAGAGAAAAGGAACAATTTTAGTTATGTCAAAAATGGGAAAACATCATTGGAAATTAAAATAAGGTGAAATATATGGAAAATAGATTAAAGATTAAAGAATATGATTTAAAAGCAACTAAAGAGTTATTTAAAAGTTATTTAGAAAGGAGATTAGAAAATCTTAGTATTAATCTCCCTCCAAACACAGTGAAAATTGATGATCTCAACAGAAAAGACACATTAAATCGATTATATAAATTAATTGATGATTTAATTGAAAAAATATTTGAAAATGGGAAACCCTCTTTCCATTTACCTTCTAGAGCAAGTTCGAATATTATATGGGATGAAGAAAATGATTTATTACTACTAGGAAAACAAATCATGGAAAAACAATTTCATACACTTACAAGTGTAGCAGATATTACTCGCCTAATGAAAATTCTCGAAGTAGTCCATGAGTTATTGAAAAAAAACCGACATATCACAAAAAGACATGTTTTTTATATGGACGTTGATTTATTTAAAGAACAAAAAAATAGTGATAAAAGTATAGAAGATGCTGCAACGATGCTCTATACAACAAGAAATGCCACTCATATAGTTGCCAATCCGAGAGGTTCATGTGTAGGAAGATTACGAATCAGAGATAAAAATGATATTATTGATCTTGAGAATCAAGGAAGTGGGGCTTGGACAATATCCCCCATGTTGGATGAAATTGAGATAATTGAATCTGATGCTGAATTTATATTAGTAATTGAAAAAAGTGCAGCAATGATGGATTTAGCTGAAGTTCGATTTTGGCGTACATATCCATGTATTTTATTGACTGCTCAAGGTGTTGGAAACGTGGCAACCCGTATGTTCTTAAAAAGATTAACTAAAGAATTAAATCTTCCTGCATTTACCTTAGTTGATAGTGATCCTTATGGTCATTATATTCACTCTGTATATTTAAGGGGATCTAAACGCTTAAGCTATGAAACACCATTTCTTGCAACCCCCAATATTAAATTACTTGGGGTTTTGACCAGAGATTTAGACACTTATAAGATAAAAAATGATGTACGACTAAAAATGACAAAACAGGACTTAAAACGTGCTAATGATATGTTAAAAGAAGATTTTGTAAAGAAAAATAAAAATTGGGAAGAAGATATAAAATTATCTATTAAATTAAAAACAAAAGCAGAAATACAAGCTTTTTCTTCAAAAGGAATTGATTTTCTAACTGAGACATATTTACCTGAAAAATTGACAACTGGTGATTGGATATGAAAATATTCTATAAAGAAAATGGAGGAGTGATTCAATTAATTGAAGAAGAAAAGATACAAAATTGGCCAATTGAATTATCTTTTATATTTGTGGAATATATCCGAAATAACAAACTTAGAAGTTATCGTGATGATAAAGTCCAAAATGAAATTTCTAAATATTTAGATGAGATTTTAACCTCGATAGCAATTCCTAAATTAAAGAAAGTTTTTGAAAATAATGATCAGGACGAAATAATTTCAATTCTTGAAAAATTTCAAGAATTATCCGAATCAAATGTTAAAGCAGCTAATCATATTTCTCCATTCTTGGATAATTTATTAAATAATCCAAATAAAAAAATAGCTAAAAGAGCGAAAAATATATCACAAAATTTAAAAAGTTAAAACCTTTAAAAAAGAGTCTAGGTGTCTGAAAGTTATCGATAACTTTAAGTTAATTTATTCAGATATGTTTTTTTAATTCTGGTTCAAAAAATAATTTCTCCAAATATATATAAGTTCAGAGATACTTGAAAATAAAATTTGTTCTGAATTAGTTAACCTTTTCTCATCTGAAAGTGTTAATTCTGTTGTTGCCAATCTTAACAGCTTTAAAAGTCTACTATCTATGATATTAGTTTTATAAGAATTAAACCTATCTAAATCTGATTTAGGTTTTTCTCCTATATCTACTGATTTTTTCATAAAAAAGTCAAACTCCTTAATTTTATTTAGAAAAAATTTACTTTCTAAATTTCTTAATTTAAGATCATCTCTTTCACTAATCGCATATCTTTGTACATCAATATTATCACATTTATCTTCATGTGCAACCTTTAAAATGTTATTTTTAATAAGGGGTATAGCTAAAAAGAGTTTTATTTGGTAAGTTTTTCCTTTTTGATACGGACCTATTTTTTCATTTAATAATGAGAAGCCTTTAAAATCTTTTATACATTCTGTTAAAATTTTTTGATTTTTATAAATAAAATTTATTCTCTTTAAAGAATCTCTCATATTTTCTTTTATTTTTAACAATTTTCCAACTCAATAGTTTTTATAATTTAAAATAATTTTATATCTTTAATGTAACTTTATTATAATACTAATTGAAAAATTAAAATATAATTTTTTATTTAGATATTACTAATTTCCGTGAATTATATTGATTGCTGAAATAATTTTATTTATTATATTCTTTATTTTTGCCATTTTAGGATTCTTTATCATATATAAACAAGTCAATTTAGTAAAAAAGGGAGAATTCTCTCTAAAAGATGGATTATTATGTGTTTTTTATGGTATTGTTTTTAGTATGGCACTTATGATTGTAATGGTGATGGCATTTATATTTGCTATAAAATCTCCTGAACTTTGGGAATTGAGTACAATTAAACCTCAAGAGGATATTAATCCTCTAATGTTATCCATACCAATAGCATTATGTTTGGGATATATTTCTATATATCCATTAATTGATTTTATATTCATTGCTATGAGTTCAAAATCACATGAAGGGCTTACGATATTTCATAAAATCTTGGGAAAAAATATTATTGCCCGATTTAATTCAAAAATTCTTTCTGTATTTATCGCTATTTCTCTATATATAGGTGTCTTTATAATTCCACCCATCATAATATCATTTTTAGGAGTACCCTTGATAATTGTTTGGATAACTTGGTTTTTAATCTATCCAATGATGATCTTAACCTATTTTGGCGCAAAGGGATATATTGCTGGAATTACAAATTCCTTTTTTCATTTACCTGATTTAAATAGATCTCTCTTTCTTGGATTTGAAGATTCGAAGAGATCATTAAATGAATTTGCTAATGATCCATTACCAAGAATACTTATTGGTTTTATGTTATTTGTTTTTGTTTGGCAATGGGTTTCTATGATACAAACTTTAAATTTTCTATTTACAGGATCTTTAGCAATCTCAACATATTCTTATTCTGGAATGGTATTTATTACTTTACTTTTTGGAGTAATTGGATATTTTACTCGATTTTGGGGAAGAAAGATAAAATATAGAGGTATAGATATCTATTTTGCTGCTTATCTTATGGCTGCAGTTGGAATAAATATATTTGTAAATTTCCTAATTGTAAATATTAAAAAATTAACAGAAACTTTAAATGCTTGGGTATTAACAAAACCAATCCCTATTCCTATTAATTTTCCATTATTTGCAATACCTGCAGTTATAGAAGAAATATTTATTGTTATTTTTATTTTATATTATTTTATTAATAAAAAAAATAGTTTCTCTATTAATTTATATCATTCTAAGATTACAGAATGTGGCCAAAAATTTGATCCAATCCCTCTCTTTAATTTTATTAAAAGTAGTGATCTTAAGATTCAAAAATATGCTGAACAAACTTTAATTAATATGTATGAAAGGATACCTCTGAAAAAAGAATATGATATAAATAAGGTGAAATATAAAAATCCTTTATTTGATGGGATATGTGATCCAGATGCTAAAACACGAAGGATTTGTTATAGAATCTTTACTCAACTTCTTAAAGATTCACCTAATAGTATAGCAATTTGGATAAAAGAAGCTTTATATTCGCCTAATTATGATAAGAGTATTCCAATAGCAAGATCATTATTAGAAGTAGATATAAAACATCTTCAAAAATTACAACTTAGTATCTTTTTTGATCTTATTAATGATCCTGAATGGAGAATGAGAGAAATATCGTTAAAAATCATTTCAAGATTAATAGAATATAATAAAGACCTGATTCAAGAATTAAACATTCAAGAGTTATTAAACAATCCAGACAGTAATATTCAAATTGAACTAATAAAACTATTATCTAAATCATCAACCACTATTCCTACTGAGATTTTAATAAAAAAAATAGGACATAATAATAAAAATATTAGAGCTACTGCAATTAAACACATTAAATTAATAACTAAAGATAATTTAAAATCTGAATTAATCTCAAAAGTATTACCATTAATGACTGACCCGTCTAGTTCAGTTAGAGCATCCTTATACGAATTATTAGCAGAATTTAAAGATTTTTATAAGCTCCCAATCTCTCTTACTTCATTATTAGATGGTTTAATTGATCCTGATGAAAAAGTACGAAATGCTTCAATACTGCTTCTTGGTAAATATATAGAGGAAAAACCAAAAGCAATTGAACTAAACCAAATAATAAATAGAATAGATGAAAGAGATCCTAATAGATTGCTCAGTATTTTAATTTTATTAGGAAAAATATGGGATAAAAATCCTGAAAAAATTATTGAAATATTATCAAATTTTATTAATTATGATAATATCAAAATAAAAGAAAAAATCTCAGATATTTTTGTTGAAAAATATCAATCAAATCCAGATTTAATATTTAATAATTTAATCAAAATCCCAGAAATTTCAAAATTCTTAACAAAAGGTATTATTTCAAGAACTCTAATAAGAATAGCAAAAAAGTATCCAAAAGATATAATCCCTAAATTGAATAAGATAATAAAGGTAGAAACAGAAGATATATGTTTAAATGCAATATCCACATTAGAAGGGCTTGCAACTGAATTTCCTGAATTAATTGACGTAGAACCTCTAATTATAATTTTAAAAAAACCATGGGATGTGAAATTAAAAAATGAAATTATAAATTTATTTACTAATATCGCTAAAATCGAACCAAAATTAATAAAATCAATAATGCCCGAGTTATTTGAGATATTTAATCAACAGGAAATAACTGTAAAAATAACCTTAGTAAAATCTTTATCTGAAATAGTGGAAAAAACGCCAAAATTCATACAAATAGATTCTATTGATAATTTATTAAATGATAAAGACTCATTTATTAGAGAATCTGCAACAAAGATTTTAGGTAGAATTGGAGAAAATATTGATGATTATAAAAAATCAATTGAATATCTACTAAATAAAACTCTAATAGACAAAGATTGGATCGTAAGACAAGCGGCTATTACCAGTCTTGGTAATATTATTCATAAAATAGAAGATAAAGATTTTATTATTGAAAAACTCATTCCTCTTCTTGATGATAATGAGAGCTGGGTAAGGCGCTCAGTATTAAATTTACTTTCTGATATCAAAGATATCAACGTTTCTAAAATACCCTTTCAAAAAATATTAGACAATATTAACCATAAAGATGAAAATGTAAGAGAAGCAACTGTGGGATTATTAAAGATTTTTGCTCAGGATAATATTGAAAAAGTATTTGATGAAATAATATCATTATTAGATGATCCCTCTAAAGATGTAAGAAATCGAATAATTAATGTTATGGTTGAATTAATTAAAAGAAAAGGTCTTAAGAATTTATTACCAAGTCTATTAAAACATCTTAGTGATGAATTCTCAATTGAATTACAAAGATCGATTGCTTTGATATTAGGACGTACTATTAATGTTGAAGATGATGATACTAAAAATAGAGTTATTTCTCTTTTAAAAATGAGATGTGAAATGTCCCAAGATCAAATTATTTGTAAAGTATTTCATCAATTAAATGAAAGTTAATTCTACTAGATACTTATAATATTTAATTTTACTAGATTACTAAATTAATTATCTCTATTCTTTTTTAGATAATCTTTATTATCTATTTAATAAAATTTAACCCTTAATAATCGAATTAAAATAAAATCATAAATATTAACCGTTATATAATAAAAAAGAATAGTGTTTTGTATGGTAACACCTCTATCAAGCCCAATCTCTCCCATTAATCAAACTCAAAGATTTGAAGATTTTTATCGGCTCTTTGAGGAGACGCCTGGAGAATATAAATATCAAGAACAAATAAAAAATATTGATGCTAAAGGTAGAAAAACTCTAATAATCTTATATGAAGATCTTCTTTCTTTCGATTCTCAAATAGCTGAAATGCTAAAAAATGATCCTGAAATCCTTATAGAAGATGCGATAAAGGCATTTAAAAATATTTTAAAGTTCCATTCTGGAGGAACTATAAATTATGATGAGTATTCTGTGAGAATAACTACAAAAGACGAAAAAAGTCCATTAACAATTAGTATAAGAGGTTTAAGATCAAAAAATATTGATAAATTAGTGTGTGTAAAAGGTATTACAATTAGAAGTTCAGTAGTCAGACCAAAATTAATAAAAGCTATTTTTGAATGTAATATTTGTGGAGCCGCTTTTGAAGTATTACAACTTACTTCAAGTATAAGATGGCCTAACTTCTGTCATAATAAAAGATGTAAAGCAAAAGCAAAATCAGATTTTCGTCTAATTTCTAAAAAATCAGATTTCATAGACTGGCAAAGCATTACAGTTCAAGAAGTGCCGGAGGATTTACCTCCTGGAAGGATTCCAAGAGCAATTCAGGCTATATTAACACATGATTTAGTTGATTATGTTAAACCAGGGGATAGAATAAAAATAGTTGGTATATTCAAATCTGTCATTGCTACATCCATGAATAGTAATAATTCTACTTTATTCAAGACATTTATAGATGTGAATTATATAGATCCGGAAGATAAAAGTGAAGAACAAATCGATATAACTAAAGAAGAGAAAAAAGAGATTGAAAAACTCGCAAAAGAACCATTCATTCAAAGAAAAATTACTCGTTCAATCGCACCAACGATTTATGGAAGAAATGATCTAAAAATGGCATGTGCATTAACTTTATTTGCCGGAACAAGAAAAAAAAAAATAGGAGGCAACTATAAAAGAGGGGATATCCATGTTTTATTTGTAGGTGATCCCGGGACTGGAAAGAGTATTCATGGATCAGAAAAAATTTATATAGGAACAGAAATTAATAATGGAAAAATTTGGGATCTAACAAAGATAAGTGATTTCATTGATGAATTAATGAATCAAAATCCTTCTAAAATAATTTTAAAAGGAGATTCAGAAGTTCTAAAATTAGAAAATTCACCTAAACAATATACTTATTCTATTAATTTTAATAATTTTAAAACTCAAATATCTCAAATAAATGAAATTAGTCGTCATATGACGAATATTCTTATTAAAATAAATACAAAAAATGGGCGTAAAATTATAGCTACTCCAAACCACTCCTTTACAACTTTAATAAATGGTAAATTAGAATTAATTGATGCAAATCAATTATGTGAAATTAAAAATTCAAATAGACTCTCAAAAAATAAAAAAAGGTATTACTTACCTGTAGCAAGGAATTTAAGATGTGAAGTTAATTATCATAAAGCTGATATGTCTCCATTTATTAATAAAAAAGATTGTCAAAGTAGTCTTAAGATAAAAGAACAGCTATCATTATATAACAAAGGGATAGTATCTCTTAAAAATGCAGCAATAGTCTCAAATATAGGAAAATCAACATTATTACTATATAAAAAAGAACCTAATGTTATCCCTAGTGGTGATTGGATAAGAAAAAAAAGAAATAATAATTGGATCCCACACAACATAACCCTTAATGAAGAATTTGGCAGAATAATCGGTTTTTATATTGCTGAAGGAGATATTAGTCAAAATTCTGTTAGAATTACAAATACAAATCCAGATGTTGTTAAAATACTTCAAAAAGATATCAAGTCCATTTTCAATAAAGTATCTATCTATAATTATGATAATACAATTCAAATTCATAATGAAGTTTTTATGAAATGGATTAAAAAATTTTTTGGAAATCATGCTAAATTCAAAAAAATTTCATCAAAAATCTTATTTACACCAGAAACATTTCGTCGGGGATTATTATCCGCTTATTTTACTGGAGATAGTTATATTGAAAAGAATATGTTATATATAGAAGCTAGTACAGCTAGCAAAGATTTAGCTTATAATCTATCAGATATGTTATGTTCTTTTGGAATTTTTGCAACAATAGGAATTAAAGAAATAAAATCTGGAATCTATAAAGGGAATTTATATCATACGATAATTCTAACAGGAGAAGAGACTATTAAATATTATAAGATAATAGGATTTCTAATAAAAGAAAAAAAAATTAAACTAGAAAAATCTATAGAATTAGCATCTCAAACTTCGAGATACCAAAAAAAAGATATAATTCCAAACTTTGGAGATATATTGCAGAATATAATTAGAGAATTAGGAAATTTTAATCGTAGAGGAACATGGTTACGGAAATTTAGTGCAGAACTTCGTGTTAAAACACAAAGACAAAGAGTAGGACGACAATATTTAAGAAAAGTAATAAAAAAGCTAGAACTTCTTTATAATGAAAGAGATAAGGAATATAACAATGATCTAAAATGGTTAAAACTTTTATCAGAATCGGATATATTATGGGATGAAATAGATAAAATTGATATAATAAAAAGAAAAACTTATGTTTATGATATTGGAACTAAGGATCATCACTTTATTGTAGCTAATGGAAATCTAATTGTTCATAATAGCGAAATATTAAAATCATCAGTAGATATATCTCCTAGAGGTTTATACACTAGTGGAAAGGGCGCAAGCGCTGTGGGATTGACGGCTGCGGTAATCAAAGATACAGATACAGGTCAGATGAATTTGGAAGCAGGAGCAATAGTCTTAGCAAATGGAGGTGTTGCGGCCATCGATGAATTTGATAAAATGAGTACAGCTGATAGATCTGCCCTGCATGAGGCGATGGAACAACAGACTATAAGTATAGCAAAGGCAGGAATAGTAGCAACATTAAAAGCCGAGACTGCCGTTATAGCCGCCGCAAATCCACATTCTGGAAGATATGATATATATAAAACACCAACACAAAATATAAGATTACCCCCTTCATTATTATCTAGATTTGATCTAATATTTGTTGTTGTTGATCGGCCAAATAAAGCTGATGATGCTCAAATGGCAGAATTTATCCTCCAAAGCGCAATGATAGATTCTGATAATGAAAATTTTAGTGAAAAAGAAGAAAATTTTGCTCCAATTTCAGGTGAATTGTTAAAAAAATATATTAAGCATGCAAAAAGAACCTGTAAACCAACTTTAACAAAAGAAGCAAAAAAATATATAAAAGATTTCTATTTAGAACTGCGAGGAGAATATAGTAGTGAAGATGCAATCATTTCAATTTTAGCGAGAAATTTAGATGCACTCGTCCGATTAAGTGAAGCACATGCTAAAATGGCTTTAAGAGAAAAAGTTCTTAAAGAAGATGTTATAGAAATTATTAAATTATTTAAGCGATATCTAAGAGATACAGGATATGATGAAACTACTGGAAAAATTGATGTGGATAGGATTTTTGTTGGAGAATCAAGAAGTAAATTAAATAAATTTGATAAACTTTTAACCAGGCTTAAGGAAGTATTTGAGGAAAATGACTGGAAGATGCTTGAAAGAAAATCAGTGGCTCAAATCCTTGATCTTGAAGAAGGATTGGAAGGCGATTATATAAAAAAAGCTATTGATGATTTAATTACTCAAGGGATATTATATGAACCAAGAACTGGATATATAAAATTTACAAGTAAAGATTTATAAGATCTATATGGAAAAGTTTTTAAAAAACCTACAGGAGCCAAAAGGGGATAAATCTAAAAGATTTTTTAATAATGAATTCTTTGAGTCTAATTTAAATAAGGAACAACTAGTAATAGTTAATAACATCATAGGTCCTATGATTGTTATTGCAGGAGCAGGATCAGGAAAAACAAGGGTAATCACTTACAGTGTAGCGAAATTAATAAGTGATGGAATAAAACCTTCTGAGATAATGTTAGTCACCTTTACAAATAAAGCAACTGATGAAATGTTAAAAAGAGTTGAAGCCTTATTAGGTTATGAACTAAAGGGTTTATGGGGCGGGACTTTTCATTCTCTAGCTAATAGATTTATTAGAATTTATACTCAACAAGCAGGTTTAAAACCAGCTTATTCCATAATTGACCAATCTGATTCTCTATCTTTAATTAAATTACTAATTGATGAAAATTATACAAATAAAATCTTAGAAGATGTACCCTCTCCTAAATTATGTTTTAAAATTTTATCAAATGCAATTAATAGAAATAAATCGATAATAACAATCTTAAAAGAGAACTATCCTTACTATGCAAAGGGTGAATATATCAATATTTTAAAAGAGATATCAAAGAAATACGAATCAAGAAAAAGATATAATAACTTTGTGGATTTTAATGATCTTCTTGTTATCTGGAATAAATTACTCAATACAAAAGAAATAGCTCAAAATATTGCAGAAAAAATAAAGTATATTTTGGTTGATGAATATCAAGATACTAATTATTTACAAGCTCAGATAATTTATAAAATAGCTCATATTAATAAAAATATTATGGTCGTAGGAGATGATGCTCAGAGTATTTATGGATTCCGTGGAGCTAATTTTAGAAATCTTTTAAATTTTGGAAAATGGTTTCCTAATATGAAAAAATATAAATTGACTCATAATTATCGATCAACATCTGAAATTCTAGATTTAGCTAATAATTCAATATTTAATAATAAAATCCAATTCTCAAAAAAAATGATGTCAACTCGAAGAAATCAAAAGAAACCAATACATATAACAGTTATTAATGATCTTGAGCAAGCAAATTTTATTATTGAAAAAATTGAAGAAGTTAGAAAAAGAGGATTCTCATATTCAGATATTTCAATTTTATATCGTTCAAATTTTCATTCATTGACTTTACAGAAACAACTTCAATCTCATAAAATACCTTTTATAATTCGTTCAGGAATTTCTTTTTTTGAGCAATCTCATATAAAAGATATCATTGCATTCTCTAAAATCATTCTAAATCATCATGATGAATTAGCTTGGAGAAGAATTTTTGCGATTATTCCTGGATTGGGGAAAGTAAATGCAGAGAAAATTATTCAAAAAATTATATCAGAAGAAAATTTAAGAGAATCTATTTTCTCATATGAATTGACCCCTCAAAATTTAAGCAATATAAGATTAAATAAAAAGTCAATTGAAAATGTATCTGAATTTGTTGAGTATTTCAAGAATCTCAGTTCTAAATCAATTCCCATTGAGATTTTTAATCAAACTATGAAATTTATTAAAGATTACCTTGTAAAGAATTATAATAATTCAGAAAAAAGATTAAAAGATATAAATACATTGAAGGAAATTTATGAAGAATTTTCAACAATTAAAGAATTATTAGATGATTTGAATTTAAGAACCAATGAAATTAAAAATATCTCTACTAATAAAGATGCAGAATTAAATGATCATGTTGTCTTATCTACTATACATAGAGCTAAAGGCCTTGAATGGAAATTTGTGTTTATTATATCACTTTCAGAAAACCTATTTCCCTCAGTCGGAAATATTACTGATCAATATAAATTAGAAGAAGAGAGAAGAATTTTTTATGTGGCCTTAACTCGAGCAAAAGATGAATTATTTTTAATAACCCCTGAAGAATCTAATACATACAAAAAATATAATTGTTTAAAAATCTCTCGCTTTATTGAAGAATTAGATAAAAAACTTTATGAAAAAATAACTTTTAAAGATAATTATCATAATACCAGAAAGTTATATAATAAAAGTTTAAATTTTATTACTGCTGATAAATTAATCAATAATAAGGATTAAATATTGAATTACCAACTTAAGCAAATATAAAAAATCTAAACTTTAAGTAATTAAAATGTCCATAGTTATAGATAATTTAAAGGAAGCAATTAATGGAGAAAATAATGCTAAAATAAAATATGAATTATTTTCTGAGAATGCTATAAAAGAGAGTTTAAATGAAGTCGCACATCTTTTTAGAGCTACATCATTTGCAGAAAGCATTCATATAAAGAACCATTTTAAAGCTCTATCTGTTATTACTAATTCTACAAATAACTTTAAAGAAATAGGGATACCTGATCAAGAAATGTTAAAAAATAAGGTGAAAGATACACTCTCCAACTTACAAAATGCAATTAATGGTGAACTGTATGAGACAAAAGTAATGTATAAAAAATTCAAAAAAAACGCGATTAGTCAAGGTAATTATATAGCTGAACTATCATTTTCATTAGCAAGAGACGCTGAAAGGATTCATGCAAAACTTTTCTCTTTATATTTGAAATTATTAAAAAAAGGGCAATCTATTAAATCAAAAAGAATTTATGTGTGTCAAATTTGTGGAAATATTGAATTTGGCAATCTTCCAGAAAAATGTCCAATATGTGATCATAATCAGACATTTTTTAAGGAGATTATCTAATAGAATACGCACTTTTCTTACAAATAATAAAAGTTATATATTTTCCAATTTGTCAGGTTTTGACCACATTCTAAATTCTATAAAGCAGGTATAATTTGCTCAAGCCATAAACCAACAAAATAAGAAACTAAAAATGCAATAATTCCCACTATTACCATTTCTATAGCACTTTTTATTGCTTTTTCTCCTGTAATCTTTGTTTTTGCA
>Ga0315549_1002906_pt1 | contig 15785 bp, 17 predicted proteins | sample SalMarSW160200MG_FD_203101 | JGI IMG/M metagenome (GOLD analysis project Ga0315549, IMG submission 203101) | Salt marsh sediment microbial communities from the Plum Island Ecosystem LTER, Massachusetts, United States - Salt Marsh Sediment SW1601-200 ... | reverse complement strand
TCAGCCCTAGTAACGGCGCGAAGAACTGGCGGGTTGCTTCCGGAAGCAGTCGCTACAGTACACTGGGCGATCGCCACGGGGCTGGAAGGGGACTTCGGTCTGCTTGCCGCATTGGGCACAGACGGCGGGGTACATCTGTCGCGGGGCCCGGCCGTAGCCGCCGCCGCCGCCGCCGTAATCGCGTTCGCTGCGGCGCGCTTGACGGCAGGACGGACAACGCTTGGGCTCGTTGGTGTAGCCCTTTTCGGCGTGATAGGCCTGGTCGTCAGCGCTGAAGGTGAAAGACTGACCGCAGTCCTGACAGGTGAGAGTCCTATCCTCGTAACTCATCGATGACCTCCTTTCGCTCAATAGTTGGCGATGGCTTGGTCACCGGAGTCCAGGATACTGGGGAACGATGCCGCGCAACACTAAACGATCACCACTGTCGTAAGGATACCACAAGCGGAAGAAATGAGCAATATCGCTTTCCTGCTCAGCCTAGGCTCGGAACTCGATGCGGCTGAGCAGGCGGCGCTCGGCCTCGGCGGCTATCTCCTCCACCAGGCCGCCGGCCACCCGACCGACCAGCCGCTCCAGGATGGCCCGCCGCGGCCGCAGGTAGGCCAGCCGTCGCGGTACTCTGCCCAGCTCGGTGGCCATGTCGATGGCTGTGTCCAAGTCGCCCAGCTCATCCACCAGGCCCAGTTCCTTGGCCTTGCGAGCGGTGAACATCTCGCCGGTAGCGAGGCTGCGCACCTTCTTTGGCTGCAGGCGGCGGCTGCGGGCGACGGCGTCCACGAACCAGTCGTAGTACTCGTCCATGAGGGTCTGCAGCTTCTTCTGCTCTTCGTCGGTGGGCTCGCGGAAGGGCTGGAACATGTCCTTGAAGGCGCCGGCCTTGGTCACGAACACCTTCACGCCCAGGCGCTGGAGGAGCTCGCTGATCACCGGCCGAATGGAGATGACGCCGATGGAGCCCACTATCGCCGTGGGGATGGCCACGACCTTGGTGGCGGCGCAGCTCGCCAGGTAGCCGCCGGAGAGGCCTGAACCGCGGATGAAGGCCACGACAGGTTTCTTGGCCGCTACCTTGGCTATCCCCAGGTGGATCTGCTCGGCGGCCGCCGCCGAGCCTCCCGGCGAGTCGATATCCACTACCACCGCCCTCACACGAGTGTCGTCGCGCAGGGCAGTGAGCATGCGACCGTACTCGGGGCTGCGGATGGTCGTCCCTAGGATGCCGAAGAGTTCCACCATGCCGATCCTGGGGGCCAGCCACGGCAGGCCTACCGGAGGAATTTGGCTCACGTCTTAACCTCACAGAACTGGCGATGCCTCAGCCTGCCTCCTGGCAGGCTCTCCACCAAGTATAGCGCGGACGGGCCCGGAACGGAACCGAAGCTTTTGGCGGCGGCTTTGAATATGCTATCATGAGCTTGCCTGCGTGTCTGGGGAGGTTTTTGGCGTAAAATGCGCATAATTCTTTTCACTGGCAAGGGCGGGGTAGGCAAGACCACTGTGGCAGCCGCTACTGCCCTGCGAGCATCCCAGCTAGGCCATCGCACTGTCGTCCTTAGCACCGATGCCGCCCACAGCCTGGCCGACTCCTTCGACTTGCCCCTGGGGCCCGAGCCGGAGCCTATCGTCGCCAACCTGTGGGGCCAGGAGACCGACATTTACTACAACCTGGAGAAGTACTGGGGAAAAGTGCAGGAGTGGGTACGGGCCCTTCTCTCCTGGCGCGGCCTGGACGAGCTGGTGGCTGACGAAGTGGCCAGCCTGCCGGGCATGGACGAGCTCTCCAACCTGCTGTGGATCAACGATCACTATGCCAGCGGCCGCTACGATGTGATCATCGTGGATTGCGCTCCCACCGGCGAGACCCTCAAGCTTCTGAGCTTTCCCGACATCGCCGGCTGGTGGGTGGAGAAGATCCTGCCCGTCCACCGGCGGATGGCGAGGGTGATCCGACCGATGGTGCGGCCCTTCAGCGATATCCCTTTGCCCACGGACGAGGTGTACACGGCTGGCGAGGACCTTTTCCAGCGCCTGGAGGAGCTGCGTGTCCTTCTTGCCAGCGTCGATGAGACTTCGGTGCGCCTGGTCCTCAACCCGGAGAAGATGGTCATCAAGGAGGCCCAGCGCACATTCACCTACCTCAACCTCTACGGCTACGCCACCGATGCCGTGATCTGTAATCGGCTCATTCCTGCGGAGGTGGAGGATCGGTACTTCCGGAGCTGGAAGACGGCTCAAGAGCAGTACTTCCGCCTTATTCAGGAGTGCTTCTCCCCCCTGCCTCTGTTCACAGCGCCCCTCATGGAGCAGGAGGTGGTGGGCCTGAAGATGTTGGAGCAGGTGGCTGCTGCCCTCTACGACCAGAAGGACCCCGCCCAGCTCTTCTTCCACGGCCCTGTTCAGGAGGTAATGAGAGAGGATGGTCGCTATGTGCTGACCATCAGCCTTCCCTTCGTCAGCAAGGAGCAACTTTCGCTGGCGCGGCAGGGCGACGAGCTCATCATCAACGTGGGCAGCTTCAAGCGCAGCATCATCCTGCCGCGCATGCTCCACGGCCTGAGCACGCTGGGGGCCAAGTTCGAGGGGAACAAGTTGCGCATCGTCTTCGGCGAGGCCCCGCAGGAGGAAGACTCGCCATGATCGAGGGGACGGACGCTAGCGAGCCTGGGCCGCGTCCCAGATGATCTTGGCAACGTCCACTATCATAACGTGGTCGTAGACCATATAGCCCAGGATGGCTTCCCGATTGAGGGTATAGGCGTTTCGCCGTCCCACCTTGCGCTTGGTGATGAAGAGGCCCTCCTCCAGCTCTCGCACGATCTGATAGACCGCGCGCTCCGTTAGTCCCGTGCTCAGAGCGATCTCCCGCAGGGTAGCCTGAGGGTTCTGGACGATGTGGAGGATCACCAGGCCGTGGTTGCTAAGGAAGTTCCATCTCTTGGGCATAGCCAACTCACCCTTCTCTAGAGGCGAAGCAGACGCTTCGCCTCCGCTCTTGAGCGCCTCTGGACGGCCGCCGCTAGCGTTCCCAGAGCCCGAAATAGCTGGGCCATAGGCAGGGAGCCGAAAAGGCGCTGGCCGAGGAGGACATCCTCGTTCATTGAATAGGCATCACGACTAAGAGATATAGGTTTCACCATATCTCCACCATTCAGCCAAGATTTTTCACCATTTTCTACCATAGGTATTGACAATCAGCGCTAGGGCTGCTATTTTTGTTAGGTGAATATAGATTCTCAATTCTATATTGACAAGGTAAAAGAGTCATATTAGTAGCCTAATAAATGCTTAAGAGAGTTGAACTTGTTGGCTTCATTATGCAGAAGGAATGCGCTTGTTGTCTAGTGGTGCAGTTCTATAGAAGAACTTCTAGGAAACGCAATCGGGATTCTTCGATGACACGATAAGAGGGAGACGGTTCTTGAGAAGCGTCGGCGTACACGAGCCTCTCAGCCGGCCGGGGGACGTGACCGTCGGTGATCGCGTCTTTCACGACTTTGCCGAGCGTTACCGCCAGTACTTCCCGCGAGTATTCGCCTATGTCTACGGGCGAATACGGGACATCCAAGCAGCCGAGGACGTAGCCTCAGAGGCCTTTGAGAGGGCTTTCGTTAAAGCCGATACCCTCCGACACGAAGAAGCCTTCGGCACCTGGCTGTTCACCATCGCCAGAAATCTCCTCATCTCCTACTGCCGCAAACGCAACCGCTTTGGCGGCCCAATCAGCCACGAGTTGGTAGACTCCCTGCCGGGGGACGCCGCCCCTGAAGATAATTTTCTAGAGCGCGAGGAAGTGGCCAAAATCATGGAACATGTCCGTCGCTTCCCGCGGAGGGAGCAGGACATCATCGCCCTCAAGTTCGACGCCGAGCTGACCAACGTCCAGATCGCCGAGATAATGAACCTGAGCGAAAGCAATGTGCGGGTCATCCTCTGCCGCACATTGCAAAAGCTAAGGAAGCTTCTTCAGGAGGAGGGTTAGCTCTCCTCTTCAGGGGTCAGCCAGAAGTCCGTAGACCTCTTGTCCTCAGGCTGAATCGCCCATCAGGCATGCCCCGTTATGGCCTTGCGCCTTAGGCCGCCGCAAGTTGGCGGACGCGCTTCACCAGCATCGGCAGAGAGGTGCCTGCCGGCGCCCGCAGGATGATATCGCATAGGGGGGTGAGGGCTGTCTCGTTGGGGTTGATCTCGATCAGTCTGCCCCCGCTCATCTTCACGTCTTGGGGGAAGCCGGCGGCCGGATACACCACCCCCGAGGTGCCCACCAGGAGCATACAGTCGCACATGTGGGACTGGCGAATGCACTCGTCGAGGGCGTCGCGGGGTATTGGTTCGCCGAACATCACCATGTCGCTCTTCACCATGCCACCGCACTGGGGACACTTGGGTGGCAGCTCCTCGATAGGGAACTCGTCGATGGGCCAGCGGGTGTTGCAGGCTATGCAGCGCAGCTTCACGCGGCTGCCGTGGATCTCGGTGATGGCCATGCTGCCAGCCTCCTGGTGGAGGTTGTCGATGTTCTGGGTGATGATGTGTTGAAGCTGGCCCATTTGCTCTAGCTCGGCGAGGGCGTAGTGGCCGGGGTTGGGCCGGGCCTGGGCCAGGGCGTCGATGAGCTCCTGCAAGGGTCCCGTGCCGCTAATCCTCTCCTCCCACCACTTCTTGGGATCCCGCATGAAGCTCTGGTAGCCCAGCATGTCCGGCTCGCCGTGCTTGGTCCAGAGGCCGCCCGGCCCCCGAAAGGGCGGTATGCCGCTCTCCACCGAATGGCCTGCTCCGACCAGGGCTACCACGTGGTTGGAGGCCACCACCAGGCGCGCCGCCTCCTCTATGGCTTCCTCTAGTAGCTCTTCGCTGGTCATCTCTTTCTCCTGCCTCTCAGCACTGGCGGGCCTCTCATTCTGGGGCTTCGCCCGGCCCGGCAGCCTGGCTGGGGAGCACCTGCACGACGATGGTCCTGTCGCGTGGCCCATCGAACTCACATAGGAAGACGCCCTGCCAGCGGCCCAGGGCCAGACGCCCGTTATCGATGGGCACCGTCAGGGAGAGCCCCGTCAGGCTAGACTTGATGTGGGCGGGGGCGTTGCCCTCCAGGTGGTGGTAGTTACCCTTGCTGGGGACCAGGGTCTCCAGGCGCTCCAGGATGTCTCGGCCCACTGAGGGGTCGGCGTTCTCGTTGATGATGATGCCAGCGGTGGTGTGCGGCAGGTACAGGTAGCAGACGCCTTCCTCGACGCCGCTGCGCTGGATGACGTCGTTGACCCTGTTGGTGATCTCCTCCATCGCTTCCTTGGCCCTGGTGAAGACGCTTATGTGCGATAGCACGATTCACGCTCCTTCCCTTTTTCCGCTCCCTTATTATAGCGTGAACCTCCCCTATTGGTGCTAGGGTCGTTTTCTTGACGTCCGTGGAGCCGTCTGCTACGTTGCCGGCGAGAAGCCATGAAAAGAACGGTCATCACCATCGCTGGCTCCGATTCCAGCGGCGGCGCCGGCATCCAGGCCGACCTCAAGACCTTCGCTGCCTTGGGCGTGCACGGTGCCTGCGCCGTCACGGCCGTGACCGCTCAGGGCAGCACGGGGGTGCAGGCCATCCACGAGCTTCCGCCAGAGCTGGTGGCTGCCCAGATCGATGCCGTCGTGGGGGACATGGGCGTCGACGCCGTGAAGACGGGGATGCTGGCTAACGCGGGGATCGTTCGCGTGGTGGCGGAGAGAGTACGACAGTATGGCCTGCCGAACCTGGTGGTCGATCCGGTGCTGGCTGCCAAGAGCGGCGACCGTCTGCTAAGGGAGGACGCCCTGAGCGTTCTCAGGGCGGAACTGCTTCCTCTGTGTACCGTGGTCACTCCGAACATCCCGGAGGCGGAGGCGCTGGTGGGCCGCCGTCTGGAGACGGACGAGGATTTGCAGCGGGCAGCCCAGGAGATAGCGGCGCTGGGGGCAAGGAGCGTGGTGATCACTGGCGGCCACGCCTCGGGGCCGGAGGCGGTGGACCTGCTGTACGACGGCAGGGGCTTTCGCCGCTTCTCGGTCGCGCGCCTGCCCACCCGCCACGGGCGAGGCGCGGGGTGCACCTTCGCCTCGGCTATCGCTGCTTGGCTGGCCCAGGGGATCGGCATCGAGGAGGCGGTGGGGCGGGCCAAGGAGTATGTGACGGCGGCCCTGGATCATGCCTTCGCTCTGGGGAAGGGGCCGGGGCCGGTACATCACTTCTACCGCTGGTGGGAGGACGAGGCTCGTTGACATTGGGGCGCCTATCTGCTAATCTGAAAGTACCAATCGAATAGAGCCGTACGGGAGCTCGGGTAAGCCGGGCTGAGAGGCCCCGATATGTCGGGGCGACCGTCGGAACCTGATCTGGGTAATGCCAGCGTAGGGAATCGGAAGAGATGTCCTGAACAACGCGCCGCTGGTACAGCCAGCGGCGCGAATCTCTTAAGGGGGCGTCTCTAGAAAGGAGCCAGTCATGGCTTCCAAGGACAAGCCGGTGACGCAACTGTATTATGCCCGCCAGGGTGTGATCACCGACGCCATGCGGCGGGTGGCCGAGCGGGAAGGGCTGGAGGCGGAGGTGGTGCGCCAGGAGGTGGCCAGGGGCCGGATGGTGATCCCGGCCAACGTGAGCCATCTGGCCATGGAGCTGGACCCCATCGGCATCGGCCTGGCGGCGAGCATCAAGATCAACGCTAATATTGGCAACTCCGCCATCAGCTCCAACATCGAGCAAGAGCTGGAGAAGCTGCGCCTGGCCGTGCGTTTCGGCGCTGATGCGGTGATGGACCTGAGCACGGGTGGTGACATCGACGCCATCCGGGCAGCCATCATCAACGAGAGCACTGTCCCCATCGGCACCGTTCCCATCTACCAGGCGGTGACCCTGGTCGATCGGGTGGAGGACCTTACTGCCGAGGATCTCCTGGCAATGGTCGAGCACCAGGCTCAACAGGGCGTGGACTTCATGACCATCCACGCCGGCGTCCTTCTGGAGTACATGCCGCTGGCGAGCGAGCGAGTGACGGGCATCGTCAGCCGTGGTGGCTCCATCATTGCCCAGTGGATGCTTTATCATCACAAGCAGAACCCCCTCTACGAGCGCTTCGACGACATCTGCGACATCTTCCGCCGCTACGACGTGGCCTTCAGCCTGGGCGATGGCCTGCGGCCGGGCTGCCTGGCCGACGCTAGCGACGAGGCCCAGTTCGCCGAGCTGCGCACCCTGGGCGAGCTGACCCGGCGCGCTCGCGCCAGGGACTGCCAGGTGATGGTGGAGGGGCCGGGCCACATCCCCCTGGACGAGATCGAGATGAACGTCAAGCTTCAGCAGGAGATCTGCGACGAGGCGCCCTTCTACGTGCTGGGGCCTCTGGTGACAGACATCGCCCCCGGCTACGACCACATCACTTCGGCGATTGGGGCCACCGTGGCCGGCCACGCCGGGGCCAGCTTTCTCTGCTACGTGACAGCCAAGGAGCACCTGGGCCTGCCCGACCTGGACGACGTAAGGGAGGGAGTTGTTGCCTACAAGCTCGCCGCCCACGCGGCCGACGTAGCGCGCAAGCACCCAGGGGCGCGGGCGCGGGACGACGAGCTATCGCGGGCCCGCTACGACTTCGACTGGGAGAAGCAGTTCGATCTCTCCTTGGATCCCGAGACGGCCCGCCGCATGCACGATGAGACACTGGCTCCCGACATCTTCAAGGGGGCTGAGTTCTGCTCCATGTGTGGGCCCAAGTTCTGCGCCATGCAGATCTCTCGCCACCTGGGTGAGGAGACGTCGAGGCAGATTCAGGCTGAGCAGGAGAAACTGGCTAAGAGGCACGCTAAGTAAGGGCAGGCCGGAAGGAGAACTGTCGCTATGGAAGACTACCTGGAGATCGCTGGCAAGAAGTTTCGCTCCCGCCTGATAGCGGGCACCGGTAAGTACCGCAGCACCGAGGAGATGTTAGCCGCCCTCGAGGCTTCGGGCACGGAGATCGTGACGGTAGCCATCCGCCGCCTCAACCTGGACAATCCCAAGGAGAAGACCCTCCTAGACCTCATCGACTGGAGCAAGTACACCATCCTGCCCAATACCGCCGGTTGTCGCACGGTGGAGGAGGCCCTGTTCACTGCCCGCCTGGCCCGCGAGGTCACGGGCTCCGACTGGATCAAGGTGGAGGTGATCCCCGACCCTAAGTACCTTCTTCCCGACGCGGTGGGGACGCTGGAGGCCGCCAGGGTGCTGATCGGCGAAGGCTTCACCGTTCTGCCCTACATCCACGCCGACCCCATCCTGGCCCGTCGCCTGGAAGAGGTGGGGTGCGCCACCGTCATGCCCCTGGGCTCGCCCATCGGCTCTGGCCGCGGCATCTTCACCCTGGAGGAGATCCAGATAATCGTGGAGGAGGCCAGGGTGCCGGTGGTGGTGGATGCTGGTCTGGGGGTGCCCTCCGATGCCTCCCTGGCCATGGAGGTCGGGGCCGACGCCGTGCTGGTCAATACGGCTATCGCTGAGGCGCAAGACCCTGCTCTGATGGCCGAGGGCTTTCGCCTGGGGCTGGAGGCTGGGCGGCGGGCCTACCTGGCGGGACGCATCGCCAAGAAGGCTTACGCCTCCGCCAGCAGCCCCATCGAGGGGGTAGCCCGGCCGGCCGCTCGTTCCTGATGAAGCTGCCCATCCCCTGCCTGACCCTCATCACCGACCGCCGCCTGTGCCAGGGCCTATCGCTGGAGGAGGCGGTGGTTCGAGCGGTCGGCGGGGGCGTCAACGTAGTGCAACTGCGGGAGAAAGACCTGGCGGCGGACCAGCTCGTCCCTCTGGCCGACCGCCTGCGGGCGATAACGCAGGACAAGGCTCTTCTGATCGTGAACAGTCGTCTCGATGTGGCTCTGCTCTGCGGCGCCGACGGCGTCCATCTGCCGGAAAGGGGCCCGTCGGTGGCTGTGACCCGTCGTCTGGCGGGCGACGGTTTCATCATCGGGCGCTCCGTGCACAGCGTGGAGGAGGCGGTGAAGGCGCAGGATGAGGGCGCGGACTACGTGCAGGTGGGGGCCATCTTCCCCACCCGCTCCCATCCCGGCCTGTCCCCCGCTGGCTTGGCTCTCCTGAAAAGCGTCGTCGCCAGGGTGACCATTCCCATTGTGGCTGTGGGAGGCATCACCGCCGGGAACGTGGGGCAGGTGATGCAAGTGGGGGTCAGGGGCGCCGCTGTCATCTCGGCTATCCTGAGCTTGCCCTCGCCCGGAGCGGCGGCCCGACGGCTGGCCGAGGCCGTGGTCGAGGCCTCGGCAGCGCCTGCCCGGAGGGCGAGGACGTGATCACCCTCACTGTGAACGGCGAGAAGCGAGAGATGGAGGGGCCAGTCAGGCTTACCGTCTTCCTGGAAACCCTCGACATCAACCCCCGCTACGTGGCCGTGGCCCACAACGGGACTGTGCTCCAGCGCCAGAAGTGGCCGGAGGTTGTGCTTCAGGACGGCGACGTTCTGGAGATCGTGCGCATGGTAGGGGGAGGCTAAGGGGCTTCCGGTGGCAACTCCCGACGTCCTCATCGTTGGCGGTGGCGTTATCGGCTGCGTTATCGCCTACTACTTGGCCGGGGCGGGCGTCCGGCTGACCATCCTCGAGCGGGGGGAGGTCGGCGGCGAGGCGTCCGGGGCCTCGGCGGGCATCCTGGCCCCGCTGGAGCTGTCCCTGGAGCCGGGTCCTCTCCTCGACCTCTGCCAGGCCAGCATGCAACTTCACCCCTCGCTGGCCGACACCTTAGGCGAGGAGACGGGCATCGACGTGGAGTATCTGCGTTCGGGCATCCTGCGGGTGGCGCTGACCGACGAGGACGCCGACGAGCTGCACGCCCTTGTGGAGCACCAACGGCCGCGGGGCGTGATGCAGTGGGTGGATGTAGAGGCGCTGCGCCGCCTGGAGCCGCGACTGGCGGCCGCTCGCGGTGGTGTGTACTCTCCTCAATACCACCAGGTGAACGCCGATCGCCTGACCCAGGCCCTGGCCCAGGCGGCGGTCGCTCGCGGCGTTATCCTACGTCAGGGTGTGGCGGTGAGAGGATTCGTGACCAGCGGCTCGCGGGTGACCGGCGTGCGCAGTGACGAGGGGAGGATGATGGCCGGGCAGGTAATTCTTGCCGCTGGCTCCTGGACGGCCGCCCTCGGCCGCCGATTGGGCATGAGCCTGTCGGTGAAGCCGATGCGGGGGCAGATGCTGGCCTTTCCCGACTTCTCCTCGCCGCTGAGGCACATCCTGTTGGGAGAGGATGGCGGCTACCTGGCGCCCAAAGCCAACGGCTTCCTCTTCGTCGGGGCGACGGTGGAGGACGTGGGCTTCCGCAAGAAGACTACCGCCAAGGGTCTCGCCGGCCTGCGGAGGATGGCCGCCACGTTGGTGCCCAGTCTGGCCTACGTCGAGGTGGCCTCGGACTGGGCTGGCCTGCGGCCGGGCTCCCCCGACGGCCTTCCCATTCTCGGCCCTGTCTCCGGCTGGGAAGGGCTGAGCGTGGCCAGCGGCCACTTCCGTAAGGGCATTCTGCTGGCGCCGATCACCGGCCGATTGATGAGTCAGTGGCTAACGCAGGGCAAAGCGGAGATGCCCCTGGAGCCGTTCAGTCCTGCGCGGTTCGCTGCCAGTGCTCGTTGATCCTCTCGACGAGCCGCCGGGCCGCCTCTCGCACGTCGGGGGCGGCCACCACTGCCCCGATGACCGCCACGAGGTCGGCCCCCGCCTCTAGGACGGCGTCGATGTTCTCCTCAGTGATGCCGCCGATGGCCGCCACGGGGATGTGGACGGCTTGTTTGACGGCGCGGAGCGTCTCGAGGGTGGCCGGTCGGGTGTCGGCCTTGGAGTCGGTGGGAAAGAGGCGGCCCACCGAGACGTAGCTGGCGCCGTCGGCCTGGGCGCGCAGGGCTTCTTCGACGTTGTTGGTGGAGCAGCCGATGATGGCGTCCGGCATCAGCCGCCGCACGATGCTCACCGGCAGGTCCTTCTGGCCGACGTGCAGGCCGTCCGCTTCCGCCGCCAGGGCCAGATCCAGGTGGTCGTTGATGATCAGGGGAACGCTGGCCTGGGCACAGATTTCTTTCAGCCTTTGGGCCACCGGCAGTTGCAGCCCCTTCTCGCGCTGCTTGTCGCGCAACTGGACAAGCCTGGCCCCACCCTCGATGGCCTGGCGGGCTATCTCGTCCTCGGGACGATCGCCGGCCACCTCCGGATCGATGATGACGTAAAGCCCTCGTGGTAGAGAAGCAATTCTATCCTTCATAGCAGACCATGCAATAGAATGGTAACAAAGCGCGTTCTTTGCTGAAAGTCGATGCGACGTTATCGGCGAGCCTTCCTGATAATAGGCGTCTTCCTGGTGCTGTTCGTGGCCCTTCTTGCCGGGCTATGGGCCAACAGGTACACGCGGGTGGCCCTGACGACGGCCTCCATGATGCCTGACCTGTTTGTTGACTTGCCGGTAAGTCCCCTGAAGCTGACGACCTCGGAGCCGGTCAAGGAAGAGGTGGCCTTCTACTACGGCTCGCGGGAGGTGATGGCCGACCTCTATCGGCCCAGCGACGGCGATCGCCACGGGGCGGTGGTGGTGGTCATCGGCGCTGCCCCGCGGGCGCGCACCGACCCGCGGGCCGTGCGCTTGGCGAAAAGCGCCGCTCGCGCCGGCACGGTGGTGATGATCCCCGACCTGAAGCATCTTCTGCGCGACGAGATGGTGCCCGAGGAGATCGAGGCGCTGGTGGCTGCCTTCCGCTACCTGAGGGAGCAGGGGTTCGTGGACGGGGAGCGGGTGGGCTATCTGGGCTTCTCGGTGGGGGCAGGCATGGCCCTGGTGGCGGCCAGCGACCCCCGCATTAGCGACGATGTGGCCTTCTTCGGCTCCTTCGGCGGCTACTACGACCTGATGGACGTGATCGCCGCCGTCACCAGCGAGACCATCACCGACGACGGCCGGCGGGAGGACTGGGATCCCGACGACAAGACGGTGCGCGTCCTCCGGCGCAGCCTGATCTACCACGTCGATGACGCTGGCGACCGCGACATCCTGACCCGCATCTTCCTGGAGGACGACGAGTCGGCCAGGCAGGAGGTGGGCGAGCTCTCTCCGCGCGCGCGCCTCCTCTTCGAGCTGCTGGACAATCGCGACCCCGACCGGGCGCAGGAGCTGCTGGCGCAGCTTTGGCCGGAGGACGCTGCCACTCTGCGTCGGCTTTCCCCCAGCGCTAGCATCGGCGGCCTGCACACCGAGCTGTTCATCGTTCACGACCGCCACGACAAGTTCCTGCCCTGCGTGGAGTCGCGGCGGCTGGCCGAGGCAGCGCGGGGCGAAAACGATGTCTACTATGCCGAGCTGGACCTCTTCCGTCACGTGGACCCCACCGTCACCGCCAATCCGCTTACCTTTCTGGCCGAGCTCATTCAGTTCTTCTTCCAGGCCTATCGGCTGATGCTGCGGCTGGCCTAGCGCCCATTATCCGCGAGTTGTAGCGACAGCGGGCCGGTTGAAGCGAGACCCTTCGCTGTGCTCAGGGTGACAACGACGGCTAGCGTCATTCTGAGCGCAGCGAAGAATCCCGACAAGAGGCGGCGTTCTCCGGAGTTGATGCATGCCCACGAACGCTGCCCGTCTATCGCCGCCAGGAGGCTGCCTATAACTGTGCCCTGGCAACAGGGAGACAGTACAGTCTAAGGCCTGGGGGAACTTTTTCGCTGTCGCCAACGTCCTAACAGCAGAGAATCCAAGCGCCTGAGGAGGGCGCGGACTCCGGAGGTGTTAGGATGGTTGGCATTTTGCGAGGGACAGCCGTTTTCGCTGCGGCCCTGGGTGGGTTGCTCCTGTTCGCCCAGTCGGCGTTGGCGGACGGCATAGTCATCCCTGACCCCATAGAACCGATCCCGCCAGACCACGTTGTGGTTCCCTTCCTGCCCATCAAGTACCACCGGGTGGATGTGGAGATCGACAACCAGGTGGCCCAGGTGGAGATCGACCAGGCCTTCCTGAACGAAGGCGATTTCGAGCTGGAAGCCACCTACGTCTTCCCCCTGCCTGAAGACGCTGCCATATCCGACTTCGCCATGTATGTGGATGGCGAGCGGCTGGAGGGACGCATTCTGGACAAGGAGAAGGCCCGCGCCATCTACGAAGACATCGTGCGTCGGCGGCGGGACCCGGCCCTGCTGGAGTACGTGGGCCACAATATGTTCCAGGCGCAGGTATTCCCCATACCGGCGCATAGCGAGCGGCGCATCCAGATCGCCTACACTCAGGTGCTGAGCCAGGACAGCGGCCTCGTTCGCTTTGTCTACCCCCTGAACACGGAGAAGTTCTCGCCTCGGCCGCTGGAAGAGGTGACCGTCAGCGTGGACGTGCGCTCGGAAGCCCCTATCAAGGCTGTCTACTCGCCCAGCCACGACATAGCCATCAGCCGCCAGAGCGAGACGCACGTCACGGCTAGCTATGAGGCCAGCGACGTGACCCCCAGCACCGACTTCGAGCTGTTCTACACCCTCTCCGCCGAGGACATCGGGGCGAGCCTCATCACCTACCGCCAGGGGGATGAGGACGGTTTCTTCCTCCTGCTGGTGGCGCCGAAGGCGGACTTCGGCCAGCAGGAGGTGGTGGCCAAGGACGTGATGGTGGTGGTGGACGTCTCGGGCAGCATGGCCGGGGAGAAGCTGGAGCAGGCCCAGGAGGCCGTGCAGTTCATCCTCGACCACCTCAACCCCGACGATCGCTTCAACATTCTGGCCTTCAGCACCAGCGTTGACCTCTATGCGTCGACCCTCCAGAGCGCCAGCCGGGCTGACGACGCCGAGGACTTCGTTCGAGGGCTGACGGCTATGGGCGGCACCAACATCAACGATGCGTTGCTGCAGGCCTTGGAGAAACTGCCCGGGGAGCGACCGGAGATCATCATCTTCCTGACCGATGGCCTGCCCACCGTGGGCGTTGAGGAGGCGGGGCCGATCATCGCCAACGTTCGGGAGGCTGCTGGCCCGACGGTAAGGCTGTTCGCCTTTGGCGTGGGCGATGACGTGAACACTGTGCTGCTGGACAGCATCGCCCAGGAGAATCGGGGCGCCAGTGACTACGTGCGGCCGGGCGAAGACATCGCCCGGACAGTGTCGGGGTTCTACGAGAAGGTGAGCACGCCCGTGCTCACGGACATCAGCCTGGACTTCGGGGCGATCAGCGTCCTCGACGTGTATCCCCAGCCCCTGCCCGACCTGTTCGCTGGCTCCCAGCTTGTCGTCGTGGGGCGCTACCGAGGCGAGGGAACGGTCACCCTGGGCCTCAGCGGCGTGGCGAATGGGGAGGAGCAGACCTTCTCCTACGCCGGCCAGGTCTTTCCGGCCGAGTCCAGGGGGATGGACTTCCTGCCTCGCCTGTGGGCCACCCGCAAGATCGGCTACCTGCTGAACCAGATACGCCTGTACGGCACGGAGCAAGAGCTTGTGGATGAGATCGTGGACTTGAGCCTGCGCTTTGGGGTGATGACCCCCTACACTTCCTTCCTGGTGGAGGAGGAGGAAGTCGAGATCTTCTCGGAAGAAGGGTTGGGAAGGGCCGCTTCTGATCTGGCGGGGGAGATGCCGGGGATTATGGCGCCCGCAGTCGGCGCTTCTGCTGTGGAGGGCGCTGAAACCATCGAGGAGTATCGCCAGGCGCAGGCGGTGGCGGACAGCGGGTCGACCAGGGCCAAAGCGGTGGGCGACAAGACCTTCATCCAGCGTGACGACGCCTGGATCGACAGCCGCTATCAGGAAGGGATGGCCAGCACCAAGATCGGCTTCGGCAGCGATAACTACTATCAGCTTCTGGGGCAGCGACCCGATTGGGGCCCCTACTTCGCCCTGGGCGAGCACGTGATCTTCGTGGCCGACGGCCAGGCCTACGAGGTCACTGAGGGTGAGCACCCGCCGGTGGAGGTCCCCTCCAACCCGGACGTTCCCGACCCTCTGGGGCCAAACCCAGACCTTGTGCCGCTTACAGCCGTCCAGGGTAACGGCGGCACCAACTGGACGCTGGTGGGGGCTCTCATCACCGTTGGGGCTGTCGCGGTGGCAGGGGTAGGCGGCCTCCTGGCGTGGAGCAGGGTTCGCCGCGCCAGGGAGAGCTCGCAGAGCTAGACGGAGCTGTACGCCAAGCCGCAGCGTGGCGCCTGCCTTCCCGATGCCCTTGGCTATGAGGATGAGGAGCCGACCCCCGCTTGCGGCAAGATCGCCTTCACGTTCGGGCGGGACGCCAACTTCGGGATCTACGTGATGAACGCCGACGGCGTCCCGACCAAAAGATCACAGACCGTTTCTGTGGCTAGAGTGAAGCAGTAGCTCCCACGCCGGCTACACATCCTTTTGGGCGAAGACCCACATCGCTGCGCCGCCAAGCACGATGGACAGGAGGCCAAAGGTCAGAACCACCTGTAACAGCTCCCACGTCTGCGACTCCCCTTTGAGAGCTGGTAGCATGTCATCCAAGACGTTGCTGGGCGAGAGGTAGTCGACGCCCAGGAGCTGGAAGATGGCACTCTGCATAGAAACCAGGACAAGAAGCAAGGCGATGGAGATGAGGGTATTGCCGATGAAGCTGCTGAAGGTGATGCCAAGGGTCGTCAGGAAGACCAGAATCACCCCGAGCGACAGGACCGTCAGGACCACACCGGTTACCGTAACGTCGCGCTCGGCGTAGCGAGCTACCAGATAGGCTGTAGGCACCGTCACAACGAAATAGATGAACGACACCGTGATAACGCGAGAGGCCAGCTTGGCGAGGATATACTCATAGCGAGTAACGGCCT
>Ga0315549_1002897_pt1 | contig 15827 bp, 9 predicted proteins | sample SalMarSW160200MG_FD_203101 | JGI IMG/M metagenome (GOLD analysis project Ga0315549, IMG submission 203101) | Salt marsh sediment microbial communities from the Plum Island Ecosystem LTER, Massachusetts, United States - Salt Marsh Sediment SW1601-200 ... | reverse complement strand
TCCCCAAGACGAATAAGAAGAATCGCCACCAGGAAGGTTAAGAGCCCCTTAACGAGCATATTGCTATTAAAGGTTGAGAATCACCAGAATGCTTCAACTCCCCTGTGAGACAATAATTGTGTTGTAAGCTATACATCGGCCACATTGAGATAGACGAATATCAACATACTGATAACAGGTAACGGGCGCGGTATCGTAACTATTCTCATCATTGTTACTCTAGCTAACACTTCACCACCTCTCATGAACATAGTAAATTAATATGACGAAGAGATGGGATGCCACCAGCCCAATTACGCCAAGGGCAGCACACGGGAGGGAGCTTCACCCTATTATCCAGGATTGAGCAATTAGCTGGCGCCGCATCCGCCTGAAGATCTTCTACGCTATTAGCGGGTGAGAGACAAACTCTCCGATCTTACGAAGCGGATAGCTTATACCAGCCCATCGCCTTTGGCACTTTTCAGCATATAGCCGGTAGCGCCAGCTCCCGGAAGTCCGACAACATAATCCGCTGTTTGTCCAGATTCAGTGTTGTTTTCGCTTGAGTACTGCCATTGCATCAGTACTATGTTATACATTACTACCAACATAGTTAAAGGTGGTGTAAAATGCAGTAGTAAATAAAATAATACCAAGTAAGAAAATGAATCTGCGAAATAGCACAAGAGTTCTTAATAAGTTGGCTTATCTATGGGGTGTACAGACGGTCTATTACGACTTTTCCCACCAGAGACGTCGGGCGTCTATAGAAACCGTATTAGCAGTTTTAACAGCCTTAGGCGCTCCGATTTCATCTTTTCGGGATATCGTTCCTGCTTGGCGAGAGCGACAATTGGAACTTTGGCAGAGACCATTGGAGCCTGTGGTCGTTGCCTGGGAAGGTAAGCCAGCTTTGATTACAATACGACTTCCTTCTAATTATGCTGATCTTTCGATTGATTATTGTCTTTTGTTGGAAAACGGTGAATCTATTGACGGTAGGTGCTCTCTTGCTAACACGCCGGTGTTAGCAACAAATGAAGTGGAAGGACAACTGTACGTTGTCAAGCAGTTCACTCTTCAAAATCCATTACCCTGGGGATATCATCGGCTTATCCTAGACCTACAAGGGAAGAATGAAGAGACTCTTATAATATCGGCACCTTTTGCTGCTTACGTGCCTGAATCAGAAAGACGAAGCTGGGGGATTTTTGTTCCGCTTTATGCTTTACATAGCGAAAAAAGCTGGGCCAGCGGTAATTTTACGGATTTAAACTCCCTTATGACTTGGGCTGCGGAGAAGGGGGCAGGAACGATAGCTACCTTGCCGCTTCTGGCACATTTCTCTGATGATAGGCCTGTTCCCAGCCCGTATAGACCCATAAGCCGCCTGATGTGGAGCGAGTCTTACTTGGACATAAGCAGTGCCCTCGAAATGCAGGATTGCCGGGCAGCTCAGGAGCTCGTTGCGTCATCATCATTCCAAGACCAGGTTGAAGCCGTCCGTAATGCCAAATTTGTAGATTATCATCAGCAAATGATATTAAAGCGTCGTGTCCTGGAGGAAATGTGCAGGAGTCTGTTTACCGAGGCATCTGACCGTCTCGGAGCTCTCCTTGATTTCGCAGGGGAGAATCAAAGCGTACAGGATTATGCTCGTTTCCGAGCTGCCCATGAAAAATTTGGTACTCCCTGGCAGTCGTGGCCGCAATCGCCGCGGGAAGGCACTCTGCAAGGAGACGATTTTGAGGAGCATGCAAGGCGTTATCATCTTTATGTGCAGTGGCTGGCCGACCAGCAGATACACTCTCTCGCTGATGATGCTGCGCGTAAAAACGTTCGGCTATATTTTGACCTGCCACTGGGAGTCAACCCCAACGGTTATGACGTTTGGCGCGAGCGCAGCCTGTTTGTTCAGGATTTTTCGGCTGGTGCACCCCCAGATGCAGTCTTTACGAAGGGTCAGGTCTGGGATTTCCCGCCGTTACATCCTGATAAAATCAGAGAACAAGGTTACCGCTACACCATAGCGTACCTGCGCCATAACTTGAGACATGCCGGAATCCTTCGCATTGACCATGTGATGGGTCTTCACCGGCTTTTTTGCATTCCGAACGGAATGGGAGCCAGCGAGGGGACTTATATTCGCTATCGTAATGAAGAGCTTTACGCCATTCTAACCCTGGAATCTCATCGGAATCAGACTGTCCTCGTCGGTGAAGACCTGGGCACTGTGCCTGCCTATGTGAGAACTGAGATGGCCAGGCGTAAACTCTATCGTATGTATGTAGTGCAGTACGAGTTGGCGTCTAATGAAGTAACAAAACTTCCCCCTGTTCCCAAGAATGCAGTAGCGAGTCTCAATACCCATGATATGTATCCTTTCAACGCCTTCTGGCAGGGCTTGGATATTGAAGAAAGACTCGTTCTGGGTCTTTTAGATAAGAGAGGTGCTCAATTGGAACGCAAGGCTCGCCAGAGCACCAAATTGGCCATAATTAAATTGCTGCGGAACAAAGGCTTGCTGCAGAAACAAGCGGCGGATGTTAACGCTATACTTAGGGGCTGTCTCTCCTTTTTAGGTAATAGCCGTGCCGGAATAATGCTGCTTAACCTGGAAGACCTGTGGCTGGAAACACTACCGCAAAACGTACCTGGTACTTGTGAGGGATGCCCGAACTGGAGTCGCAAAATACGTTATAGTTTCGAAGCGTTTAGTCAACTGGCCGAAGTGAATGAAATGCTATATGAGATTAATAGTTCCAGGATAAAGTGAGGGAGTTTACTCCCGTTGTATTTCTGACTAAAATAAAAGTACTGTATAATATTGATAATATGGCGATGACAATTGAAAGTAGCTTAGGAGCCAAATATTTGGGGGACAGCCGCTGCCAGTTTTTAGTTTGGGCACCCCTGGCGGAAAGGGTGGACGTTCATATGGTATCACCCCGAGAGCGAGTTCTTCCCTTAGAAAAGGTTGCCAAAGGGTACCACCGTGGGATTGTAGATGACATAGCACCCGGGACACACTACTTGTACCAATTAGATGGACAGAAGGAGTTTCCTGACCCGGTTTCCCGCTTCCAACCCGGCGGTGTACACGGTCCTTCACAAGTGATAGACCCCCATTTCCCATGGGAAGATAGCCTCTGGTCCGGTATCCCGTTACAGGAATATATAATCTACGAGTTGCACGTCGGAGCCTTCACCTCAGAAGGCACTTTTAAAGCTATTATCCCTTACCTTGACCACATCAAGGAGCTAGGCATTACTACCCTAGAGCTTATGCCTGTCGCTCAATTTCCTGGAGAACGTAACTGGGGCTATGATAGTATTCATCTCTTCGCCGTGCAAAATTCCTACGGTGGGCCAGAGGGTCTGAAGCGGTTAGTGGATGCCTGTCACCAGAGGGGACTAGCCGTTATTCTGGACGTGGTCTACAATCACTTCGGCCCGGAGGGCAATAACCTGGAAGCCTTCGGACCGTATTTCACCAGTCGGTACCATACCCCTTGGGGAAAAGCCGTTAACTTCGACGGGCCGCATAGCGACGAGGTACGCAGATTTTTCATCGAGAACGCACTATACTGGGTAACCGAGTTTCATATCGATGCTCTCCGTCTTGACGCGCTCCATGCCATACTTGATACCTCTTCGTATACATTCTTGGAAGAGCTGGCCGGTGCTGTTCATGAGCAAGCAGCACTATTAAAGCGCCAGGTTTACCTCATAGGCGAGAGCACCGCTAATGACACTCGCCTCATTAGTCCACCAGAGGAAGGCGGATATGGACTGGATGCCCAGTGGAATGATGACTTCCATCATTCGCTTCATACGCTGCTGACCGGCGAGCAAACCGGGTATTATGAAGACTTTGGTCAACTTCAGCAGCTTGTAAAAGCGATTCAAGAAGGATTTGTTTATTCCGGGGAATATTCCGTGTACCGTCAACGCAGGCATGGGGTCTCATCTAAGGACATCCCAGCTCATCGGTTTGTGGTCTTTAGTCAAAACCATGATCAGGTGGGTAACCGTGACTGCAGTGACCGCCTGAGCCAGATTATTTCTTTCGACGGGCTCAAACTAGCGGCAGGTATCGTCCTTTTATCACCATATATACCTCTTATCTTCATGGGCGAAGAATACGGCGAAAAAGCACCCTTCCCCTATTTTATTCATCACTCAGACCCGCTGCTGATTGAGGCAGTAAGGAAGGGGCGCCGGGATGAGTTTGCTGCATTCAAATGGGAGGGTGAACTGCCTGACCCACAAGATGAGGCGACCTTCATGCAGGCTAAGCTTAATCACGATTTGAATAAGGGCGGAAAGAACCGGGTCCTTCTGGAATTCTACAAAGAGCTAATCCGGCTTCGTAAAGAAATGCTTCCCCTATCCTGTCTGAGCAAAGACACACAAGAGGTACTGGGATATGAAGAGAGCGAAGTTCTTTTCATACGCCGCTGGAAGGGCGATAATGAGGTTGAAACAGTATTCAACTTTGCTGATAATGATGTGTTAATCACCTTACCTGTTCCGGCAGGTAGCTGGAAGAAACGATTGGACTCAGCCGAACAGAACTGGCTGGGAAACGGAAGTGCCATGCCAGAACAGCTTAATTCGCCGGGAGAGGTCGCTCTTGATCTAATGCCCAAGTCATTTATTCTATTAACAAAGGGGGCCTAATATGGAGCGTTATATTTGTATTCATGGTCATTTCTATCAGCCGCCGCGGGAGAATGCCTGGCTGGAGTATACCGAGGTGCAGGACTCGGCTTACCCTTATCATGACTGGAACGAACGAGTCACCGCCGAGTGTTATGCGCCCAATGCGTCTTCACGCATTCTGGACAAGGAAAACCACATTACCCAAATCGTCAATAATTATGCGAAAATCAGCTTCAACTTCGGGCCGACTCTCCTGGCATGGATGCAAAACAACAATCCTGATGTCTATAATTCTATCCTTGATGCCGACAGAGACAGTCAGCAGAATTTCTCCGGTCACGGGTCGGCATTAGCCCAAGCTTACAATCATATGATTCTGCCTCTGTCTAACCGCCGTGACAAGTATACCCAGGTTCTCTGGGGCATCCGTGATTTTGAGCACCGCTTCGGACGGAAACCGGAGGGAATGTGGCTCCCGGAGACGGCGGTAGAACTGGAGACACTGGACATCCTTGCTGAACTAGGGCTTAAGTTTACCATTCTTGCCCCACATCAAGCCGGCAGGGTGCGCCAAATCGGCACCGATGCCTGGAGTGATGTCAGCGAGGCAAAGATTGACCCGACCATGGCTTATAAATTGCATCTATCCTCAGGTCGTGAACTTAACCTCTTTTTCTATGATGGCCCCGTATCCCGTTCCGTCGCCTTTGAAGACTTGCTGTCAAGTGGCGAAGATTTCGGTCGCCGGCTTGCCGATGACTTCTCGGATGAACGCAATTGGCCTCAGCTCGTGCATATAGCTACTGATGGGGAAACCTACGGTCATCACCGCCGCTTCGGCGACATGGCGCTGGCGTACGCGCTGGACTTTATTGAAGCTAACAACCTGGCCAAGGTCACGAACTACGGTGAATACCTGGAAAAGCACCCGCCCACCCACGAGGTGGAGATAATTGAAAATACTTCCTGGAGCTGCGCTCATGGAATCGAAAGGTGGCGAAGCGACTGTGGTTGCAATAGTGGTAGACATCCCAAATGGAATCAATCCTGGCGGGCACCGCTACGCCAGGCATTAGACTGGCTTCGGGATGAGATAACTCCAAAGTATGAAGAGAAGGCCGGGCAATTCCTGAAAGACACGTGGGCTGCCCGTGATGATTACATCGATGTAATACTTGACCGTTCGCCGGAGAATGTCCGGCAATTCCTCGGTAATCATGCCACACGTGAGCTTGGCGAATCCGACCGAATAACCGCACTCAAGCTTCTGGAGCTTCAACGCCATGCCATGCTGATGTATACCAGTTGCGGCTGGTTCTTCGATGATCTCTCAGGTATCGAAACCATGCAGGTTATCCAGTATGCAGGTCGGGTTGTGCAACTAGCCGTAGAACTGTTGGGCGATGATACCGAATCACGCTTTCTGGAGAGACTCCAAGCCGCTAAAAGCAATATACCTGAGCAGGGTGATGGCCGCCTTATTTATGAAAGATGCGTCAAGCCGGCCATGGTAGACCTGACCAAGGTTGTTGCCCATTACGCAGTGAGTTCTCTTTTTGAGGAATACGGAAAGGAAGTCAAAGTGTACTGCTACCATGTAGATACTGAAGACTGCCACACCTCCGAGTGCGGGAAGACCAGACTGGCGGTTGGGCGGGCTAAGGTCACTTCTGAAATCATTCATGATTCGGCACTGCTCAGCTTCGGTGTACTACATCTCGGTGACCATAACCTAAACGCCGGCGTCCGGGAGTACCAGGGGGAAGAAGCCTATCAGGTAATGGTTCAGGAAACAACCCAGACCTGCGCGGCCGGGGACTTCACGGAGGGCATCCGGCTCCTGGACAAGCACTTCGGCAGTTCTACATACTCGCTTAAGTCATTGTTCCGTGATGAGCAACGCAAGGTCCTTGGCTACATTCTGGAGTCGACCATTTCTGAGATTGAAGCCGCTTATCGTCAGCTATATGAGCACCATTATCCACCCATGCGCTTCCTAACTGAGCTAGGAGGACCAGTGCCCAAGGCATTCCATTCTGCTGCTGAGCTTATCCTGAACATTGACCTGCACCGTGCCGTAAGCAGCAGTACCCTTGACACAGAGAATGTCAGAAACCTTTTTGATACTGCCAAGTCGTGGCAGGTTGACCTTGATACTGATGGCATTGGCTATGACCTTAAAGAGAACCTTGAACAGATGATTTCAAATCTTCTAAACGCTTCGGAGGATACCGCAATTCTCGGTAACCTTTTGGATGCGGTATCCTTGGCACGTTCATTACCTTTTGCGGTAGACCTATGGAAGGTGCAGAACGTCTACTGGCAAATGTTGCAGACTGTGTATCCCGATTTTCAAAAAAGAGCCGAGCATGGCGACCAATCAGCCGGGGAATGGGTTAATAAGTTTGTTTCTCTGGGAGGTCAGCTATCAATACGAGCTGTCTAGATGAAAAGTTTGCGGATACCAATAAGCACATATCGGCTCCAGTTTAGCAAGCGGTTCCGCTTCAAGGATGCCGAATTACTGGTACCTTATCTGAACCGGCTGGGTATCTCTGACCTTTATGCCTCTCCTATCTTTAGCGCCCGGCGAGGAAGCACTCACGGTTACGATGTAACCGACCCTACACGTCTTAATCCGGAACTTGGCACCGAGGAAGAGTTTGATGCTCTAGACCGGGAACTCAAGCGATACGGGATGGGGTTATTGCTTGATATTGTCCCCAATCACATGGCGGCCAGCCCTGAAAACCCGTGGTGGCAAGATGTCTTGGAGAAGGGTAATCATTCGTATTACACAAGTTTCTTCGATATGAATTGGCTCGCTTTCGGAAAGGACAAGAGTAAACAAACAGGCCACAGGCGTTTCTTTGACATCGATGATTTGGTGGGTATCCGCGTGGAAGACCCGAGTGTGTTTGAAGCAACACATTCTCTGATTTTCAAGCTTATTGCCGATGATAAGATTACCGGTCTGCGCATTGATCATATTGATGGGTTGTACGACCCTCTGGAGTATCTCCTTCGCCTGCAACAAAACATAGCCCAACAAGCGAGTGACGTCAGGGAGGAAATATGTTTTTATGTGGTGGTGGAAAAGATCCTGGCAGGTGATGAGACCCTCTCTGAAGAGTGGCCAGTTTTCGGGACAACAGGCTACGACTTTACCAACATGCTAAATGCTCTATTCGTTAACGGCGACGGCATCAGGGATTTAGGCAAGATATACTCACGCTTTACCGGTGGACAGTCTGTTTTTACTGATATCGTCTATAAGAAAAAGAAGCAAGTGATGGCCGAACTGTTTCCTGAGGAAATGGAAGCGATTGGTCAATACCTCAATCAACTAGCTCAGCAAGATAGACATACTGTTAACCTGTCCTCTGAAGAGTTGACCGAGGCTTTTATTGGGATTACGGCATGCTTACCCATCTACAGGACGTACACACGGGATTTAGAAGTGTCCCCCCGTGACAAGCTCTACTTGGAAAATGCCGTAGATGAGGTCAAACGGCGGCATCCGAATATAGACAGCAGCGCCATAAACTTCTTACGGCGTATACTCACTCTGGACTTTCCACAGAGCTTTACAACGGCACAGAATGATGCGTGGCTCCGATTCGTACTGAAATGGCAGCAGTTGACTGGTGCTATTATGGCCAAAGGTTTTGAAGATACTGCTCTCTATACCTATAACCGCCTGCTTTCGCTTAACGAGGTGGGAGGTCAACCGGATTCAATGGGTTTATCTGTTGATAAGTTTCACCGGCGTAACCTGGCACGATTAAAACGCTGTCCTCACACGTTAAACGCAACATCAACACATGACACAAAGCGAAGTGAAGATGTCCGAGCCAGACTAAACGTGCTCTCCGAGATTCCTGAGGAATGGGAGGAGCGTCTAATCCGCTGGAGCGAGTGGAATAAAGCCAAGAAAGGCAAAGCAAATGGACTGCCGGTGCCAGAGCCAAATACGGAGATTTTCCTCTATCAAACCCTGCTAGGCGCCTGGCCATTCTCGATAAGGGAAGCAGACAGCCTTAAGAAACGTCTTAAGGAATACGTGATTAAAGCAGCCAGAGAGGCCAAGGAGCATACTAGCTGGCTACAGCCTAATCAGGAATATGAAGGTCTGCTTATAGAATTTATTGAGTCTATTTTACAGACCTCGGAAGAAAACGAATTTTTAGGTGACTTTTTGCATTTTCAAAGACGGATTGCTTTTTACGGAGCCATGAATTCGTTGGCACAGGTCTTGCTAAAGATAACCTCGCCCGGTGTGCCTGATTTCTACCAGGGGATGGAATTGTGGGATTTTAGCCTTGTTGACCCGGATAACCGACGCCCGGTTAACTTTAGCAAGAGGATTAAGCTTTTGGACAAGTTAATTCAGCAAGAACGGCTTGGACAGCAATCGCTAGCCGAACGGATTATGAAATCCTGGCAGGATGGCAGGGTTAAGCTTTATGTGACCTATAAAGCACGGGATATACGGAGCGCCGATATAGATGTATTCCAGGGCGGAGGTTATGTGCCGTTACGGGTTGGGGGACAAAGGCAGGAGCATGTCTGTGCTTTTGCCCGGAATATAGGGGACAAGTGGGCTCTGACCGTTGCCCCCAGACTTATGACCGGATTAGTCAACGTTGATACCTTTCCTTGCGGACAGCAGGTATGGGGGAATGACAAGTTACTTCTGCCTGAGGATGCACCACAGCATTGGTTAAATGTTTTCACCGGTGAGAAACTGGAAGTATCAAACAGACGAAAGGGACTATCCCTTGCTGAGATATTTCATATTTTTCCTGTTTCTCTCTTAAGGAATATATAAATAATAAGACATTGTGTAAGGAGGTGCCACATGCCACTAAGAGCCTACTATTTAACTCCAGATGGAACTTTACAGCGCGAACTCAGCGAGGAACAAACTAAAGCTGCTTTTGAATCGGGTAAGGGCTTGCTGTGGGTAGATATCTCGGAGACCACGGAAGAAGACGGCAAATTTCTGGAAAGGGTATTCAAGTTTCACCAGCTTGCTGTCGAGGATTGTGTAAGCCCGCTGATACACCCACCGAAGATTGACGATTTTGATGATTTTCTTTTCATCATAGTACATGGCATCAACCACATGGTGGAGTCGGATATTGTGGAAACAGCCGAACTGGCGCTCTTCCTCGGATGTAATTTTGTTGTGAGCAACCATAATGCCCCCCTCTACAGTGCCGAGGCAATCAGACAAAAGGTGGAAACCGATGGTCGTCCCATGAAGCACGGTGCTGACTTTTTAGCTCATACCCTGATGGATACTTTGATTGATAACGTCCTGCCCACTATAGACCAGATGAGTGATGTTGCCCAGGATATCGAGGAAGAGACAATTCATAACCCACAGCCGCCAACCCTGGAAGCCATACTGAAGCTCAAGCGCTCGACCTTGCGCGTACACCGGGTTATGGCTCCTCAACGGGAGGTCATAAACCGGCTCAGCCGGGGCGAGTTTCCAATGATAAGAACCGAAGCTCAAATATACTACCGTGATATTTACGACCATCTGGTACGAATTGAAGACCTGAACCAAACGATACTGGATAGGGCTGACAATGCCTTGGCTACCTATCTTTCATCGGTAGCCAATCGGCAGAACGAAACTATGAAAGTCCTGTCCATAGTAGCCGCCATCTTCCTGCCCCTCACGCTGGTAGCCGGTATTTACGGAATGAATTTCGAGCATATGCCTGAGCTAAAGTGGGAATGGGCATATTTCGCCGTACTAGGATTTATGGGAATCGTTATTATCAGTGTCATATGGTGGTTCTGGGCCAGGAGTTGGCTAGCCTGGGGGCGCAAGAAATCTACCTGGGTCAGGCCATTCGCGGTAAGTCCTGAGAAACTCGTCGGCTATATTGGCCGTATGGCAAAGCATCCCCGCAAGAACAAACAATAGAAGACATTTTCCGCGGCTAATAGAATAAGTCTAGAGATATGATAAGGAGGAGACGGGATGAAGAAGTTGCCTGGTATTCACTCTCCTGATACTGCTCATCGAGAAGCTTTACTGCACCGGATTGAACGTCTTACCGAGCTGCCTCTGTTAATCCTTGCGTTTGTTATGATTCCGCTTCTTATCGGCCCATTGTTGTGGGAGCTATCTCCGTCAGAAGAGTCGGTTTTCCTTACGCTTGACTGGTTCATATGGGCGATCTTCGCTATAGACCTGGCAATAAAACTTGTTGTGGCTCCCCACCGATTGGCTTATCTAAAAGGACACTGGCTTGAGGTCCTGGTTGTGGCCATTCCCTTCTTTAGGCCACTGCGTATTATTCGCGTATTCATCTTTGGCTCCCGTGCCTGGGTTGGGACAAGGAGACTGGTAAATATCGATTTCTTACTCGTCTACGGTGTAGGCCTTGTCATGATAGCAGCCACGGTGGTTGCATCGGTTGAAGGCGGCGAAGGAGCTTCTATTCAGTCTTTCCCTGACGCGTTGTGGTGGTCCATGGCTACCATTACAACAGTAGGATATGGCGATATGGTGCCAATATCCACAGTAGGGAGAGCTATGGGTTATGTTCTTATGCTGGGGGGAATCGCTTTCTTCAGCGGCATTACCGCAAATCTGGCTTCTTTCCTGGTCAGGGGAAGAGACAGCAGGGATAAAGCTCTACATGACCTCGTAGTAGAAGTGGAAGGACTTCGGAAAGAAGTGGCGAAACTACACGGGAATTAGAGCTTAATAAATATTGTGATATTAACCCTGTGTCCGTAATAGAGTTCGAAGGCTATATCAGGTGAGTTACTTATGGTGAATATTTCAGCAATGAGAAGTGTGTCGTCCACGGTAGCTTATTTTTCCATGGAGGTCGCCATTGACCCCGGTATGCCTACCTATAGTGGAGGGCTGGGAGTTTTAGCCGGAGATACACTGAGAGCCGCCGCTGATTTAGGTGTACCGATGGTTGGCATGACTCTCCTGTACCGCAAAGGCTATTTTCACCAGCAACTGGATGCAAGCGGAAATCAGACGGAGAATCCCGCTGACTGGTCTCCGGAAGAGTTTATGCAGTTGCAGTCACCAAAAGTAAAATTAGTTTTAGAGGGTCGAGAGGTACGTATATGCGCTTGGCGTTACTTAATATCTGGTGAATCCGGTCATACAGTGCCTGTGTATTTTCTGGATACTTCCCTTCCTGAGAACAATCCCCAAGACCAGGGCCTAACTCATTATCTATACGGCGGCGATCAATACTATCGCCTGTGCCAGGAAATTATCTTGGGTCTGGGTGGTATAGCTATATTACGTGCTTTGGGGCATAATGTCCAGACTTATCATATGAACGAGGGGCACTCCGCATTACTCACCCTGGCTCTTTTAGAGCAGGAGATTAAAGCGCAAGGACAACCTAGTACAGATTTGGAGGCTAATAGAGAAACGGTTCGCCGGCGGTGTATATTTACTACCCATACGCCGGTACCAGCGGGGCATGACCAGTTTCCTATGGACATGGTTCGGCAGGTGCTGGGTAAAGAACGAACTGATATGCTGAATGCTCACGAGTGCTGTTTTAACGGCTTTCTTAACATGACTTACCTTGCCTTGTCATTTTCACATTACATCAACGGTGTTGCCATGCGCCACGGTGAGGTTTCCCGAATCATGTTCACCGGTTATCCCATCAATTCAATCACTAACGGAGTACATGCCTCATCATGGGCAGTGCCATCATTTCATAATCTCTATGACCGATACATCCCAGAATGGCGTAAGGATAATCTATACCTTCGTTACGCTATCAGTATCCCGCTTGAAGAAATTGTCCATTCCCATACTATTGCCAAACATGAACTATTTGCTGAGGTAGCCAGGAGAGCCGGTATCCATCTAGACCCAACCAAGATGACGCTAGGTTTTGCACGCCGGGCTACGGCATACAAACGCGCTGATCTATTGTTCAATGATTTGGAACGTCTGAGGCATATATCGCAGGAAGTTGGCCCTATCCAGCTTATCTATGGAGGTAAAGCTCATCCTGCGGATGAAGGGGGTAAAGATATCATCCGTCGGGTGTTTGCAGCAATTGAGAATCTGAGAGATCTCATACCTGTAGTCTACCTGGAGGAGTACGACATGAGACTGGCCAAATATCTATGCTCCGGAGTGGACTTGTGGTTAAACACTCCCCAGAAGCCTTATGAAGCCTCCGGTACCAGTGGCATGAAAGCGGCGATCAATGGAGTCCCCAGCTTAAGTGTTCTGGATGGATGGTGGATAGAGGGGCATATAGAAGGAATCACCGGTTGGTCTATTGGTGATAGTTGGCAGGAGGAAAGTAACCCATCCTTCGAGGCTACTTCTCTGTACGATAAAATGGAGAATGTAATCCTGCCCATGTTCTATAACAGACCCCGTGACTTTGCTGAAATCATGCGTTCCGCCATAGCTATTAATGGCTCCTTCTTCAACGCACAACGGATGCTATCCCAGTATGTTCGAAATGCTTATCTGGCTAGCAAGTGATGAAACAGTCTCAATATTTGTACGGCATTACCTGTCACCAGACATGTTTTACCCGTAAACTATGTTATTTCATGAAGTATTGTCATATAATTTGCACTGAAATATAATGCCGGTAAAGAATTAAGGTTTTTTACTTCGAAGACAAGTAAGAGGACATCGTATGTCAAATAGACAGGAATGGTATCAATTATCGGTATTAGAGGTTATGGAAGCTCTGGCAGCAAGCGAGTCCGGTCTCACCTCATCCGAAACAAAGGTCAGGCTAAATAAATACGGTTACAACGAGTTGGAGTTCAAGAGACGCAGTTCTCTTATCCGGCTCCTTCTCCAGTTTCACAGCCCATTAATCTATGTGTTAATTGCATCCGCGGCAATTACCGCTTTCCTGGACATGTGGGTTGATGCCGGTGTCATTCTGGCTGTGGTCCTGGCCAATACGGCAATAGGCTTTATCCAGGAAGGAAGGGCCGAGGCTTCTATTGAAAGCCTGAAGCGTATGCTGGTGCCAACCTGTACTGTAATGAGGGACGGGGAGGTAAAGGATATACCGGCACGGGAGCTGGTTCCAGGTGACGTAGTCATACTTGAGGAAGGCGACCGCATACCCGCCGATTTACGCCTCTTCTATGCTAAGAACCTCTATGCTGACGAGGCGGCGCTAACCGGCGAGTCGGTACCGGTACACAAAGACATCGAGCCGCTCACCAAGCCTGACCTACCGCCGGCAGACCAGCTTAGTATGGCCTTCAGTGGCACCTTCATCACGCGTGGCTCTGGACGGGGGATTGTGACGAGCACCGGAATTGATACCGAAATCGGCAGAATCGCTAAACTGATGAAAGAGACAGAACGTGCCGCACCGGCTCCACTGGTCAGAAAAGTAGCCCACTTTACCAAAGTATTGATTATTGCCGTACTGTGTCTGGCAGTTCTTAATCTCGTTCTGGGGGTTATCCTGGGCTATGACCTGATTTATTCTTTCCTGGCATCTGTTTCACTGGCTGTTGCGGCAATACCGGAAGGACTGCCGGCAATACTTACCATAGCCCTGGCTGCCGGCGCGAGGGCAATGGCACACCAGCATGCGCTGATAAGGAGATTGCCAGCCGTAGAAACCTTGGGAAGCACAACTGTTATCTGTTCCGACAAGACCGGCACACTGACCAAGGGCGAGATGACAGTATTGCGGATATATTGTGGTGATAAAGATTACTCGGTAACCGGGTCCGGGTATAAGCCTGAAGGCGAATTCCAGCTAAGCGGCATAACGATTGACCCGAATCAAGATATAGCTCTGGCGCAAACATTGAGGGCAGGTCTCCTGTGTAATAATGCTATGCTGGAAAAAACTGAGGAAGGATACAAATTATCAGGTGACCCTACTGAAGGAGCACTCGTGGTATCCGCAGTCAAGGCTGGTATAGCCGGTGGATTAGAAAGGCTGGATGAGATACCCTTTGAGTCTGAGCACCAGTATATGGCCACACTGCATAATAATGGCGAAGTTAATACTATCTATGTAAAAGGGTCGCCGGAGCGTATCTCATTGATGTGTGATAACCAGCTGGTTGGCGGAAGTAATATACCTCTGGAAAGCGGAAAAATTATCGAGATAGCGGATGACATGGCCAAACAGGCGTTGAGAGTGCTTGGCATTGCGTACAAGGACGTTCCCGGCGATAAAACGTCGCTTACGCTTGAAGACATGAATGGCTTAGTATTTCTGGGACTGGAAGGAATGCTGGACCCGCCCAGAGATGAGGCGATAGACGCCATTGCCAAATGCAAGAAAGCAGGTATCAGGGTGGTGATGGCTACCGGTGACCATGCCCAGACGGCAAAAGCCATTGCGGAGCGTCTGGGACTGTCACAGGAAGACAGGGTAATCACTGGTGAAGAACTTGAGAAAATGACTGACAATGAGTTATCCCAGGTTATCGACACGGTCTCTGTGTTCGCTAGAGTTGCCCCGGCACATAAATTCAGAATAGTCACTCATTTGCAGAAACGGGGTCACATTGTCGCTGTTACCGGAGATGGAGTAAACGATGCCCCGGCATTAAAGACCGCAGACCTTGGCATAGCCATGGGGATAAAAGGTACCGAGGTCAGCAAAGAAGCCTCGGATATGGTTCTGGTTGATGACAACTTTGCAAGCATCGTGGCTGCAGTAGAAGAAGGAAGACATGTCTATGAGAATATACGTAAGGTCATCCTTTATACGCTTCCCACTAACGGTGGTCAGGCACTACTAATCATGGGAGCCATAGCCCTGGCAGCATTTTTACCTCTTTTCCACGCACGATTACCCTTAGAACCGGTGCAGATTCTCTGGATTAATCTCTACGACGCTATCGTGCTGGCACTGCCTCTACTCTGGGAGCCACGTGAGAAAGGGCTGCTGGACCGGCCTCCACGTGACCCCAAGGAGCCGATAGCTAACGCGCTGTTTTTCAGAAAGGTGGGGCTCGTTTCAGTAGTAATGGCAGCTTCGGGATTTGTCGTCTTTTATCACTATGGGATGCCAGCAATTCAGGTTTCCCAGACAGACGAATTGCTGTTGACACAAGCGCAAACGGCAGTGCTAGTAAACATAATGCTGGTTCACATTTTTTACCTTTTGACTGCCCGCTCATTGACGATATCAGCATTTAAGATGAACCCG
>Ga0315549_1002896_pt1 | contig 15833 bp, 16 predicted proteins | sample SalMarSW160200MG_FD_203101 | JGI IMG/M metagenome (GOLD analysis project Ga0315549, IMG submission 203101) | Salt marsh sediment microbial communities from the Plum Island Ecosystem LTER, Massachusetts, United States - Salt Marsh Sediment SW1601-200 ... | reverse complement strand
ATAACTAAAGCTATAGCTTTCTCCCATAATTTTTGATATCTAGATTGTGTTGTGATATCTTCAGAACTCATGAATAAACCATAAGAAGGATGAGAATGATACCATCCACATATAAACAATCCATTTCTTTTTATATCTCTAAATGCTTTTACAAAATTTTTATAATCTTTTACTTCAGCATTTAAAGCCGTCCCATGACCCATTGGATAAGCATCCTCAATATGTAGTTTTTGATTTTTATCAAGTTTACCAGCGAGAAGACCAATTACTTCTACCCAATTTTCTCTTGAAATATTAGAATTAGCATACTTTAGAGCATGAGCAGCAGTTTTTAATATTGTTTGTATTGATATCTGACATTGATATTCTTTATGGGGTGCTTTTTGTATTTTTATCCCCTCTATCTTTCGAGTTTTTATTTCTTTTCTAAAAATATTCGATGATATCCTTTTATCAAGTAAGGAAATTACTTCATCAGTTAATATATCCTCCTTCTCTTTCAACTCTTTATAAATCTCTTCTAATATTTCATTCTTAACTTTTTCAATAATCCTGCTTTTTAAATCCCGTTTAAGTGTGTCTATATACGAATCTTTTTTCTCTTCCATTAAAATTCCTCTATACTTTACCATTTCTTATTGGCATATTTTTTAGTTAGATGTTTAACTTTTTTCTCAAAGGTTTTTGGATCATTCATCATTTCAATAGCTGCTTTTTTATTGAAAACATCAGTTGGGTTCACAAACTTTCCTCTAGTATTTAACATAGCTTGAATTGCTTGGATAACAGTCTTAATTGTTTTAGATGGGCTCCAGCCTCCTTTAGTCCCAACTAAACTTGGATCAATCAATGCTAAACAAATATTTCTCTCACCAGGATATTCATGTGGTTTTGGCCAAAAATTAGGGTGCCAAATAACGGTATAAATTCTCATGAATGGAGGATTGTTTGGATAATCATGGGGGAATTTTATTTCTAGTTTATATAATCCATTTTCAAAAGCAGTACCTTTTGGACCTAAAAGGGTAACAGCTAAGTGATCAATGCTTTTTTTTTGAGGATTAAATGGTCTTAATTGAGATATAACTCCATCTTTCATCAATTTCTTTAAAGTTGCAAAATCCTGAGATATTCTATTGCTTCTTACACTCATTTTTTCATATCCTCTTCTTTATTATGAGAAATTAATTAATAATAATAATATAATTTTTTTTTTTTTTTTTCATTAATGATATAATGTTTTTCTCTTAAATATTTAATTTCTTATATATTTTCTTTAATTTTACAAAAAAATTTTTCAATTTGAAAGGTATTTCTAATCATATTTATAAATATATTTTATAAAATTATTTTAAATTTAGATTTACGAAGATTTCTCCTCCTTTAAAACCTGCTACTATTATTAATTCTAAATCTCTTAAATCATTTTCTACTAAGGTTTTATCTAAATCAATAATATTGATGTTGTTAAAATCTAATATTGTTATAAGAGGATCCATATCAGGATCTAATTCATAACCTTTTTCAATTAGGTTGTTAATTATTAATTGACAGGGTTCATCAGATTGAATCATAATATCTTCTCTTTTTACATTTTGGCTGCATTGAATGCAAGTGGGATTTCTTTTTTTCTCTATTTGATAAAATTTCATTGTCATTGCATTAAAAATGATATAAGATTTTATTGGTATACCAAGTGAATCCTTTTTATTTAACCAATGTAAGATTTTAATTGTTTCATGAGATTGAAGGGCTGATATAATAGCGTTAATTGTAATTATTCCAGGATCGTGTCTATCGAGAATTTTTATTATTTCTGATTTTGAAAAAGTTGGTAAAAAATTATATTTTTTAACCAGTGAGTTGGTTTCTTGTTGAATGAAATTGATCTCTTCAATTTTTTTTAAATTGGGGTCATCCCCAAATTTATCTTTATAGAGCATATTTGCTTTAAATAAACAATGAACTCTCTTTCTTGGTATTCCAACAACAGTACAAGCAGCCATTTCATCTGATTCTGCTGTAGGTAGTGGATTACATTCAAAACAAGCATTTTCAAACGGAAAAATTGTATAGATATGTCCATGATATCCAGAAACACCTCCATCAACTAATGGTTTTTTAAACCTAATGGCTTGTGCGTTTAAATTAAGTCTTGCGTTCATTGAATCTAAACCTCCAATAATAACATCCGCATTTTGATATAGTATAGGATCTAATCTCTCTAAGGATGAGTTATAGCCTTCAATCGTAATATATGGATTTATTTGTCTTAATTTTTTAGCAGCTGCTATTGCTTTAGATTCACCAATTTCAGCATCCACAAACAATAATTGTCGGTTTAGATTTGAAAACTCTATTATATCTAAGTCAACAAGAATTAATTTTCCCACACCAACCATAGCTAAATTCTTAGCAATCTCACATCCAAGGCCCCCCACACCTGCTATTAAGACAATGGATTTTTTTACAATATCTTGAGACCATCCTTCAAGTCTAAATTGACGATCATATAACTCAATCTCATTTGATGTTAATTTATCACTGAAAAAATTGGATTCTTCATTCATTGAAATACACAATAAATTTGAATTTTTAGTTATTTAATATTTAAAAATAAAAAAAATAATTTGATATCTAAACAAAAAATTTAAAATTACATAGTTATACCTGCTGTACTAGCAGGGATAAGTAAAACTTCATCACCATCATCTACATTATACTCACTTAATGGACGATTCTCATCCATTGTTACTCCTCCTGATGATAGGTGAAAATCAGAAGGATTTAAACCAAAGATATTTCCAACTGTGTGTTTTATATCTCCTATTTTATTTGCATCATCAACGATTAATTTTTGTTTCTTCTCACCTGGACCAATTGTAGAAGTAAAAAATAATGATTTTTTCTTCCCACCACCTGGTCCTTTTATTACTGGTGTTTTTGACTGTATTTCTGGTTTTTCTCCACTTGGAGCCTTTGAAATAGGTTCTTCTAATTCTTCGTCAAACTCATTATTAAATTCGTCATCAAAACTCATTAAATTAAACCTTTTCTTATTTTATTTAATATAAATATTGTTAATTAATAATAAATAAAAAACAATTCACCAATATAAATAATATTAAAATTCATTCCACTTTATAATTAAAACAATTTTATAGCAAAAAATAAAATAATTGGATTGATTCAATAATATTAATTATAATATGTGAGATATAATTATGCGAGAAAAAACTCCTGCTAAATATAATATCGAAGAAAAAACACCTCTTAAAGATAATGATCTCAACATTGATAAAAAGCTAGTTAATAAAATAAAAGAGGAGAGAAAAAAATTAGAAAAAGAAAGATTAAAATGGGAAGAGTCTGCTGAAGAAATTCAGAAATATAATGAATCAATTGAAGAGCTTGAAAAAAAAAGAAAGGAGCTTGAGGGAGAAATTAAAGATCTTTTAAAAGAACGAGATCAACTAAGAAAGAAAAATAATGAAATAGAAGATGATATTCACGAACAGAGAAAAAATATTGATGAAGAAACCTATAAGATTAGAAAAGCTAAAAATGCATTAAATAGGAAAGAAAATGAAATCAATAACGGGTTGAATGATCTTAAGAAGAATACCGATAAATTATCAAACCTCAAAGATGATATAGAGGATGAGAAAAGGGATTTAGAAAGAATAAAAAAAAGAGAAGAAGATAGAATTAAAAAAATGAAGGATGATCTATCAAAATTAGATGATAAAAAATATTATTTAAAAAGAGACATTGAAGATTTAGATAATAAAGTGAATAAATTAAAAAATCAGATTAATAGACTTAATAGTGAAAAAAACAAATTTAATAAAGAGATGGATCAGAAACGAAATAAGCTTTCAGATGAAAAAGACAAATTAAAAAGAGACAAAAGAAAAATAGAAGATGAGAAAAACAAAATTAAACTTGAAAGAGATAAATTAGAAAAAGATAAAGAACGATTTAGAGAAAAAAAGAGAAAATTAGAAGAAAAAATTCAAGAATTCAAGAATATTCCAAAAAGTGAAATTAGATCTAAAAGACCATCAAGATATTAAACTATTTATATTTATATATTTATCCTTTTATAACTTGATAATATTAGTATAAATTACCTCAATAATATTTTATTGTTTTTAACTCCAATTTTAAAGTATGCAATTGACAAAATTTTAGCAGAGCACATATAATGTCCATATTATATTCTTATTTTAATTATGATTTTCTTTTTCCCCTAAAGCAATAATAAAAAGATGATTTATATGTCTGATTCAAGAACCTTGTTAATGAAAAAACTTATAGCAATTTGTCCCATCTGTAAAAAACAAATTTATGGGAGAGATATCGATATTAATTGTATTGATAAAGAAAAAATTAGAAATTGGCCATTAAGATATGTTCACTGTCATTCTGATAATAATACACCTCTTCATGCTTTAACAATGTACTTAGATGCAAACCTTTGTGTTAGAGGGAGAGAAGTTTCAGATTTCATAAAAATTCAAAAATAATCATTTTTTCATTTATTATTATTTAATTATAAGAGTTGAGAGCTTTTATTCAATAATTAAAATATAATGAAAACCTGCTAATGATTGATTAATTATATTCATTTAGCAAGTTATACTCATGTATTTTCAAATAGATTAGAGCTTGGGTCAAGAAACGCATTTTGACAAGAAGGACAACTATTATATTTTGAAAGCCAAAATGCTACACATAAATAATGATAAACGCCACTACAAAATGGGCATTTAATTATATTCTCTCTTATAAAGTTGATTTTCTTATGACATACGCCACATTGTATATTAGAAACTTCAATTCCTTCTCTGATTCTAACTTTTGTTTCTAATATTCCTTCTAGGTTTAATAATTCTTTATTATATAATTGCTCTTCATGAGCTAATTGATTTAATTTTGCTTTTAATTCAATTATTCTTTCTTTCAATTCGTCTTCTGTTAGTTTTTCAGCTAAATAACTTGATAATGCAAAATTGATTGGTAATTCTTCATTATCCATGTTAGTATCTCTAAGTTCTGTTATTTCTTCAAATAGAGATTCTTCTTTTTTAATTAAATCTCCAAAATTCTTATAGAGTTTAGTTAGCAATTGTGATAAAAGGAAACTAGTCTGTTGCTTTTTTCTATTAAAATTATCTTCCCATTCTTTAATTATATGATATTGATCAACGTCCTTTTCTTTGAATGCATTTAATTTTATATAAACGTTGCTTTTTATCTCGTTTATTTTTAGCTTATAATCCTTAATAATATCATTTATCTGTTTGAGAGGTGAAAATTTATCAGTTAAAATTAAAACGGTTCTATCTCGATATTCATTGATTATTTTATTTAGTTCTTCGATTTTTTTGTCAATAAATACTTTAATATTTTCCTTTAATTTTTCATTTTTATTTGTTTTAAGGTATTCTATAAATTCTTCTTTACGGCGATATATATCATCTAAATAAATTCTATATGAGTTTCGCAATGAGTCTAAAATAATTTCAAAAGGATTTAAAAAATATTCATAATAGGTTAAGTTTTCATAAAATCTTTTCATTTTCTCATATAAAATTTCAATTTTTTCTGAGTATTTTTCAATAAATTCATCAATTTTATTTGATTCTTCGATTTCTGAGATTTTACGTTCATAATAATTCTCAAATCCTCTAATATAACTATCTATTAGAATTGGTAAGAATTGAGAAATTTTACCTTTTATTAATTGATTAAAATCTATAATTTCTGATTTCTTTTCTTTAGAATCAATATCTTTATCTAAGTTATCTATTTCTTTAATTATATTTTCTAATCCATCATGAATTGAATCTTTAATAATCGGTTTCAAAAATAATTTTAAATCTTTTATTTTTTCTTTTCTTTCAACTATATTATAAAATTCTTGTTTTTGGTACTCTTCTATTATCTTATTTAAAAATAAAATATAGACTATTTCTGAATAAAATTGTAATAGATTTTTATCTTTTTTTGAAATGTAGTCATAAAGAATAATAAAATCAAATGTATATTTCTTATCTTTCTTTTTTGATGATCCTTTTGATTTATTTTCAATCTCTTTTTTCAAGTAATCGAAAATATCTGAAAATTCATCCCAAACATATAAATTCTCCGGTAATGTTATTATTTCAAAATTAAAGTTAATAATTTTTTGAATTTGCAACCATAAATAAGAGGAGTCTTCATATTGAAGAGGTATAATCCTTATTGAATTCTCTATTTTCTTTTGAATAATTTTTATTTTTTCTGATAAATCTGAGATTTTTGAAAAATAATTATTTAGATATTCATTATCTTTTAAAAATCTGATAGTATTTTGTGTATTTAACTTTAAATTATATAGGTTATTAAATATAACTTTGATTTCATTTAATATTTCTAACTTTAAATAGTAAAATTCATCACTTTTGTTAAAAATCCATTGCTCTAAATTTAATAGATAACTATTAAGAAAACTATCTATATTTTTAGCATATTCAGAACAGAAATTTAAATATTCTTCTGAAAATTTCTCTTTAATGATTGATAAGAGCTCATTCTCTTCAATCTTTTTCTCCTTATAATCTGAGACCTTTTGTTTTATTTCTAATATCTCATCCTTAGAGAATCCAGAAAATTGTTTAACTTTATTTAGAGTATTATTAACTAATTTCAAAATAATTGCACATCGATATCTATAATTAGATATTTATAAAAATGAAATAGTAAATAAATTCTTATTGAATTATTAGAATGAACTATTTATTTAATTAAGAAAAAGAGAATTAAGAAATTATTCTCCCAATTCATCAATATCTATATGTTTTTCTTTAGTTCCATCCTTCGTGATAGTTAAAATATCTATCCCATTACCAGACATCACATCTCTTTTCATTGCACTTCGAATTACTTTTTCAACTAGCTTCTCTCCTTGCTCTATTGTTAAATTGGGTGTATATTCAGCCTCTAGTATACCTATAGACATGAGCATACCTGTTCCTGCAACCCCATACTCTTCGGGGATTAAAGAACCAATTGCATCTAAAGTATATAATTTTGGACCATCTTTATCCATGCCAGCAACAATTAAATTTGTATATAATGGTGCCATCTTTCGAGAAAATAAATAGTTAGATACTAATTTTGCTAGACTTTTTGTAGAAATTCTTTCTCTTGTATTCAATTTATATAAATTCGCCTGTGCTATTAGAATTTTAACAAGGATCTGAAAATCTCCAATAAGACCATAAGCTGCTAAACCAATATAATTATTTATTTTAAATACTTTCCGGGTTGATTTGTTGGTTACAGTATAACCCCATGTTGCTCGATTATCATTTCCTAAAACAACACCATCTTTACATTTTATTGCAACTCCACAAGCCCCGGGAACTGTTATTTGAGACATAATAAAAATCTTTTCTTTGGTAATTAGAATTTAAAAATATAGAATCTTTTTAGTAGTATAAAATTATAAAATAAATTAAAATTTACCTTTTAAAATATTAATATTCATATTATTTTAAAATATATACACATCTTATTTTAAAATGAATATTGCAATTCTTGTATTATCCTTAAATATTTCAATGTCGATTATTAATAGATTTTTTTTTTGCAGATTACCTAGTAATTTTTAAATAGTATTAACAGATGTTTTCCAACCTTATTTGAGATACATTTAGTTCTTTTATTAAAATTTTAATAAATACTATAGTAATCATCAATTAATTGAAGTATATACGAAATTTTTCAATAATCAAATATCAATTATCAATGAGTAAGATTATAATATAGTTATAACTCTATTTTTTTGGTATATAACCTATTTACATTTAATAAATAATATGTTTTCAATAAATTTTTGTCGTAATTTTTTTTAACCTACCGCACAACTATCTTTCCAATTATATCAATAAGTTTAAATATCTCTTCAGATATAATATTATCTAAGTACTTTAAAAAATAAATCAAAAAAAAATTAAAACCTTAAATTTTAAAGTTTTTAAATAAAATAGTGGAGGAAATAAAAATGGCTAAAAAGAAACATACTTTCGCTTGGAGCCCAATTAGAAGATTAATGAAACAACAAGGTGCAAGCATTGTTGCAAGAGATGCAGTTGATCTATTAATTGATCACTTAGAAAAATCTGCTCGAGCCTTAACTGAGCAAGCTAAGAAATTTACTATGCACGCTAACAGAAAAAAGATAACAAAAAATGATCTTCTCTTATCAATTAAATATAAATAAACTATAATGGGCTATATAATATTAATTTTTTTTTTTTCTTTATTTTCTATTATATTGAATCTTATATCTCAAAGTGAAAAGAATATATTTTTCAATTATTCTTAAACAACTTTTATGTCTATAATAACAATTATTTGTACAAAAATCTAGTCAAATTCTCGAAAGATTTCGCAATGATCCAAAATAATACTTATTATAGTGAAGTATATGAAAATTTAGCAAAGATAGAGGAAAGGTGGTGTGATCAGTGGTTTAAAATCAGAAGCAAAGATGGAGTTATCCTTCTTATAATTTAATGTTTATGGAGTATACAATGAAGTGTGAAGAATGTGGCAAAGAAGTAAAAGGTCATAATAGTCTAGAATTTAGGAAATGATATGTTCTTAATTGATTAATTATAATATTACATAATCATCTATTGATAATGCATTTTATAAGGATTGGTTAAAATTTAATACTCAACCATAATGTATTTTTAAATTATAAAACTAATTAAAATATAGAATATAATAATTTTTTAAAGTGTATAAATATGGCAAACGAGGCTACTGAAGAGCCCCATAAAGTAAATGGTAAAGCAAAAAGGATTTTATTTGAAGCAATGGATTTGATTCTAAAAAATCTTAAAGAAAATATAACTCATTTAGATGCAAATTTCAAACACACACAAAAATTTATCAATATTGTACATGATGGATTAGTTAATAATCGTCGATTTTTCTTACTTGCATCTGGGAGGAGTGCTTTTATTTTACAATGTTTTGCTACAAGATTAGTTCATTTAGGTGCAGAAGTCCATATGGTAACTAATTTAGCAAGTATTCCTGCGATTCGAAAAAAAGATGTTTTAATCGTACTTTCAGGATCGGGAACTACTTCCATAGTAGTTAGTCTTTTAAAGAATTATGTAAATACAATAAAACCCCACGCAATAGTCTGCATCACAAGTCATCCTGAAACACGAATAGGAAGAATTGGTGATATTACTATAAAATTGATAGGTCGTACAAAAAAGGATAGAGATCCTTTTGAATATGCATCATTAACTCCAGAGGGAACTCAATTTGAACAAGCTTCATTTACATACCTAGATGCTATAATTGCAGAATTAGCTATAAAATTAGGCAAAACAGATGAAGATCTTCTAAAAAAACATTCTGAGACTATTTAATAATCCTATAAATCTTTTTTCATTCATAGAACATCTATAAATTAAAATGATATTGAAATATAAATTAAGCAAATAAAATTTAATTAGAAAAGAAAGATATAAATATCTATACTTTTTAATTTAAATGTGCCCATTATAGTGTTTCTACGAGGCTAATTAAAAATTATTGCTATGAATAGAAATCTCCAAATGTGGCACACACTTTTTCTATAAATCCTTAAATTCTTTTCAAGTGAGTTTACTTGAATTAGTAGATATTATATTAATTAATATAAATTCTTCTTTTTTTTAAATTATTTTTTATTTTTTAATCCATTTTAATCACTAAAATTAAAATTAAATATATTCATTATCTTATTAAATCATTTTAGACTAAAATAAATTCTATTTTTTAAAAATAAAATGACTAATGATCGTTCTGAAAAACCAAGAGTTGCTATTATTAAAAGTGAGACTCCTCAAGATTGCTTTATCAAAGGAATAGAAGAGTTAGGTGGGATATCACAATTTATAGAGAAAGACGATACTATTTTTCTTAAACTTTCATTAAGACTTCCCTTTGGATATCCAACCAATTCAAATTTTGATTTGGTTGAACAAATTATAAAAATTTGTAAGCAAGTAGGAGCTAAAAAAATTTTTGTTGGGAGTTTTCCTTTTCAAGGGATTTCAACTAAATTATTTGATGAAATAATGGAGTTGGAAAAATATTTTAAGAATCTAGGAGCTGAATATGTGTATTTAGATAATAGTAATCATTTTTCAGAAAAGTCTTTTAATTCTAATAAAATTAAAAAATTAAAACATCAATCTTTAAAGGAAATAGAATATAATAATGAGATTATTCAAATACCAAATATAATATTAAATTCAGATAAATTAATAATCGTTAATCAAGTTAATGTAAATCCCTTGTTTATGTGTGATCTTTCATTATTAAATCTTTTTTCAATTACTCCTCAATATTATCAGGATATAAATTATTATGGTGAGGAATGTGAAAATATTATCAATCAAGATAAATTTAAAAAAGATCTTATATCAAAAGTATTAGATGTTTATTCAATAAAAAAACCTACTTTAATTATTAATGATATTTTTTATATATTAGAAAAAGCAGGGCCAATAATATATAAAGATTCAAAATTAAAAAAAACCAATCTATTAATTATGGGAAATAATCTTATTGCTACAGATAGTATTACATTGCAAGTTATGGGATTTGATATTGAAAAAAATGATATTATGTTAGAAATTAAAAAAAGAGGATTGGGTCCTGACAGTAATTCTGATATTAAATGTCTTGGAGAAAATTTAGGAGATATTTCTGTAAACACAATTTTATGTTGTTCAAAATTAGAGGATGTTCATATTCAAAACCTCTCCTTATATACAGGAGAAATGTGTTCTGGATGCTTTTTAAAAGCATATCACCTTTTAAATTTAATAAAATCTATAATGATTAAAGATTTGAAATATATCTCAAATTTCTCATTTTTATTAGGTATAAATCCTCCTGAACCTCAAAGTAAAAAAGATATTATACTATTTGGAAAATGTGCTATTAATACCACTCAAAATTATGATTTTCATACATTAACAAAAAAAAGAAAAAAAAAGAAAAAGCAAAAAAAAGCTAAAAATAAAAATATCCTTGAATTACCTGGATGTCCTCCAGATTTAAACACATGCTTAACAAAAATATATGATTATTTTGGAAAGACACAACTTCCTGATCTAAATCTTATGTTGAAGGTGCTAAAATCTTCTAAATATTTTACTCATAATAAGAATTTAAAAATTTGGGAGGAGTTATAGTTCCATGATTAATAAGGATTTCATAAAAAATTGGAAAAAAATACTTACTTATAACGAAAAAGTCAGAGAATCTTCAGATGAGGATAAATTTATAGAAGATGTAAGAATCCCTTTAACCCCCATTAAAACAAATACAAAATTAATTTATAATCTTTTCAAATTTATATATCCTGAAATAATTAATGATCAACAGAATATTGTAGATATTATTATTTCTAATGATGAAAAAAAGATATTAGACTTAATACTTTATGAAACAAATAAACCAGGAATTCATGAATCTTATAAAAAACTAGATCTTGATTTAATAAAAGCTAAAAAATATACTATGGAGAATATCAATGAATTTTTCAATAAACTCCAAAAAAAAATATTAAAAAAAAAAAAAATAAGAATATCTCATATTAGAATATTTAAGGCTGAATTTATTAATCTAATAAATGATTATTTAAAAAATATTGAAAAATTACCTACTAACGATTTTCTTTTTTCATTTTTCAGCATTATTGAAAAATCAATACGTTCTAAGATATTTTATATCTATCCAAAACCAATTATTATTAATTTTTTAGAGGAAATCTTATCATTCTTTAAAGAATTCACATTTTCGGGTCTATATTCTTATGTTAAGAAAGTTCTACCAAAATTGAATTTTATAATTTTATTCCATTCAAATAATTTTTCTTTCATAGTTGAATTTAAAAAAAAACACCCTAACTCAAATTCTAAAATTGAATTAAATATTTATCAACCAGATGATCTAGGATTTAATTTTGATAATTTAGCTGAGAATGAGATTTTAAAATTGATTCATAATAAATTTAAGAAGAGTAATATCTATATATTCGAACAAAAACGCATATTAAATATATTAAATGATTTGTTTGAATTAGAAATCCCATTAAGAAAGGATAAATTAAAATTATTGCTTCAAAAGATATTATTTGAATTTAGAAATTTTGAGATAAGTTGGTTTAAGTATCCAAAACCGAAAATTTATGGTACTTTACCAAGATTTTTAATAAGGATTCTTGGTTTTAATTATAATTTAAAGAAATTTTCACATTGGGCAATCCCTGAATTAATTTTTAAATCAGATTATAGTCTTGGATTTAATAATAAAATTATAATTATACTAACTAATATAAAAGAAAATGGGAAACTAAAATATAATAATACCTTTTTATTGGAATCTGAAGAAAATTCTATCTTTAAGATTCAACAATTATCAATAAATGAAATAATAAAAGAACCCAAATCGTATCAACTTGAAGATCTACGAAATAAATTAAGTGAAAAATATGGATATATTAATACAATTATTAAAATTGACCGATATTTAGTTGATTTATTCCTAAATGATTTTATCTTTAAAATTACGAAATTTAAATTATTTTCAAAACTTAAAATCATAAGAGCATTTAAAAAAGATAGTTATTTGAAAATTTATCCAGAGATACCAATTTATAAATTCCTTAAAAAATCAAGTTCATTTAGGATATTTAAAACATTATTGCCCATTCTAATTGATAAACATGAATTTTAATTTTTAATATAAATAAAAATAGAAAATTATTTTATAAATCCTTTAACTTTTAATAGTTCTGCATTTAAGATAGCTCCACCTGCGGCCCCTCTGATTGTATTATGACTTAAACCAATGAATTTATAGTCAAAAACAGTGTCTTTTCTCAATCTTCCAATAGTGACTGCCATTCCTTTATCATTATCTCTGTCTTTTCTCGGTTGAGGACGATCTATATTTTCTAGGTAGATTATAGGTTTTTTAGGAGCAAATGGTAAATCCAATTCTTGAGGAAGTGATTTGAAATCTGACCATATTCTTTTAATTTCTTCCATTGTGGGGATTTTATCTTTGAATTTCATATTTACACAAGCAGTATGACCATCGACAATTGGAACTCTCGTACAAGTTGCACTTATGTCTATAGAAGAATCATTTACAATTCCATTTTCCTCAATTTTTCCAAATATTTTTTGTGGTTCCTTTTCTGATTTTTCTTCTTCGCCTCCAATGTAGGGAACAATATTATCAATCATATCAAGTGAAGGAACTCCGGGATATCCTGCTCCTGAGACTGCTTGAAGAGTTGTAATTATCAACTTTTCAATTTTATATCCTGCTTTTTCTAAAGCATATATGGGTGTAACATAGCTTTGGATAGAGCAATTTGGTTTCACTGCAACAAAACCATTTGAAAATTCTCTTTTTTTCTGTTGGAGAGGAATAACATTTACATGTTCGGGATTAACTTCTCCAATTATCATTGGAACATCAGGAGTCCAACGATGTGCTGAATTATTACTTATAACCGGAATGCCATTCTTTGCATATTTAAACTCAAGTTCTTTAATTTGGTCTTTAGTTGGCATATTTATTGCAGAAAACACAAAACTTAGATTAGTTGGAATTGAATCAAAATCTTGGACATCTCTTACAACAAGATTCTTGACGGTATCTGGAATTGAGATAGGCATTTGCCATTTTGGACCCGTTGCCTCTTTATATGTTTTTCCAGCAGATCTTGGAGATGCTGCTACATCAACTATTTCAAACCAAGGATGGCCTTGTAAAAGACGGATATAATTCTGTCCAACTATCCCTGTGGCACCTAAAATACCAATCTTTAATTTATCCATTATTATAATTATATTAATTTTAATTCAAAATGGATAAGTATTCTATTATTTTATAATTTAATCAATTAATATCATTTGAACTGATTATTTTATGCAATTTTATGAAATAAAGAGATCTAAAATAAAAGATAAAAGGACAATTACTAAAATATAAAAAATAATTATAAAGAAGACTTCTCTTCTTTTCTCTGGAAACTTTTTTTTAAACAATAATCTGAATGGCTTCATAAATAACCATTTAATAGTCTTGGGAAGAGGATTTAAAAAAGATGTTTTACTTCTATAGTCCGAATATTTTTGGGATATTTTTCATTCATTAAAACTTCCTCATATAAGCAAATTCCAATAATTATCATTGATGAAATAAACCAAATAAAGGTATATTCAAATATTATACCTCCACGAATAAGATCATTCAGTGTAAAACTTAAAAGATATACACCATACCTCCAAAAAAGATACCCTAAATATTGAGGGTGTCGTGAATATTTATAGATTATATCATCAAATATATCTTTTTTTTCTATTATCCCTTGAAGCCAGTTAATTACACCAATTGAAAAAATGAATAGTCCAATTATTATGAATATATAACCAATACTTATCATGATAAACTCATAATTATCCCAAGAGTTTGTGAATGATTGAACAATTATAGAGGGTAATTTAAAAATAGAACCAAGAGATAATATATCAAATTCTAAATAAATAAAGGGTAAATTAATAAGCTGAAGGATTTGAATACCTAATAATAAAAACATAGAAAAAAAAAAATTTCCAAAAATAGGAAGAAAGAGAGTTAAATTTCCTAAAGATGATAAATACAATTTCTTAACTATAAATCCTAAAATGATTATAACTATTATTATAAAAAGAAATATTAATCCTATTATTGTCCAAAAATCTAATTTATTTAGAGTATCAGGCCATTCCTCTCCAGGAAATATGGGGATTAAAATTCCATTATTATATTATGAAATTCAATTGTAAGAAAAAACAAACTAATAGTAAATGATATAGCTGGGATAATTACGAGTGATTGAACTAATAACTTAGATTTTCTCATTTTAAATTAATGTTTTAGTTTTTATTCAAGATATTATTTTTTTTTGATATTATTTAAACTTAAACTTTTCATTCGTTCTTGTACTTCTTTATTTTGATATTTTTCAGTATTAATTAGGTAATCATTTATAATTTCACTTTCTATATCAGAAAATTTATCTTTTAACCAATGAATTCCTTTTGAAGTAAAGGGTATCAATGAAAATAAATTCACATTATTTTTTTTAGCTAATTCTTCAGCTCCTTGTTCTCTATCTAAAATAACTATGATATTTTCACATTCTACTATTAGACTTCGATTTAAAACTTCTATATTAAGTTGTTCACGAGCAATAAGTTTGCTATCTAATTTTGTTACCAAATCATCTATTAATGCAATTTTATCTCCATTTTCAATTACTCCTTCTACTAATTTGTGTTGACCATATTTAGATATCTTTTCTTGAAAATCATTAATATTTTTGATACCTTCCAGTTTTCTTGTATAACACATAGCAATATTATTTTCTAATGAAATTGCTGTTGCTATTGGAACTCCAGCAGAAGCTATTCCTATAATTCGATTTATTTCTTTACATTCTTCCTTAATTAATCGTCCCAAAGCATAACCTATTTTTCTTAAAATACTAGGAAAACTCCCTAAATTCCTTAAATTAATATATATTGGGCTCCACAGACCTGAAAACAAAGTCCAACCCTCAGGTTTCGATTTATACCACGTATCGATCATATTTGAATCATATAATAATCCTAATATTTCTTTCCCAAGCTTATCTTTTTCTTCTTGCCAATTCATTCAGCTAATCACTTATCAATCTTTTTTAAAATAAATACTATTGATGGCTT
>Ga0315549_1002889_pt1 | contig 15857 bp, 10 predicted proteins | sample SalMarSW160200MG_FD_203101 | JGI IMG/M metagenome (GOLD analysis project Ga0315549, IMG submission 203101) | Salt marsh sediment microbial communities from the Plum Island Ecosystem LTER, Massachusetts, United States - Salt Marsh Sediment SW1601-200 ... | reverse complement strand
TGTCCGAAAGTCATATACGCTATCGCTATTATCAAAACCGGCAGGGAGAAATTTGTAACTGCATGTCCCCAGAGCTGGGCAAACCATTTGCCCCAATCGTGTTTTGCCATTTCACCCGAGCCGGCTCGCCACTTATAAAGTTCAAGTATTCTTTGGAAATCCCAGCCATGCCCTATCGCCATAATCGCAAAATTCAAAATCAGACTGGACAATGGAGCAACAACTAATATTGCCAGCATGGTTGTTTCCGGGAACTGCCTGCGGCGAATGCACCTGAAAATGTAGTGCACGCCGATAGCCAGGGCAAAGAAAAGACCCTCCCAACTCATTTGCAAGCCAAAAAACAGCCCGGCCGCCAATCCCCATTTGTGTATCGCCCCCGGCTCCGGCCCATCTTTTAGTGCCTTTATAAGAACCAAGTAGCACCAAATCGAACAAAAACTGAGCGGGTAAAGCCACATATAGATACCAAAGTAGCCGATGAGCGGGAATAAACAGAAGAAAAGGCCCGCAAGTAATGCCGTTTTATCATCCAGTAACCTTCGCAAAATCTTAAGTAAAAGCAATAGTATAACTACCGTTGCTATTGTATTTTCCGCTCTTAGGGCCCATCTGTTGATTCCAAAAGCAGCCATAAAAGCTGCATTTATTAGGCCAGTAAGTTGTGGATGGTCAAGATACCGAGACGGATTTTCAGTCGGTGGGTCACCTACAGCCCAGGTGAAAAGGCCCTTTGTGTATCCAAAGCCATACTTCAGTTGGACTCTGGCATGCCACGGTCCGTGTGCTTCACTCCAACTGTGCAGGCCGGTGAAGTGGCGGTTAATGTCCCGAGCCATTATTGATATAAGCAAAATGCAGAGAAGGCCTCCAAAAACCCAAAAATAACCGTTTGGCGTATTCTTTTCCATATTGTTTATGTTTTTCATACCGGGTTCCTCTAATTAACCATTCTCCGGGCTTCTAAAGCCCCAAACGAGATGCCAATTTGCCGCCTCGACGAATTAAAATACGGAAAAGAAAATACTTCCGATTGCTGTAACGCATAAGGCCTCGGTCCGGATTGCCAGGCAGTGGCCTATACCATTTTTCTGCCCATACTACCACTGGATGATTGCGTGGTACTTTGGCGTAAACAATATTTAAAACTAATATCTCTGGTTTTTCGCGTTCAAGGTCATCGAAAGCCCTTTTTGTGAGTTCTGCAGCTAATGGGTTGTCCGCCATATCTGTGGACCATATAACACCGGTGGGCGGACGGCGTTTAGACCAGAAATACATTTCAGGAGTTATACCTAAAACATAAAACGTCTCGTCCGGTTTGAGCAGTTTATCAACCTCAAATGCAACCTGCTTGGAGAAAATATATTGAGGACCCTGCTTCTTCGCCGACCAGTCCTCGGCAGAAAATCCATATTGCGGCAAGATAAACAAAAGCAGAATAACCAGTCCTATCGCTCCAATAATATTACGAGCCAGTGTCAAATGAGGTTTGCCCTTGGGGCCGATTGCAGTCAGGGCCCACCCGGTGCCCACTACAAGAGGTCCGAGCCAGAGCTGATAATAGTGCCCATAGAATCTGCCGGGAAGGGACACGGCAAAAGGCGCCGCAAGAAAAAATCCAAGCAGCAGCAACCAGTGACGCCTGGAGCCTTTGCAGAGTCCAAGTATTATCCCTGCAACGGTAAATATAACGAGTACGGGTGTGCTTTTCATATATTGGGAGAACAATTTTTCGTAACTGAATCCTTTGCAGATATTTTCGAAGATGTTGGTGCCTCTGCTCTTTGCATACCATCTGCTATATGTGAAAATCGTATCGTAGAAAATGGAGAAACGGTCGGTGGCGGCAAAATATGCGAAGACCGCAATCCATACTGCAGCACCAGCCGCTGCGGCAAGGCAAATCTGGAAAAACGCCATTCTTCTGTCGCTGCTACGGCGTATACTGACCAGCAGATAAAAGCAGCTAAGAAACGCGGCAAAAGTGATTGCTACAGGTTTATATAGGGTAGCAACAGCAAAAAGTCCGCCAATGACCAGCCACCTCCATACCTGCAATTTCTTCGTATTTGCACGCACGATAAGCGCAAAAGCCCAAATCAAACAGGCATTAATACCCACTTCCGTATTTGGCTGATTGGCCCATAGCCAAACGTCGCTGCAAATAAATGTCCAAAAGGCAGCAGCCCACAGGCCTCCAGGAACACCTCCATGCGCCGAGCCGGCCCAGTATGCACCTAACAACGTTATTATTGCGGCTGCCACCCCTACAAAATAGACCGAGCCGGGGCCATAACCAACTAAGGCGTCCGCTATTGCGTAAGTAACAAAGATTGCAGGTGGTTTGCTGTCCCAAAGGTCGGAATAAAGCTTGCGCCCCTGAAGTAATTCGTGGCCAATTACTGCGTGGCTGCCGATGTCTCTTTCGACCGGCTCCTCATATGTATGCAGGCGCATAATCGCTATAAACGAAGAAAGAATCACAAGAACTAACAGGGTCAAATAACGCAATTTGGCTGTAGGCGCGGACTTATGATTGCTTACCGGTGAACGCAAAGTTTTTTTTCTTTTCATAAAGCTCTCGCCCATGTACCACGTTAGCTTAGCCGGTTGCGCTATACCGCCAGCACTTCAGCCATCGTTAACGATTTTTATATCGCATCCGAACAATTCCAGTTCATTCTAACTATAATAATTATTAAAGTATCAGCTGTAAAGCCATATATGGGCTGCCAAAATCGCCGCTGAACATTAAAATCCGTATTCTTGGAGAGTGTCGCAGGTAAAAAAAGCACTTCCTATCATCGGCACAGTCAGCTTTGTGTGATGTGTTGACATATGTTTGCCAGCGATGGGATACGAAGGCACTTTTGCGTCCTCAGCGCAAAAAATTTGGCCTGAATCGGCAACAACCTTTTCTTTATTAGCACTGTCAAGAATCTCTTGCTTAAGGACGTCATTTTTGTTAAAATCAGGTTTTTGATGGTCGAAAATTATATCGTAATTTGATTTGGAGATGAGAATATGAAACGCAATTACCTAGTTTTGATTGGTCTTATTATGGGCTGTATCCTGTTTTTGCAGACCGGCTGTAAGGGGCAGGCTGGTCCGCCGGAACGGTCTGAGGCCGCGCCGGTAATGCCCAAACCCACAATTGCCCCTGAAAAAGCCAAGACTAAACCCGAAACTAAAGAAACAACACCAACAATTACATTTGAAAACGTTGTTTATGATTTCGGTGAAGTCGGGCCGAAGATAAATAAAGTTGGTGAATTTAAATTTACAAATACCGGAAACGGCCTGCTAAAAATCACAAAAGTTGACAGATGTTGTGGTGTCACCACCATATTGAACAAAAAAGAATATGCGCCAGGTGAGAGTGGAACATTGAAAGTACAGGGTCGTTGGGGCCAACAGGCTGGTGTAGTTAATCGGCGTATCTATGTCAACAGCAACGACAAAACAAATCCAAGGGTGGAACTGGCCATAAAGGCCAAGATTGTAGCCAAAGTCGATTGTGAACCGAAGAAAATCAACTTTATGCTCAAGGACAACAAAACCACCTGTCCGGAAATTACACTTACAAGCCACGATAACCAGCCGTTTTCAATAAAGCAATTCAAATCAACTGGTGACTGTATAACTGCTGATGTTAATTCGGCCGAGCAAGCGACAAAATTTGTCCTCAGCCCCAAGGTAGATACAGAAAAACTCCAAAAAACTCCAAATGGTTTTATCGAAATCAGTCTGACCCATCCTGAACTCTCCAAGGTTACTGTTGTTTTTAGTACTATGCCGGAATTTAAAATTAATCCGCCTTCGATTATCGTCTTCAATGCCGAAGTAAAAAAGCCCGTAAAAAGAGAAGTTTGGATACTAAATAATTATGGCAAGGATTTCGAGATTGAATCTACATCGTCGAAAAATGACACTATTAAGGTTTTAAAGCAGGAGAAGGTCAGCAATGGGTATTATCTCGAGGTGGAAATAATACCTCCTGTCGCTGAAAGTAAACAAAAAATGTTCACTGATGAATTCTCTGTGAATATAAAGGACAATAAGCCGCTGAAAGTTACGTGTCGCGGATTCTACTCTCGTGGTCGGGGTTCTTCATCCCGTTAATTTGTAAACTTCAGATACCTTTATGTGTAGGTAAGTAAATGCGGCTGTTTATTCATCCACATACGCACGAATACATGGCACGAACAACGGTACACATAAGATGATTCGGTCAATAAGTTACATTTTTGTGTTGATAGTGTTGTGCTTGTGCGCATTGGTGTTGTTAGCAAAACCTACAGCAACGTCGAGCAGCAATGCAGATATGCTCACCATTTTCTTCTCCGGCAACGAACTTGGTGCGTTGAAGCCCTGCGGCTGCAGCGGTGGACAACTTGGAGGACTTGACAGGCGTTTGGCGGTTTTTAACAGCGTGCCTAAACAAAAAAGGTTAGTTGTTGATACCGGCATGATTATCGAAGCCGACAGCGAGCAAAACCTGATAAAATTCAATATAATAATCGAGGCCTTCAGACTCCTCGGTTACGATTTAGTCAATTTGACAAAAAAAGATATCGATATAGGCAAAAACACCGGGCTGTTAGACATCATAGACTCGGATTTTAGGATTATAAGTTCTCACCAGCTGTCAGGTGTGAATTTTCCGGCAAAATTTACAAAAAAGTTCTGCATAGAGAATGAAGCTGTAGCTGTAACAATTGCTGCTTTCGATACAAATTCAGAGCCGATAGAACGAGTCTATCAGCTATTTCCTCTTGTTGATTGTTCTAATCTGCGGTCGGTTGACATTTTAATCCTCAACACGGCCGACATTGTTGATATTAATGAAATTGCAAAAATGGGAATTGTAGATTGTTTTATCATTCCTGCTGATTCAGATGAGCCGAGCTTAATCGGTGACCCAAACAAAAGCCCTCTGATTTTCTCAGTTGGACGCTTCGGTAGATATATAAGCAAGTTACAAGTAGAAATTACCGAAGACAAACCAAAATATGGCTTTTCGGCTGTACCGATAACAGAAAATTTGCCAAAGGAAAACCCGCTTGTAGAGCTATACAAGTCTTACCAACAACTCGTCAAAGAGGCAAATCTCTTAGAGAATTATCCACACTTTATTTTGCCGGACGGGCTCGAATATACCGGCTCGCAGTCTTGTAAATCATGTCATGAGTACGAATATGGTAAATGGAGCCAAAAGGTCCACGCGCACGCTTACGCAATACTTGAAGAGGTTGGCTCACAGTTCGACCCGGAGTGTGTTATTTGCCATGTTGTCGGCATGGAATATGAAAGCGGCTTTGTTTCAGAACAAGAAACTAACCATCTGAAAAACGTAGGCTGTGAAAACTGTCATGGCCCAGGCTCAGAACACAACGTAACTTTAGGAAAAGCAAAGACCACCGAGCCCAAATCGACCTGCCTCGATTGCCATACTCCCGAAACAAGCAGTGAATATGCGGGAAATGAGCAGCTCTATTTGGAGAAAATCATCCACTGGAAGGAACCAAATACACCCGGCAATGTCAAATAAGATAGTGAACAGTGCTCAGCGAACTGCGTATGTTTTATGGGTAAATCAGTAATACATTCACTATTTAAATAGCAAAATCTAATAAGAGAACGAGAAAATAAGTAGCAAAAATGATAAAAACATTGAGAATAACAACTATTGTAGCAGCAGTTTTGGCGGTCATTTTCTTCGTTTTACCGGTAGTTTTTGGCGGCCGCAGCAATGAAGAGATAGAGCAATTTTTGAATTCTGCCGGCGTGGTAGAAAAGTTCAACAAGGCTGCGGGTAATAAAGCTAAAACAAGCCAGGACCAGACTTCGCCGCTTTTAACGCAGGCAGAGGCCTATGCAAAATATCTAAATCCACCTCCTAAGCCCAAAATAAGTATACCAACTACTCCTCAGCCAGATACTTCTCAACCAAAGCCAAGGGGCCCTGTAACAACCAAATTTACGCTTGTCGGAACCAGTTTTTATGAATCAAATCCAGAACTATCACTGGCATTTATTGACGAGCCCGGCAAGGGCTTACGCTGGGTCAGGCAGGGAAATCAAGTGGAACATCTAATCATTAAGCAGGTAAAAGACGGCCTTGTAGTTATTCAAGATGGCCAGAGGACCTTCGAAATTGCGACTCAGCTAAAACCGGAAAGAAGCCTTCTCGAAGGCTCATCGCCCGTTTCCACAACAGCAGGGAGCCAAATCCGCCCCAAATCCACTGTAACTACTTCATACCAAACTCCTGCCGCCACTTCAACATACACGCCCCCACCACTAAGTCCTGAGCAAACTGCAATGATAGAAAAATTCATGGAATCTATGCCGGCCGATATCGAAGCTGATAAAGAAGATTCTACACAAATAGAAAAACTCTTCAATGAACTTGGAGCTATGCGTATAAGCGATGATGAGGCCGAGAAACTGAAGGATTTGCCAAAAGAGCTGGACACTCAGCAGTCCACAGTCATAGGGACTCCTGACGGAGAAGGCCTTACGGAGGATCCAAACCAATTAAAGAGCCAAAAAGTCAAAAGGCCTACAGGATTCCCTACCAGAAGGAGCCGACCACGACGAAATCGATAACCTCTGTATGCTACACAATGAAAAATAGATGGCGTACTGCATTTAGAACACATACAGGTATGATTTTCGACCTGTAATCTTCAACACCCAATTGGAAATCGGAAATTGCTCCTTTCAGCCCTATGCTAAACGCTATTTTTGCCTGAAATTGGGGAACTTTTGGCACTTTTCCATGTCTGATTAAATAGCTGTAGCTCGATAATAGTCTGAGTCTGTGGATTTGGAGAAATATTTACATAAGAGCTTTTAACAAAAGGGCTTATGTTAATAATGTTCAGCCACATTGTCCGGTAAAAAGCAAGGCTGTGTTGTGTTATGCACATTTGGAGTAACTCATTATGATAGAATGGCATTTTTCTCCGCAGGACGCCTTACGGCGCTGGAAAGGCCATAGCAAGAGTGTTATTTTGGCGATAACTCTTTCTATATGCATTAGTTACGTCTTTGCTGCCAATCAAACACACATTCCTGAGTCGCCGCAATACAAGATTTTTTCTTTAACAAATATAACCGCAGACCAAGGCGCCGAATTACTGGCCGAAGCAAAGTTGGGAACGGTTTCGAAATTTCCCGGCTCAAATACACTCTTAATTACTGCCAGCCCTAATGAGCTAATAAAAGCAACAGCCATCTTGGCACTTGCTGATGCAGAGGAAAAATTTGCTATAAGAATGATTTCTCTCCGCAGGACGCCTTACGGTGCTGCTGCAGGCCTCGATAATTTGCCATCCAATGAACAGATTGCCGCAGGAATCGGCAACATATCGATAGGGACTTTTTCCAGCCCACCAACAGATACTACCGCTGCCAGAGCTATCATTGATATCCATGATAACGCTTTGCTTGTTGTTGCGCCAGTAAACCAGCTTGAAAGAATTATTTCTGCCATTGAACAGCCAGCCACTTTGCAGGAAGCTCGAAAAACGATAATCCGGAAACCACCAAAAACACAAGAACAGCCTACGCAACCGGCCGGGCCAGAGCAACCTACAACAGAACAAGTAGTGGTCGAACCTCGACAACCGAGCGAATTTGCAGTTACTGAACCGGCTGTTACTCCGCAAGGAGTCCCTAGGACTACCCAGCGATATACGCCAACACCAATACGCAATGGTGACGAAATTCTTAAGCTAAATTTACCTGATAAAATCTCAATAATTGACCTGGTGGGTCTGGTGGGTGAATATCTGGGTCTGGACTTTATGTACGACCCGGCCCAGATTAAAGGCGATGTTACGCTAAAGCTTCATGGCAAGCTTCGAGGAGACCTCAGGGTCAAGGATTTGTACCCTCTGCTTGAATCTGCACTTAAGTTCAGGGGCTTTGTAACGGCTCGCAAGGGCAATCTTGTCACTATAGCCCCTACAGCACAGGCATTAGACATCGACCCTGTCTTGCTGGCGGACGACAGGGGAAGGGTTGAAACAGGGGATGTAATTGTAACCCGCGTCTTTCAATTAAAACATATAGATACTGCCAGTGCACAGAATTTTCTGACAACTATGAAGCTCGCTACAACCGTTACTCCAATTGCTGAAACAGGGACTCTAATTGTAACCGGCTACGCCTACCGTATGCCCCGCATAGAAGAGCTCCTGGAGATTATCGACATGCCCGGTGAGCCGAAGGAATTCAGGTTCAGGCAGCTAAAATTCACAATGGCAAAGACACTTGCCTCTAAGGTCAAAACACTTGCCGAACAGCTTGGCACCGTCTCAATTGCTATCACTGCACCAACAGCACCGGCACCTACTCGGGGAAGGCCTCCCACGAGAGCTCCAGCGAGGCCTTCTACACCGACGCCCTCAGCAACCAAACCAACTGTGTATCTTGATGCCGATGAGAGAACAAATCGCGTCCTGATGATTGGCCTTACCGGTCAATTAGATATTGTTGATGCGCTGATAGATAGTCTTGACGTGGAGCAACAGGACCTGCGTACTATGAAATTATACAAAATCGAGCACGTGGACGCCGAAGAAGCAAGGAAAAAGCTGCAAGAGCTTGGTGTAATTGGCGGTACCAAAACAACCACTTCCACAAGAATTACCGCTGCACCAGGGACACCCTCGCCCGCCAGGTCGCCGGCAACTCGTACAAGCACTACTACAGATACAGCAGAAATCCTTGTGGAAGAACCGCAAGTGGTTGTGATTGAAATGACCAATTCGCTTTTAGTCAATGCCACAAACGAGCAGCATGCACAAATAGAACAGATTCTGCAATATGTGGACAGCAGGACAAAAGAAGAGGAAATTCCTTACAAAGTATATCCGCTCGAAAACCAAAAGCCCGAGGATTTAGCGACAATTCTGAACCAGCTTATCCAAGAAACCGTCAAAGACAAGGAAGGCAAGATTCAACAGGTCATAAAAAAGACCGAAGAAGAAATCACCATAATTCCTGATGAAAACACCTTTTCGCTGATTGTTTACGCCAGTAAAAAGAATCAGGAATGGATAAAGAGCTTAATAGAGCAATTGGATAAGAGAAGGCCACAGGTGCTGATAGATGTGACGCTCGTTGAAATTGGTGAGGTCGATGCATTCGATTACGATTTGCAGCTGGTCAGGAAATTCCCGAGATTCGAACCGGGAGGACAAATGGACTTCCTATCAACATTTATCGGTAATCCTGGATCAGGTGATATGCCGAGCACGTTTTTCCCGGACAAACGAATTATGGAGGCAAGTTCTGCTCTGGGAGATGGACTATCTGCCTTAGGTTTTTATGCGGACAGTCATATCCAGGCATTGTTGAGTCTAATGCAGAAAAAAGGCTACGGTCGCGTCCTTGCAAAGCCGAAGATATTAGTTAACGATAACGAACAGGGACATATCGATACAACAACTACTATATATGTATCAAGGAGCGCGTCGACCGTCGTTAGCACCGCCGGGGGTGATCAACCTCCTATAAGCACAAGCTATACTTTTGATGAATTTCCATCTGGTATTATCCTCGATATTACACCTCATATCAGCGAAGGCAACCTGCTTCGTCTTGAGATAAAAATGTCACGTTCAAGCCAGGTGGCTCCTGAAGGCGGAATTAAACAGAATGAACCGCCGCCTGATAAAAGTGAGAACAATATCGAGACAATAGTTACAGTACCTGATAAAAGTACGATAATTCTGGGAGGTATAATAACATTAGAGCAGGCTAAACAAAACTGGAAAGTGCCGTTGCTTGGCGACGTCCCACTCGTAGGCGGACTTTTTAGAAAAATTGACAACAGCAGCAGGCAAACCAAGCTGTATGTATTTGTTAAGGCAAATATCTTAAGGCCCGCGAAAAAGAACGAAGGACTAACGGACTTAGAGCAAATATCAGAGAAGAACAGGTTAGCATTCGAAAAATTTGAGGAAAAATTCCAGAAGTACCAGGATTGGCCTGGAATAAAACCCAAACCAATGGACCCATTGAGAGTTCTTGATGCCGAATAAAAAATAACAATTAGCCATTTGTAATTGATAAAATAGTGATGACCACAATAAAGGGCTAAATACAACGACTAAATATGAAGGAATTGCTGATACAAACTGCAAAACGTACAGGTTTGGTTGATGCTGAGCAATTGGCCAAATTCCTCGAAGAAAACAATAGCCAAGGCCGACTTGATGAAGCCCTGCTTAACTGCCCCTACTTCACAGAAGAAGCGGTTTTGAAACTATTCGCCGAGGCGCTCGGCTGGGAATTCCTGTCTGAAATATCCCCAAAGACCGTGCCCCTGGAATTCATAGAAGCTGTTCCTGCAAACTACGCTCAGCACCACTATCTTATAGGTATAAAATCCGATGTTAATGATAGTGAACTTACTGTGGTCTTATCCAAGCCCTTAGATGCAAATGCCCTGGATAATGTCTCGAAAATGACTGGCCTGCCTGTCAAGGCCACAATATCTACCCGCGCCGCTATTACCGCTGTCATAGATATTGCCTACGAGCAGAGAACAACCGTCATCGAAGAGGTAGCTGAAGAGCTTGATTCGCAAAATCTCGACCAGCTCATCGACGAAGTGGCCACTTCAGACGACCTGCTTGACGTAGTAAATCGGCCACCTGTTATTCGATTGGTCAACGATATTCTCTTTCGCGCCTTACAATTAAGAGCCAGTGACATCCATGTTCATCCGTACGAGGCAAAGATTCAGATTCGCTATCGTATTGACGGTATTTTATACGATGTTTTGAGTTTGAATAGGAATGTTTTGCCGCTGATTATCTCCCGTATCAAGGTTATGTCCGGTATGGACATCGCTGAGCGCCGGCTTCCACAAGACGGCAGATGCAGTGTCCGGCTCGGCCAGCGGGAAGTCGATTTGCGTATTAGCACGGTTCCCACCAGCTATGGCGAACGCAGCGTCCTTCGACTGCTCGACAAAAGCACAGGCCTGTTCAGATTAAACGAGCTGGGCTTGTGGGAGGATGATTTGAAAAAATTCGATACTTTACTCAATCGCTCTCATGGAGTTATTTTCGTAACGGGCCCAACAGGCAGTGGCAAAAGCACCACTCTTTATGCCTGTTTAAACAGAATTAATTCAGCCGAGAAGAATGTTATAACCATAGAAGACCCCATCGAATATCAACTTGAAGGCATCAGCCAGATTCAGGTCGCCAGTAAAAAAGGGATGACTTTTGCCACGTCACTTCGCCACGTTCTACGCCAGGACCCGGACGTTATAATGGTTGGTGAGGTTCGAGATATTGAGACGGCCCGTATGGCAATACAATCTTCGCTTACCGGCCATCTGGTTTTCAGCACGCTGCATACAAACGACTCAGCAGGCTCAGTGAGCCGGCTTTTGGATTTAGGCCTCGAACCATATTTGGTAAGCTCATCCTTAATTGCCATAGTAGCTCAACGATTAGTGCGAAAGGTCTGTCCCGAATGCAAAAAGGTTGCTGAACCTTCGTCTCATGAGTTAAGAGAGCTTGGCATAGGGCTATCCGGCTCACCAGCCAACGGCGGCAAATTTTTTGTCGGCCAGGGATGCGAAAGATGCTTTCAGACAGGTTATCGTGGCAGAACAGGTATTTATGAAATAATGCTCATTAACGAAGAAATTCAGAACATGATATACAAAAGGGAACCTGCCGGTACAATAAAGAAAGTGGCCCTGGACGCAGGGATGCAGACTCTCCGAATGGATGGTGCAAGGAAAGTCGTTGAGGGCATAACAACCGTATCTGAGATATTAAGAGTAACACAAGCGGATATAATGTAGTAGAAAGCAAAAAAGTAAAAATTTCTAAATTTTGCGTTTTGGTTTAAACTTTTATTTTTCAATTTTTAGTTTAATTTATGCCAAGATATCATTATATAGCGATAGCAGCAGACGGCAAAAAGGTCAAAGGCTCAATTACCGCTGAAAGCCCCTATGCCGCACGAAAACAACTTCGGGTTCGAAGCATCCACCCTTCATCAATTACAGAAGTCAGCGCCAGTGCCGAAAGCAAAGCTGCGCTTTTTTCAATATTTGCACGAGGCGGTAAGAGCCAGATAATCGATTTTACCAAGCAAATGGCCACATTGCTTAATTCAGGGATTAAACTGACTGAGGCTCTTTCGGTCCTTACCTTACAAGTCTCAGATGTGCGATTTAAAAATGCCATTACTGATATTCGCGACCGCGTTGTAACCGGCGAGTCATTTACCGATGCCATGAAAGATTACAGCGATTATTTTGATGTCATATATGTAAGTATGGTCCGCGTCGGAGAAGTAACCGGCAGCTTAGGGAAATCTCTTTTGACCATTGCCAATTTTATGGAAAAACGCCAGCGAGTCGAAACAAAGGTAATGACAGCAATGATATATCCGTTCATCCTCATTTTCTTCTGCATTGCAGCGATCCTGATTCTGACAATCAAAGTCATCCCAAGTATAGGTGAACAGATAAAGGCTGCTGGGCATGAATTACCCTGGATTACCAAGCAATTGATGACCGTCGGCTTTGTGCTGACCAGTTGGTGGCTGCTCGTTGTTATTGCAGTAATTGCCGGAACCGTCTTTGGTCTTAAACGGTTCTTTAAAACCGAGCGTGGGGCATATTTGCGTGATAAATTTATATTGTCTCTACCACTGTTCGGCTCACTTATAAAACAGCGTGTTGTCTCGCGTTTTGCGACAACTCTTTCAACTCTTCTCAGTTCAGGGCTCGCCATGGCCGAATCTCTTAGCGTTGTCTCAGAAGTCACCGGAAATACTCTTATGAGACAGGCCATTCACAAAGCGCGCGAGAGAATTCTTGCCGGTGCCGATATCGCAACGCCTTTGAGGGATAGCGGCGTTATTGACCCCGCTATCGCTCATATGGTCGCCGTTGGGGAGAAAAGCGGCGAGCTGGAGACAATGCTAAAAAATATCAGTGAAAACCTCGAGACCTCCACTGACGTAGTTATTGAAAGATTAAGTGCGGCGATCGAGCCGATTATTATAATTTTTATGGCTGCGATAATTGGCGTAATTGCCTATGCTACATTACTGCCTATTTTGGAAATCTCATCATTACAAATATAACCGTTTAATTTAGGAGTTAAATGTGACAATGAAAACAAGGGGAAGAATGGTTCGACAGGCTCACCATCCTGAGCGAAGTCGAAGGAAAAAGACAAGATGCGGTTTTACGATGCTTGAAATTATGGCCGTGCTGATTATCATTGGCTTGCTTGCCACACTGGTGGCAACAAAAGTAGCGAGCAAAATAGATCAAGCAAAAGTTATAACCACAAAGGCCAATCTAAAGGCCCTTCATAATGCGGTTAACCAGTTCAAAATGGACACTGGCAGATTCCCAACCGAAGAAGAAGGGCTTATGGCTCTTATCGAACAGCCCAGCGACGTTGAAAGCTATGAGCCGGGCGGGTATCTGGAAACTACGGAACTACAAAAAGACGGCTGGAAGCGGGATTTCTTCTATCAGCTTTATCCTGAGAGCGGTAAGCCATTCGTAATCATCAGCTATGGGGCTGATGGTGAAGAAGGCGGTGAGGGCTATGATGCCGACCTGTACAGTACCGATGCATCCTGACGTGTTTATGTGTATGCGCTATAAGGTGAAATCGCATAAAGATGCTGCCGCATCGAGTTATCCCGGCATCCGGCCATCCGTGTATTCACACATCCATGGCTTTACGATGACCGAGATAGTAGTGGTGATTGTGATGGTTTCACTGTTCGTGTTTTTAGTTCAGGTAAATCTTTTCGGATTACTCAGGAAAAATACCTTTAAAGCACAGGTGCAGGACCTTCTCTCCACAATGCAAATGGCTGCAAGCGCTGCCGCCGAGAGCAATAGAAGATACGAACTTATTGTCGACCCAATCGAGCAGAACTATATCCTTCGAGAGATTACTTCGCCTGATTTGTCGCAAGTGCTACAAGAAGAGATTATTGTTGAAAATGACCTCAGCGATAATTGCCGAGTCGTTTATATTGAGTTCGATGATGGTGAATCCATCAACGATGGCTGGGCAAAATTTCGAGTAGGACATTCGGGCTGGCAATACGGCGGAAAAATTGTCCTGCTCGATAAAAAAGAACAGCCGTATTCGATAGTAATTAACCGATTAAACAGAACTGTTTCGTTAAAAAAAGGGGACATTGAACTTTTAGAACCAAAAGCCAAAGAGGAAGTGCCGTTTTGACTTCGGCGAACTCTGTCGAGCTAAGAATAATGAGGTGTCGTACGTGATTAATTGGTCGTTACGAAAAACCAAATCCAGAGGTTTCAGTCTTGTAGAAGCCGTAACCGCTTTGATGATACTGGCATTTATCAGTACGAGCGTATTAGTAGTTATAAACCGCTGTATGGCCTCGGCTGCTGATTCAGCCCTGCGTATGCAGGCCTTTGAGGTTGCACGTGAGAATATGGAAAAACTCCTCACCGCTAATTCAGTAAAGCAGACCGCCGAGTTCGGCACCAGTGACAAATATCCGGAAATCCAGTGGCAAACCGTGGTTGAGACCTTCTACGAACCGATAACGCAGCGCATATGGGTCAGAGGTGTCTGCTCTGCCGAATATACTGACTCTACCGGTGAAACACAAACCATCGAACTAACGCACTGGCTAACCGACGTAACAAAAAAGCAGTTACTTGAGCTTTTAAGGCAGCAGCAAAAAGAACAAGAGCAGTTAGCTGCTATGGTTGCTGATATGGTCATAAATACAATCGAAGAAGCTGCTGAGTACGCCGGCGTCGAGGTGCAAACTGTTGAGCAGTGGGTTGACAATGGTATGCTTACGACCGAGGACGGCTCTTTTGTCAAGAATAATATTGATGTCTTCAAAGAAAGTAATGGCAATCCCACCCCAGAGGCCAAAAGCCAACAAGTAGAATCTATTCAGGAGCTAACCGAGCAGGCCCGCCAAAAGACCGCTGAGACTAAGCCCACCGACGAGACTAAACCTACCGAGCCGGAAACCCCCACCGAAGATGATTGGCTAAACGAAATAGACCCTGTTACAGGTTTAACATATGGAGAACTGGAACAAATGGATCCCTGGGAAATTTGGCAATTACTAATGGAGCGTTATCCATTAGGGTTTTAATTTCGATCAAGGCAAACGAGCAACATAATATGAAAAAAGCTACTGACAAATTTATCGGGTTGCGGCGGGCTCCGCCCCGACGAGTGAGACAAAAGGGGTTTTCGCTGGCTGAGGTGCTTGCAGCACTGACAATAGGGGCGATGATTCTGGTTGCGGTGCTGGGTATTTACAGCCGAGCCGAGCGCTCCGCTGCGGCAATTACACGCAAACTTGACAGCTCTCGACTGCCCCGTGAGATTCTGCAGCTAATCGCCGAAGACATCGATAAAATAATTACAGCTGACGAAGATACAAGAATCACTATTGAAAATAAATTTGCAAAAGGTCTCCCAACTGCCAAACTGACAATTCAAAAAACCATCACCGATAAAGACGATAAGCAGCAGATATTTGAAGAAATCATTTGGCAAAGTAGTTATGACTTTGATGCCAACAGTCTGGTCTTATATCGCAGCTACAGCGGAATCGCATTAGAAGATAAACTGCTCGATGAAAAAAGGGCCGATTGGGAAAAAGAGTATCCTTTTGTACCGGTTTGTGAAGGCCTGACTTTCTTCAAGATACAGGTCCAACAGGGGGGAGCTTCTCAAGATAAATGGACGGATACTTCCCTACCTGCCGGTATCAAAGTAACCATTTCCTTTGCCAGCCCTTACAAGACAATAACGGGCGATTTGGATGTG
>Ga0315549_1002887_pt1 | contig 15866 bp, 10 predicted proteins | sample SalMarSW160200MG_FD_203101 | JGI IMG/M metagenome (GOLD analysis project Ga0315549, IMG submission 203101) | Salt marsh sediment microbial communities from the Plum Island Ecosystem LTER, Massachusetts, United States - Salt Marsh Sediment SW1601-200 ... | reverse complement strand
TTCGCCTGCAGCCTTACGACTGCACACGCATGACTCGGGGTCGATGTGATTCGCTAAATCTTCACCGTATGAAACTTTCATTCACCACTTCCCGCCGGTTTTACCGGCGCACCAACGTTAGGGTTTACATTCAACGCAGCGGAAATTTTCTAAAAACATTCTTTACCCCATAGCGTGCCAATTCCTTAACAGACAGCCAACGGAGTCCCATCTTGATCTGTTTTAACCCGCCCAATACATCTTCCGACAAGGCTTTTTGAGTGCCGTCAAACGCATTACGCCACAGCCTCTTACCGCTGGCAACCTCTATCAGATAGACAGAGAAAGCAACTGATGCAGGGCTATCAGGGTTTTCTTCAACGGTCCCTTTTTCCCGAAAACGCCAAATCGCACCAACCACCACAAGATCCGCTTGCAGGTTCTCACCAAATTTTTTGGCTAATTTGCGTGGAGTGTCCAGCGTTAGGTCTCGGATGGCCTCCGTGTAAATGGCAGCGGCTTCTTCCATTGAAACCATTTGATCCGCAAATCGAATTTGCAGCACATCATTGACCAGCCGGGTCATGATCCGATCTGCCCCTTCTGCCAAATTGGCGGCATTAATATGAAGTTGTCCCAGTGGCTGACTCAAAGGCTTTTCAACCGGGTTTTCTGGCGATTCCAACTTGCCGACGAGAAAGGGCATGACGGCGATACGCTTAAACTGCAGTGTGGATAGATCGGCGTTTTCAAACGACTTATGATCGGTGTCGGCACTGCCGTTGATAGGGTTACCTGAGAGTAGAATCAATACCGCCCCCAGCAATAATAGTATTTTCTTTGGCATAGATGTTCTCCTCGATGAGTGAAGTTTGCGAAATTAAACCTTTTAGCGTCCCTTTAATATGTCTGGTGCGCACTAACTATACCAGATAATTTTGGAATAAGACAGCAAATCCCAAAAATGCTATGAACCCCATCACATCGGTTAATGTCGTTAAAATAATGTTCGAACTTTGGGCATGCTTCCACTTAAACGATAAGCGGCCGTTTCAGCATTTTCTCATAGAGTTCGATATATTGCCGTGCGGTTTCGGCATGGGTAAACGTGGCGACACTTTCAGTCATAATCCTCTGGATTTGTTTGGCCTTTATATGATCGGGCAAATTATAAAAGTTCATGGCCTGGTCAATGGCCCAGAAAAGGCCGTTCGCGTCGAAGGTATTAAACAGAAAGCCGTTGCCGGAATTGAGTTCAACATCCAGATCCCTGATCGTATCGTGGATCCCTCCGGTATCATGGGCCACCGGGAGAGATCCGTAAATCGGGGCGATCATTTGTGGAAGGCCGCAAGGTTCAAATCTTGAAGGCATCAGGATAAAATCCGAAGCGCCGTAAGCCAGATGTTCCAGCTGATTGTTAAAATCGCAAATGGCTACGCGCCCCTGAAATTCGTGATAATTCACAATGTCTCTGAATACCATCTGATAATCACCATTGGCGACGAAGATGACTTGCAGATTTTGGTGCCAGTATTTGGAAATAACCTGGTAAAAAATTTCCGCCAGCAGTTGGCACCCTTTTTGGACCGGATCAAGTCGGGACGGCCAAAAGAAAACAGGTGCTTTTTCATCTTTAATCAAGCGCAGATTCTCTTGTAAAAACAATTTGTTTGCTCGCTTACTCTCAGCAAAGTCCTTGGATGTGTATTTTTGCTTGAGATTATCATCTCTGGAAGGATCAAAGGCGGGATCCGGTGCATTCAATATTCCAACGGCGCAGCCGGCATTGTATTTATGGGTGACTTCTTGTTGTATAGGCGGTTCGATAAAATCATGCTGCCTGTTGACGATTTCCAGTAAAAATGTCGGGCTGACAACATTCACAAAATGGGCGGCAAAAATTCCGCTGGCCAGAAAGTCGACCGGGTTTGTGTCTCGGGTGGTCTCATAGTCATAGGCCATATTTGTGTAGTAAAGGTCATGCCAAAAGGAAGCCGCATCGATTCCCCTGTCCTCAATGTAGGCCAGGGTTGTTTTAATGGTGTGAATGTTGTGAATGGTAAAAAGGCAGGGAATTTCCATCTCTTTGGCCATTGCCGGGATCAGGCCGGTCATCCAGTCATTACAGTGTATCAGGTCCGGTTGAACCTGGGGGACAATATGACTGATCACTTCGCGCTGAAAAGCCAGAGCAAGTTTAATGTTTTCTTCTCCATAAGCGGAATACACACGGTTGATGTAATAAAAAGCCCGGTCTTCGGCCAGATGGATACGATCATCGGGCATTTTGCGCTGAATTCTACGGAGTTCTTTTTTTAAAACAGGAGCCAGACCGTTACTGAAAATGGCACGGTAGCCGGGAAGGGCGACGTGTACATCGGCTCCCTGTTCAAACAGGGTACTGATCAGTGCAGACGAAACGTCGGCAAGTCCCCCTGCTTTGGCTGTATAAAAAGATGCCAGTCCTCCCATACGGCCTGGCAAATAAGTAATCTCCGGCGTTACGATCAATATGCGTGGATTTTTCTGCGAATTGCTCATGATTTTGTTACTCATTTCCCAGAGGCTGCGCAGTCTTTGGTACTAAAGCGGGTGGCTTTGGGACGTGATAATGGCTTCCAGGCGATCAGGATCTTTCAAGACACCCAATTTTTATAGCCCTTTTATTTCAAACCAGTAGAAAAGCGCCGATCCTCCGATAATAAATATGAAAATAATTATCCAATGATTGACTCCTAAAACCTGCGGCAGTGTAATCTTTCCGAAATCGCCCCATGTTAATGCGGTCTTTTTCAGAAAAGGAAAAGTTTCTGCATACACGGCGGCTCCAGCCAACATTCCCAAAATTCCCCATATGCCGTCCCATCGGCCTTCGCCGACAGCACCTGCGGAGGTTCCCGGGCAGTATCCCAGCAATCCCCATCCAAGGCCAAATATTAAACCTCCGGAAATGACCCCGCCTAAAATAGTTGATTTAACGGAAAGTTTGGCCAAACCCATATCTGTAAGAACATATACCCCGATCATGCCGACAAAAACGCTTGAAAGCATAAATTTTACGATCGTCATGTCAATAAACCGCAGCGCTCCCAATTGCTTATCATATCGGATAACTCTTGCCTTCTGGAGCAAGAAGCCAAACATAATGCCTGTGATCAAACCGTATACGAGTTCTTTCATATCCGATCACCTCCCCCATATAAAATCCGCGCCATGATTATGCCGCCGATAAAGAAACAGATGAGTGCGATAAATCCGCTTACCGCTAACTGAACGGAACCGCTCAGTCCGTGTCCGCTGGGTCACCCATCGGCTAAACGCGCACCGAACATGGCTACCATGCCGCCGATAAATGCGACAACGGCTCTTTTCATCTTGCCCGAACCGAATCGATCTTCCCACATATCCGGTACAGCTTTCCAATTAAAATTACGAGAAGCTGTTGATGAGATGAGTGATCCGATAAAAATGCCGAAAACGAACATCCACTGCCATTCGATTTTGGGAACTTCTTTGATAAAATAGTCCATTTTCTCTACTCGCTCGGCACTGAAAATCTTTTCGATCATACCGGCCGATCGGACAAAGGTCGTTGATGCGCCGAAATATTTGCCGGCGATCCAGACCGACAGAATCATTACAATTCCGGCTAAAGCTCCAGCCAAGTAGGGACTCCATCCTTTGTCATCAATCACTTTCATACCTCCTGCTTTTAATATTCTTTCAGCGATTCATGGATACCTTTATGAATTTCATACCAAAAATTTAAGGCGGCCTCTTTCTTGTTCGCCTCAAATCTTCCAATCCATTTGGCAAGCTCAGCATCGTTATTTCCATCAACAGTTTGTTTTCTTTTTAAAAACGTGTATATTAGATCGATATTCCTATCAGATTCCCAAAAAACAGAAGAATTTCGGCCGTTAATACGGCTGGCCGTTTCAGAGATCGTTTTCAAAAATTTTTTCTTTAGTCCATAGAGAGATTCCAAAATTTCGGGAATCATTTCTTCAGCCCAACCCCTATGAAACCGGCACATTCCCAAATTGTCCAGGATCAATTCTTTTTTGAATCGATCGGCATTTTTTCGGCCCAGATCACGCGGCGGTAAAAAATCTTTTCCATAGTACATATAATATTTACCCATGATCGGCATGGGTGAGAGCACGCCCGGAGTCCAGTACTGGTTGGGAACCATCCAGCCATTTCGAGCATATGCATTATACACAAAAGCATTTAGAATTTGCTTGCCTTTATCTTTGGAAAGCTGGCGTGCAAATTTGCGGGCGCCCTCTTTTAAATTAACCATGTTGGGTTTTTCGATTATTGAGTCGAGCAGTGCTATACCGATGTCTGCATTGTGCATGGAATCCGTTGCGATGTTAAAATCCTTATGGGAGAAGACCGGAATTTGTTTTACTCCGAGTTCTTTTGGAGTCAAATACCCTTCATATAGACACTCCATCAGCCATGAAACAACACCGCCCACAGAAATTGCATCAAATCCATACATATCTGCATGGTGATTCAGCTTTTCAGCAGCCCGCTGGTCAAAAATACCCGACAGAGGACCCATTACTTGATAGGGTTCATAATCTTTTTTGTATTTACCATGCATTTTTTTACAAACTGCTACACAAGGCTCACCACACGTTTTTTGTTTTTTAGGTACAATTGTTTCTTCATTAAACTGTTTCAAATAATGGTCAAGTATGAATTTATCGTGTATATCTAATCTTTCTTGTTCGTTCATAAAGATACTTCTGTAATTGAAAGAAACCATATTGCCGGCTAACGTGGCAAAGTTAACGCCAAGGGTTCCTCCTGTCTGAAAACCAGGGTCAAACCGGTATTTGGTTGTCGCTTCCAGATCCTTCGCCGCCAGTTTCTTTTGATATTTATCGATAAACCACTGATCTGCCACCTTTCTGTCTCGAAAATCCTCCGTAATAAACGTTCCGCCGTATATGATTGCGGCAATTCCATGTTCTTGCAAAAGCTTGGAACCGAAGCCGCCGCGTCCCGCCCACGTATCGGCAAAACCCAATTTGCCTTTGGAAATGGGGACGGAATCAACCGCCCCAAAATCTGTAATTACCGAAGCAGGACCAACTGCAAGAATTCGGGGGTCGTTCGAGTAATACTCACCAAAGCGTTCAAACGTATAATCCATTAACGCGTATATACCTCTGCGCCCTTCTTGCCATACTTTCTGAATCCGAACCGGCTCAATTCTAACTTCAACTTCCTCGCCTCTATTTCTGTTGAGGTATAAAATAGAAGGAACAGAAGCTCTATTGACGATAGAAATCATATTAACGCCCAGATTATCAAAAACCAATCCGGCGCCTCCCATGGACGAAACGTAAAAACCGGTCCAGCATGGAGAAAAGCCATTGAAAAACAGACGGTTTGCCCCCGGAAATATGGATCCTGCCAGGAGTCCTGTTCCAATATTCAATGATCTGTACCGGCCGGCAAGATGAAGACCAAGATCGATTGGGCCGAAGAAGGGCTCACCCACAATGAACCGATTTATGCGGTAATATGCTGTAGCAGCATCAATAAACAAAACTTTTTGATGGCTTTCCATAACCTCACGCTCCCGCTGTCACGATGCATAATACAAAACACTATTGAAAGTTTATAACATATTAATTAAAGTAAAGAAGCACTAACTTAAAATTTTTTGATCAAGCTATTCTTCAACTTCATCGTCATGGATGGGATGGGTCATACGGTAACTTATTCTTTATTATCGTATTTATGAAACATTTTCAATTTTTCTTTTTAGCAATCTTTTAAGGAGGGTGACATGGGTATTTACAACATAGACCGAATTTTCAATCCTGGTGCGATTGCGGTGATCGGTGCCAGTGAAAAGGCGGGCAGCGTCGGCAGCACCCTCATGTTAAACCTCGTCCAGAGCGGTTTTGAGGGGGATCTTTTTCCTGTGAACCCGCGGCACAAGACCATCCATGGCCTCAAAAGTATTCCATCGATACTAAAAGCCGAGCATAGCATTGACCTTGCCGTTATCGCCACCCCTATTGCCACGGTGCCGGATATTGTCAAAGAATGCGTGCAAAAGGCTGTCAAAGGTGCCATCATCGTTTCCGCTGGCGGCAAGGAAGCCGGTACCAAGGGGCAGGAAATAGAGGCGCAAATTGCAAGATATGCCCGTGAGGGCGGCCTGAGGGTTATCGGCCCCAATTGCTTGGGAATTATTTGTCCGCAGCGAAATCTAAACGCCAGCTTTGCCGGCCATATGCCCTACAAGGGAAACCTGGCGTTTATCTCTCAGAGTGGCGCTATTTGCTCGGCAATCCTCGATCTATCGATGCAGGAAGGTTTCGGTTTTAGCCATTTTGTGAGTATCGGCTCCATGGTGGATGTCGATTTCGGCGATTTGATCGACTTCCTGGGTGCCGATCCTCAAGTAAGCAGCATTTTACTTTACATAGAGAGCCTGACCCATGTGCGTAAATTCATGAGCGCGGCCCGGGCGGTGTCCCGCTCCAAACCGATCATTGTACTTAAGTCCGGCCGCAGTCCGGCCGGAACCAAGGCAGCGGCTTCCCACACCGGGGCGATGGCAGGGGAAGATATCGTTTACGATGCAGCTTTCATGCGAGCTGGCATTGTCCGGGTCGACACCATTGGAGAGCTTTTCGACTGCGCCGAATTGATGGCCAGACAGCCGCGTCCAACTGGAACCAGGCTTGCGGTAATCACCAATGCGGGCGGGCCCGGTGTGATGGCTGCCGATGCCCTCAGTCGTTACGGTTCGGAACCCACTGAACCGAAACCTGAAACGCTTGCAAAACTGGATGCCATTTTGCCGTCTCTCTGGAGCCGTTCCAATCCCATCGACATACTAGGGGATGCGTCACCCCAACGTTTTGCCGATGCCGTAGAGATCTGTGTTGGAGCCAGAGAATTTAACGGTGTCCTTGTGATCCTCTCTCCTCAGGCCATGACCGATCCCACGGCTGTTGCCGAAATGCTGGCGTCAACTTTTCAAAAGAAACGATATCCTTTATTTACTGCCTGGATGGGTGGCGTGGATGTTGCCAAAGGCAAAGAAATTTTGAATCAAGCCGGAATTACCACCTATGACACACCGGAACAGGCCATTCGGGCCTTTCTCTACATGGTTGATTATTCCCGCAACCTCAAGATACTTCAGGAAATCCCGCCGAAACTGCCCCGGTCGATTGCTTTTGACCGCCCTCAAGCCCGGGAGATCATTGGTACGGCGCTTGGTGGAAAAAGGCCGATTTTGACCGAACTTGAATCCAAGGCGCTTCTGGCGTTATACGGCCTGCCGGTAAATCGAACGGAAAAGGCGGCTTCGGCTCAGGGTGCGGTTCGATTGGCTAATATGATCGGATATCCTTTGGTCATGAAAATCATTTCTCCCGATATTCTGCACAAAACCGACGCCGATGGAATACGGCTGGATCTTCGCTCGGAAGCTGATGTCCGCAAGGCATATGACGAAATTATAGCAAACGCTAAAGGCTACGACGCCGAGGCCGATATTCAGGGAGTATCCCTGCAGTCCATGATCCAGCAACCGGATTATGAGATTCTCTTAGGGGCTAAACAGGATGAAAACTTCGGACCGGTGATCCTGTTCGGTATGGGAGGAATTTTTACCGAAGCACTCCAAGACCGGGCCATCGGCCTGCCGCCGCTCAATGTTTTACTTGCCCGCCGGTTAATGGAAAACACCAAGATATACGCCCTTCTGAAGGGATATCGCAACCGCCCGCCCGCCGATATGGAATTGATAGAAGAGATGATTCTGCGTCTATCGCAACTGGTCGTTGATTTTCCGGAGATTGTCGAACTGGATATGAACCCGGTTTTGGTCCGTGCGGGCAAACCTTGCGTGGTGGATGCGCGGGTTATCCTGGCATCCCCTAGGCGACCTTCTCCCCTTCACCTGGTAATCAGCCCCTATCCGGCCGAACTCGAATCCCGTGAAGTCACATCGGGCGGCCTTTCGATTTTCGTCCGTCCTATCCGACCGGAAGATGCTCCCATTTTGGTGAATCTTTTTGATACGCTGTCACCTACCAGTATCTATTACCGGTTTTTCGGTCACCTGAAGTCACTCCCCCATTCCATGCTCGTGCGCTTTACCCAGGTGGACTATGACCGTGAAATCGACCTGGTGGCTGTTGATGAAGGAGATAAGGGCGAGGAAAGGATGCTTGGCGTGGCGCGTCTTATCACCGATCCTGACGGCAAACGCGCCGAATTCGCCATCCTGACAGGAGATCCCTGGCATGGAAAAGGGGTGGGAGCCCGGCTGCTGGAAATAAGCCTCCGGATTGCCAAAAATCGCGGCGTTGAAACCGTGTGGGGCACCGTATTACAGGAAAACCAAGGTATGCTTGCGCTCGGTCGAAAGCTGGGTTTTAAAATCTCCAGATCTGCGGAACCCGGTGAAATGGAATTGACAATCGACTTAAGCTCTATTAAGTTTTAATAAAAATCGGTTTAACACGTTTTCAAAGGAGGCAAATGATGAGCACGGAAATTACCAAATCTGTTGTAGTGCCGCTTGATGGCAGCCCAATCGCGTTAAAAACCCTGCACTATCTTCTACTCGTTTTCAGCCCTCGGCATAACCTGATCGTCAACCTGTTTCATGTCGTTCCGGGCGCACCGGAAATTTTGGTCGAAGAGAGCAGAAAAAATCCGGATACGGCCCGGCAGGTCAGGGAACTGGAAAACCGCAGCAAAAAGATGGCCGCCAAGGCGCTCTCCGCTGGCAAAAAGGCCCTACTGGATAAAGGGATTAAGGAAGAAAAGGTCAAAATCGTCGAATTCAAAAAACAGGTGGGGATCGCCCGTGACATTTGTGGTTGGTCGGAAAAAAAACGTATGGATGCCATTGTGCTCAATACGCGGGGACGAAGCCGCATCGAGGCTTTTTTCATGGGGGAGACAGCCAACAAGGTTTTGGAACTTAGCCGTATTTGCCCGGTATGGATGATCAAGGGAGATGTGCGCTCAAAACCGGTCATCATCGCCATGGATAATTCCGAAAATGCTCTGCGGGCCGTGGATCACGCCGCATTTATGCTATCCGGTACCGATTGCGCGGTGACACTATTTTATGCTAAACGCAACCTGTTAAGGTTCTTCTCAAGGGAAGCTGTTGAACCCGTTTCGGGGCTGGAATCCATGTGGAAAAGTGCTGCCGGTCGTGAAATTGCTCCTTACATGCAAAAAGCAAAAGAAATGTTGATAAAGGCCGGCTTGGATGAATCGAAGATTTCAAGCCACATCGTCGACGGAGGCCGCAGTGCCGCTGCCGATATTTTAGATGCGGCCCGCCAGTTTGGATGCGGTACTATCGTTATGGGGCGCCGGGGAGCTGCCAATGTAAAAGACTATACCCTGGGCAGTGTTTCCCGTAAGGTGCTGCAAGATTGCAAAGATGCGGCCCTGTGGCTTGTCCCTTAAAAAGGATAAATTGAAATGAGACATGCCAAGATGATCGGAATACTTGTAATGGCCCTTTTCATCGGGATCGTGGTTCTGCAAAACACCGAGAGGGTCCAAACGTACATTCTCTTTTTTACCATCACCATGCCTAGGGCGGTGCTGCTCTTTTTAACGGCCCTGATCGGATTCATCATCGGCGTGTTGTCTTCTTTGCTTGTCAGCCGAAAAAAAACGGATACCTCGCCCGGATGATCTGCCCGCATTTTAAGTTTTTGGAAATTAGCTTTTAATGCTGCCTTATATTCTGCTTATAATAGGATTTGTTTTCCTGATCAAAGGCGCCGTTTTTCTCGTTGATGGAGCGTCTTCCATCGCCAGGCGGTTCAATATTTCCGATCTGGCGATTGGTTTGACCGTGGTGGCTTTCGGCACGTCCGCGCCGGAACTTTTCGTCAATATAGTTGCCGGCGCCAAAGGAACCACCGACATCGCCATCGGCAACGTTTTAGGAAGCAATATCGCCAATGTGTTTTTGATTCTTGGAATATCCGCCATCATCTATCCGCTGGCCGTATCCAAAGGCACTGTTTGGAAAGAAATTCCGTTCAGCTTGTTAGCGGCCGTCGTCCTGGCGTTTCTGGCCAACGACCGGCTCATCGACAAGCAAAACCATTCGATTCTCCTACGGTCCGACGGTTTGATTCTCCTTTCATTTTTTGTTATATTTCTATACTATTCCATAAATATCGCTTTTGAAATAAAAGGTATCGATGATCACGCACCCGCAAAGGCGTACGGAACCATCAAATCCATCGGGCTGGTGATCGTGGGATTGGCCGGTTTAGTCGTCGGCGGGGAGTGGATCGTCAACGGTGCCGTCCACATGGCTTTAAAACTGGGATTAAGTCAGTCCACGGTGGGGTTGACCGTGGTGGCGGTGGGCACATCGCTGCCGGAACTGGCCACCTCGGCCGTGGCCGCCTATCGCAAAAATGTTGATATTGCAGTCGGCAATGTAGTCGGTTCCAATATTTTCAATATCTTTTTGATCCTTGGCATAAGCTCTATCATCCACCCCTTGCCATTTAGCAGTGCAAACAACATTGACATCGGAATGGTAATCCTGGCAAGCCTCTTGTTGTTCATTTTCATGTTTACCGGAAAAAAACGCTCGCTGGACCGTTGGGAGGGTATCGTTTCCATATGCATATACGTCATTTATATCATTTTTCTCATTTATCGATCTGGTAGCTAGTCTAAAAAGGTGGTGATGTGGAATCCTTCTATCCCATTGACTTTTTTCACCACTTGAATATAAAATTGAGACAGTTTCAGTTGGGATTTGATGTTAGAAATATCCGAAATGAGTTGAGCCGTGCATATGCAAAAAGGATGACGCCATGCAAAATTGTCGGCCAAGAATCATTTTGTCCCCATTTAGGGGCTTCTCTCCGGTTAACTTACAGGTAGCGTCAATGTGCTTTTTGATAACTTCCTTGAGATCTTGCTCCTTAAAAAAACGAACTCCTTCCGGACCAAGCCACATATCCAATATCTTGGCCGCCGGTAAGGATAGCCTTCAATACTTTTAAAGGAAGAAGGGCTATCGCGAACAGAACAAGCACTTGAGGCACTTGAAGGTGTGGAATATTGGCGAGTCGGCGTATCGGTAATTGGCGATAGAAAAATCTTGGCATGTACTTAGGGCTTGATGACGCCCAGTGTGAGTTTGGTGTTAACGGTCTCCGTGGAGGCCTTCTCCACCGGACCGGAACTTCCTTCGGTCACCCGCGTGACGCCCAGACCGGCGGTCGTCTTGAGATATTTTATGATGGCTTCTGCGCGCCGCTGAGCAAGATCCCGGAGGTCGGTGTCCATAAGCGGCTCTTGCTTTACCAACTCCTTGAACATTGCCTGATAAAAGGCGGTATCTGAACTCTCCCCGCCGAAAAATGCCAGTGCGGAATTCACCCGTTTGGCCTTCTCGCCGGTCACTTTTTCGTACTGCGTTTTGAAATCGCCTACCGCGTTATCACCACTGCGCCTTTCGATCAACTCCTCCAGAGCCTGCTGGGTCTTCGCGTTGTCGAAGGCGATCGGCCCCAACGCCTCGTCGGGAGCAAACTTCACGCCTGTCTGCACGCCGAGGGCACGCCTTACGCGCTCTTTACGCAACGCCTCACCATCGACCTTGGGATCGAAACGGCCATGCACCACAAGTCTCAGTTTGGGCCGCTTTTCCAGGGCATCGACCACCTTTTTTAGCTTTTTCAACTCCGGCGGCAGCAGGCGGTTACTCCCGGGATAGAAAGAGATAGCATCCATCTGCTCGCTTTTATCGCCCATGAGGCCACCCAGCGCTCGGAATGGCGCAGTCACGATTTTGGTAATCAGGTTGATAAACGCCTGCCGAATCACATGCCCGTATTTGAATTTCGGGTTGTTCAAGTTGCCATGCACCGGCACTGCCACATCGATCTTACCCTCAGCATCGGTAAGGAGTGCAATCGCCAGATCCAGCGGCAGGTTGACCGCATTCGGCGCCTCCACACGATCGCCGAGCGTGAACTGTTCCAGTACCACTTCATTATCTCCAAGAAGTTCACTGTTCTGGATTTTGTATTCCAGGTCGAGACTAAGCGTGCCGGATGCGATTTTGCGCCCGGCAAACGTGGCGCTGTATGGACTGAGCGGCGTCATCTCCACGTTACGGAACGTCACGGCGATGTCAGTGAACGTTTTGGGCATGAACGGACTCAACCTGCCCTTCACGGTTGCGAGTCCGTATGGGTCGACTTTGCCCTCGAGCGTAACAGAGGCGCGGCTCGCAGGATCAGAAGAAATGCCCACAGCACCTCCGTTAAAGTCAGTCACCCGGGTGGCGAACGGCAGTACAAGACTGAGGTCAGCGAAATCAACAACGCCTTTCTCCACGCGAACTCGCTCGATGCTCACCGGAAAAAGCGTCTGATTTGTGTTCGGCACGACAGCCGGGACCTGTTTCGGGACCTGTTTAAGGTACGATGTTTTCTCAGCGCCGGCCACATCCGGGGCCTTTATCGCTTTGACCAAATTTATGCTGCGGTCCTTGAAAATAACAACCTTTGCGCCGGGCTCCAGTAGCCTCACCTCCTCGATCTGCAGCCCATGGGGCGACAGTCCAAATTTCAGTCCATTAGCGGACATCCCCTTCCATTCAAGGAACCGTTCGCCGGTGCCGGCCTCGTTTAGCCTGAGCCTGTCTACGCTTACGGAACCATTGGCACGCACCTGTGGGCCGGATTTGCCAGCGCGATATCTCACGCGGGCCGACACGTTAACCTTTCCAGACTCAAGCGCGAGGGATGTGAATTTGGATAGGGCCGGATGCAGCGGCTTTAGGCTTACCCCCACAATCTTCGCGCGTGCTTCGGCATGATCTCCGACCTGGCTGACTTGGCCGTTGACTTTTACACTTCCACCCTGCACCACCTTGAGCTGGGCATCTAAGTTGATCGGCGTCTTGCCGTCATTGGTAAGATTTTTTAACGACGCGCGGATATCTCGCAAGTCATAAACGATGGCCGGGTCAATGGTACGGTCCTGCAACGCCGCACTGAAGTCGTTCAAATCAAACGCATCAAGCCTAAAAGACCAGGGCTTGCCCTCGGATCGAGCCTTCTCACCGGTCTCGATGATCTCGCGCTTCAACTTGCCCCGGTCGCCGGGAGCCAGCATCTCAGCCAGCCGGATCCGACCGTCTTTGCCGCGCACCACGCGTGTTCCCCCGCCGGTTGCAGCCACTCGTGTGAGTATTATCGAACGATTGCCCATATCGATACGGCCATCATCCAGCGCGAGCGTGTCTATCGCGATGAGGGAGATGTCATCGCCTGTCTCCGAAAGCGCGATGCGGCTCAACTTCACCTTCAAACCATCCACAGTTGCTTTTGTTGGCTCGGCGCCAACTTCTGCCAACGCATTCAACAGAATATTAACTCCGCTAATGGATAAGGTCAAAGGAGTCGCGCGACTGCGGTCTGTATAATCCAACGCAACGTTTTCGACGTTCACCGCTCCTGCTTTCAGGCGCCACGGCCGGCTGGTTGATGCTGAAGCACCGGGGATGGGTGCAGTCACGTCCGCGGGTTTCCGGCGTACGGCAAGCTTCTGCCAGTTAAACACTCCCTCCTCATTAACCGATGCCGCAATTCTACCGTCACGCACGGTGATGTTCGGAACCATAACCTCCCCTGCATGAAGGTCGAGCCTCATGCCGGTGACTTCAATTGTTTCCAGAGCAAGTATAGGGGTGCTCTTGCCCTTTTCCGTGAGGACAACTCCCTTTAACGCGAGTTTTGAGTCCTTCAACGTCAATAAGGGGTTGTACTTTCGATAGTCGAATCGATAACGGGTGCTGAAGTCCATCTCACCCACCGGCTCGGCAAGGTTTACCTCGTCCTGTGCAAATTTCCAGGCTGTGGCCAGCTTAAAGCCGGACACGCTTAACTGGCCTTGAGAAAAGATGGGCTGCAAAGATACTTGGCCGCGCCAGCCGACCGTGCCGCCGCCGGGCAGGTTGGCCCTGACGGTGTATGGGCCTTTGTGATCCGGAAGTGTAGATAAATCTTTGAACTCGATGTTAAGAGGCGCAAAGGTCTCGGCGGCAGGAGTAATGTCGGATCGGTCGCTGAAGGTGAAGCTGCCGTCGATGAGTTCAGCGTGTTGCAGCAGCAGTCGGGGCAGTTGACCGGCTTCGGTGGGAGAACCCTCCGAGTTGGGTAGGTTGTCAGAAAGTGCTGCGAGATTGAGACGGCCGTCGTGCCGGATCTCCACATGCAGCGACGGTCGTTCAATGCGAATGTCGGCAAACGTCCACGCCCAGTGGAAGAGGCTCGAAAGCTCAAAGTCTACGAACAGACGCCCGAAGCCAATAATGGGACTGCCGTCCGCCTCTTTGAGTGCAAAGCCTTTGGCATCAAATGTGAATAGGAAAGGGTTGACGCGCACCTCTACAATTGACGCTTTACGCTTGAGCTTTTCTACGACGTAATTGCTCACATAGCGTTTGAACAGCCAGGGTGATAGCAAAAAGCCAAGCAGGGCATACAGCGAAACTACTCCGACCCCGGCCATGATCCAGCGGTTGAGAAGCAACCGTCGCCAACGCTTGGCAGCCACATTAGGACTACTGGTATCTGTAGTTCGGTCAAGCATGGTTGACTCCTCCCTCGTCGCGCCCCGGTCGGAGAGCCTCTTTAATGAGTCTCGGTTCCGATTTCCGGGAGCACGGAAAGAGCAGGACTAAAGGTTTTCTGAGACCTTGTCGGACTTGTGAAGTATGGGGTCTAAGGCGCCGGCTTTACTATAGGTGTAATAATCACATCGATGCGGCGATTAATAGCCCGTCCTTCAGGTGTCTCATTTGACGCCAGAGGCCTTACCGATCCAAATCCAACAGCCATAATTTTGTCGGACGGAAGTGTCTTATTCGCAATCAAGTATTCCACAACTGCCTCGGCCCGTTGTTGGGACAAGTGCTCATTAACTTCATCCGATCCGGTACTGTCTGTATGACCTTCGACCACCACCTGAGGTTCGCCGAAGGTTCTGATGGCCCGTTGCACTTTACTTAGCAGAGTATAAGTTCCCGGCATAAGGATGCTCTGGCCCACTGGAAACTTAACGGCCTTTAAACGGATGACCAACTGGTTTTCCTGTTTGTAGACTTCGGCCTCGTCCCTATCAAAAAATGCCTGGACTTCATTGTATTGTTGATTGAACTGTTTTTCGGCTGCCAGACGCTCTTTTTCGGCCTGACCCCTGAGGGTCTGTTTATCGAGCAGAGCGATGCGCTGATTCAGAACTTCCATTTGTTCCTGTTGGGAATTTACCTTTTCGATCATGAAATCATGATCAGACTGCAGCGTCCCGATTGAGCCGAGGATGTTCTCCACCTGAACCTCAAAGTTCTGATCCCGCATATCCGGAGCCGACAGTTTACGGGTCGTTTTGTAGAGGGTTTCTTCCATCCATAAAGCGATCTGTTCAGGATCCATGGATTTGATCTTCCGACTCTGGTCCATTATGGGATGAAGCCGCTTGGCCAGAAACAGGGCCTCGTCGGCTTTCTTCTTCATGGTATCTTTATCGTAAGGATTTTCAGTGATGAATTCATCGGCTTCCTTTAATTTTTCTTGGGCCATTGCAAAAGATCTGGGGGTTATCTTCTTAGCACCGGATCTTTCGGCCTGTTCGATGAGCGTATGAACCTCACCGATGGTTTTTTCCTTAATTGCCCGGATTTCCAATTTTCGGAACACGCTGGCAAGCTTTTTCTGGTTGTTTTGAGCATAGCGCAAATCATTATTCTCTATGGCTTGGGTAAGACCGAGAAATCTGTTCTCAGCCGCCACATAATCTTTGCCCAAATCCGTAGCACC
>Ga0315549_1002882_pt1 | contig 15889 bp, 17 predicted proteins | sample SalMarSW160200MG_FD_203101 | JGI IMG/M metagenome (GOLD analysis project Ga0315549, IMG submission 203101) | Salt marsh sediment microbial communities from the Plum Island Ecosystem LTER, Massachusetts, United States - Salt Marsh Sediment SW1601-200 ... | reverse complement strand
TTTCTTAATTGTTTTTTCATGTTAATTTTAATAGCAGGGATTTGAACTGTTCAAATCCAGATAGCAGGGGCGGGATTTGAACCACGCGATCTCTGGGTTTCCTATGCGATAAATCGTGTAGGAATGAGAATCCTACGGATTCGCTTATGGGCCCAGTGAGGACTCCAGACTCCTCTACCCTGCTATATCAATTCATATTGAAATTTGCTTTTAAAACTTTCTCAATCCAATAACGCCCGGACCTGGATTCGAACCAGGGAGTCCAAAGGACACGGTTCTCCAGATTTTTCTCTCTTAAAGGAGGGGGTGATTGTCGGGGAACTTTGGTGCCCCACATTTTCGAGACCGTTGCAATTGCCGCTCTGCCATCCGGGCAACGCCCGCACCAGGAATCGAACCTGGGAGCCCCGAAGGGCCACGCTCTCCAAGCGTGTGCAATACCATTATGCGATACGGGCTGCATACAACACCACAACAAACTTTTTATATAAATAGTTTTTCCTTTAGCCATGTTAGAACTTGGAATTGATGATGCCGGAAGAGGCCCTGTAATCGGACCCATGGTTCTTGCAGGCTGTCTTATAGACGAGAAAACAGCAGCAAAATTCAAGAAAATGGGTGTAAAAGATTCCAAACAGCTGACGCATAAGAGAAGAGAATTTCTTGCTGAGAAAATCAGGGAGGAAGCAGAGACATTTGAGGTTGTTTTGGCATATCCTGAAGAAATAAACGGAAGGCAGGACCACGGAACAAATCTGAATCTGATAGAGGCATTAAAAACAGCAGAGATAATCAACAGGATAAACAAGGGCTATAAGCAGATAAAAGTTATAGTTGATTGTCCCTCGAGAAACATAGGCAACTGGAGGGATTTTTTGAAAACAAAAATAGAGGATTTGTCAAATCTTGAAATTGTCTGCGAGCACAAGGCAGACAGAAATCATGCTTCTGTATCTGCAGCCTCTATTCTTGCAAAGTGCGTCAGGGAAAAAGAAATGGGTGATCTTAAGAATAAATACGGAAAAGAAGTCGGTTCAGGCTATTGTTCAGACCCCCTGACAACCAAATTTCTGGAAAATCATTCTGTCAAGCACAAAGACAGCGGAATATTCAGAAAAAACTGGAGCACATGGAAAAGAGTTCAGGAAAAAGCAGAGCAGAAGAAACTGGAAATTTAAAAATTTTTATGATAATAAGAAAATGAAATGCTTAAAATGTGGGCATACTTGGAAAAGAACTAAATGGAGAGAATATATATCTTTTTTTGCTAAATGCCCGAAATGCGGTTCAAGATTTGTAATAAGATATTGAATATAAACTTAATATCTAATTATAACAATTAAATGATATAAATGCTTATAAAAGATTAATTTATCTAACCACTATGGGTTGTATATTAGATAAAACTTTTTTTGATAATTTTCATCAAAGATATAATGAAACTGTGAAATTAAATTATGGAGATAATCCTTCTCTGAAAAAGATTTCCTTTGGAAAAGACGGAGTAATCTCTAGCAATATTTATTCTGCTATCCTTGCATATAATCTTTTTGAAAAAGAAGCTGTTGGGAGAATTCTCACTAATTTTGGTTTGGTTTTAGGAAATGAAAAATTTCCAAATGAATATCTCGTAAAAAAATTAATGAAACAGGTAAAAGAAAAGGAATTTGGATTTCAGAACTCTGTACTTGTTTTCGGACCCCCAAACTTGGAGATAATTTTAGATAAAAAAGCTCCTGAAGGACTTGCATTTAAAATAAAAGACAATTTACCCCCTATTTTTAGCCCTCAATTAGTATCTGGCAATAATAAAAAGAAGTTTAAAAATTTAGATGAAATAGGAATGCCGATTTTTGATGAGGGTGGGGATAAAACTCTTTATGTAAGAGGGGGTGGTTTGCTAAAACTTTGTGAGTCAGAGCATAAGGACTTGTACTGCTGGGATAGTAATCTTAACAAAGAAGATGAGAATATCAAATTAGTTGTTTTTGTCGATTAATTATGTCCACTAACATAATTTACCCCTGAAAATCTTAAAAACCTCAGTTTCTTGTTTAATTAAATTAAATGCGATTTTCATCGGAGGCAATTTAAAAAATCGCCCTTCAATACTAAGTGGAAAATCGAAAAAAACCTGGAGGTTGTTTTCAATGGGCTACATAAAAAAACTGGTGATGTACGGATTCAAGAGTTTTCCGAGAAAAACAGAACTTCCTTTTACAGCAGGAATAAATGTAATTCTTGGCCCTAACGGCTCTGGAAAGAGCAACATCTCAGACGCGCTCTGCTTTGTCTTAGGAAGGCTGAGCATAAAATCCATGCGGGCTGCAAAAGCAGGAAATTTAATTTTTCTTGGAACCAAAGAAATAGGACCTGCAAAAGAAGCAGCTGTGGAAATAATCTTTGATAATTCTGACAGAGTTTTTTCAATTGAGAAAAATGAAATTTCAATAAAGAGAATTGTCAGAAGAAACGGACAGAGCATTTATAAAATTGAAGGAGAAACAAAAACCAGGCAGCAGGTTTTGAGTTTGCTTGCTCAGGCAGGGCTTGACCCGAACGGATTTAATATAATTCTTCAGGGGGAAATCCAGAACTTTGTAAGAATGTATCCTGAGGACAGGCGAAAAATAGTGGAAGAGGTTTCAGGAATCTCAATCTATGAATCCAGAAAAGAAAAATCCCTGAAAGAACTTGGGAAAACCGAGGAGAAATTAAAGGAAGTCTCGGCAATTCTGAGGGAAAGAACAATCTATCTTAACAATCTGGAAAAAGAGAGACAGCAGGCACTCAAATTCAAGAAACTGGAGAAAGAAGTCAGAATTTTCAGGGCTAGCATAATAAATTATGACTTGTCAGCGGCAAAAAAAGAATCAGAGAGAATTGTTCTTGAAATAGAAAATAAAAACAAAGAAATAGGAAAAATAAAGAAAGATGTTCTCGCGATTAAGACAGAGATAAATGGTTTTGAATCAAAAATTAATTCTATCACTTCCACAATACAGGAATCAACAGGGCTGGAACAGGAAAAATTAAATCAGGAAATAGCAAATATCAGGGCAGAACTTGCAGGACTGAATGTGCGTCTGGAAAATTATGAAAACAAACTTTCCCAGATATCAAAACAAAAGCAGGAAATTCAGGAAATTATTGAAGATAACGAAGATTCTATAAAAGAGCTGGGCAAGAAAGGCGCAAAGAGTTCAAGAATGGGCGTGAAAGAAAGGGAAATTGAATTAAAAAAACAGGAACTGGAAAAGCTGGAAGAGCAGAGAAAAAAATTTTACACGCTTAAATCAGAAATTAAATCAGCAAAAGAAAGAATTCAGGATAAAACTTCCCTTCTTCAGAATTATGTCAGCGAATCAGAGTTTTTGCTCAGGCAGATTAAATCCTCATACGGAGAAATGTTTGACAGGCAGGACAGCGGGGATAAACTCAGCAGGCTTAAGTTTTCCCTGGCTGAAAAAAAAGAGTTTCTGGAAAATCTGAATAAAAGAGAAATAGAACTTGAGAGAATTTCGTCTGTAAGCGAGAATGAAATTGAAAAGCAGAATAAACTTATTGAAAAAATCTCAAGAATGGATGTGTGCCCTGTCTGCAAGAGCAGAATAACAGAATCACATGTTCATGACATAAATAAAGAGCTTGCGCCGTATATGGATAAACTGCAGAAGCAAATCAGGGAGTCTGACAAAGAGCTTGGTGAAATCTACAAGAAAAGAGAGGTGCTCAAGCAGGAAACAGAGCAGATTAATTCTGAGATTCTGAAGAGGGAATCTGATTTGCTGAAAATCTCAGGAATAAATGAGAAAAAAGAGCAGATTAAACTTCTTCAGGAAAAAATAGACAAAACCAAAAGAGAGATTTCTGAACTTGATAAAATCAGGAAAAACCTTGAGCAGAAATTCAGCGAGAGTTCAAATGTTGAGCAGAGATATGAAACAGCAAGGATTGAAATTCAGGAGATTTCCCTCAGGACAGAAGAAAATATTGATTCAGAAATCGCCTTTAAGCAGAGAGAGTTGGAACGTTCCAGAATTTCCCTGAAGCAGCTGATGAGGGAAGAGTTGGATATTAATGAAGAATTTGCCTCTCTTGAAAAGGAGATAAAACAGAAAGAAAAGATTCTTGCAGGAAAAAGGCAGCAGGAAGAAGAACTGAGCAGAAAATTCCAGAAATTAATTGCAGAAAAAGATTTGCTTCAGAAAAAAATAAGGGAAAACGAATTTGAGCTTTCAAAAAGGCAGAACTCCATCTATAATACAGAGCAGGAAAGCAATAACCTGAAAATTGAGAAGGCGAGATTTGACGCCATCAAAGGAAATTTTGAAACAGAGCTTTTGGAATTCGGGGGGATACAGATAATCAGGGCAAAAAGGGAAATTCTTGCAGAAAGACTGGCAAAAACACAGGATGCTCTTGCGAAAATAGGCACTGTGAACCTTCGTTCGCTTGAAGTCTATGATTCAATAAAAAAAGAATACGACGCTGTCAGTGAAAAAGCAGGAATTATTGCAAAGGAAAAAGAAGGAGTTCTGAAAATCATTCATGAGATTGACATTAAAAAGAAAAAAGCATTTCTTAAAACCCTGAAAGAACTGAACGAAATCTTCTCCAGAAATTTTTCGCAGTTGAGCGTGAAAGGGCAGGTTTATCTTGAGCTGGAAAATAACAGCGAGCCTTTTGAAGGCGGAGTCAGCATAACAGTCAAGACAGGGCACGGAAAGTATTTTGATGTGAAATCTCTTTCAGGAGGAGAGCAGGTTCTGGTTGCGCTCTCCCTGATTTTTGCAATTCAGGAATTAAACCCGTATTGCTTTTATATCCTGGATGAAATTGATGCTGCTCTTGACAAGAGAAACTCAGAGAGGCTTGCAATGCTCTTGAAAAAATACATGGCAAAAGGGCAGTATATTGTGATAACACACAATGATGAGGTAATTTCAAATGCAACAACTCTTTACGGAGTTTCGATGCATGATGGAATAAGCAAAATTATAAGTTTAAAAATATAGTCATGCACCAACAAGTTGGATGCTCGCCGACGCAGTCGCTTCGCATAATGTCTGATAGAATTAGCAAGATAATTAGTCTGAAGATTTAACATGAATAAACAACAGCTCCTCCAAAGTTTGAAAGAGAAAGGATTTTCAAAAAAAATCTTAAATGCTTTTTCAGAAGTTAAAAGAGAGGAGTTTGTTCCTGAAGATTTGAAGAACAGGGCATATGAAGACAATGCCCTTAGAATTGGGGAGGGGCAGACAATTTCCCAGCCATATACAATTGCAACTATGCTTTCTCTTCTTGATTTAAAAAAAGCCCAGAAAGTTCTGGAAATAGGCTCTGGATGCGGATATGTTTTGGCTTTGATATCAGAATTAATCGGAAAAAAAGGAAAAGTTTATGGCGTGGAGATTATAAAAAGCCTGGCAGAAAAGTCAATTGAAAATCTAAAAGAGTATGAAACTATTAAAATCTATAACAAAAACGGAAGAGAGGGGCTTGAAGAAGCAGCACCTTTTGACAGGATATTAATAAGTGCCGGATGTGAAAAAGTTCCCGATAAAATCCTCAATCAGCTGAAAGATAAAGGGATTTTAGTGGCTCCTGTTGGTTCAAGATATGAACAATCTCTGGCTGTGATTCAGAGAAAAGACAATAAATTCAGATTAAAAAGAGAAATAGCAGGATTTATTTTTGTGAGGTTTGTTGAGTAGGAGGAAAATAGATTCTCTCTCCATTGCTTTCTACACACACATATTTTCTTTCACGCATAAAATCTTCAATTGGTTTTTCCCAGCTAGAATTATAATTTAATATCCTAGCTATTCTTTCTGGAGATAATAATCCTTTTTTATCCAGAATATCCCACATTATTATATCTTTTAATGTCCTTTCTTTTATAGGAAGATTGCCCTTTTTTAAAATTTCACTTACTTTTGTATTAAATTCCTCTTGTGGAAAATCAATATGATATTTTTTAATAGTTGAAATTAAACTTGTGGGATTTTTTATTTTTGGTTCTGAGAAGCCATAAAGACGCTTTCTATAAGAATATTTTCTATCTTTTTCCATTTTTTTTTCTGTTTTATTCTAAATTATTAATTGAATCAATTTCATGCAGGTGCTTATCAAAATCTTCTCTTCCTCTTTTCATCATCGCAGAATCTTTTGGATTATAAATTGAAAATTCCTCTGGAAAATGGCTGTATTTAATGCTTCTCCCTCCAAGATAAGATGGCTTTGCTTTTGATACGCTCATTCTTGTAACATCTTTTCCTCTCGCTGGAAATAGGACAGAATATGTAAAAGGGGCATAATATTTTATTTTAGCAGTGTCAGTATAAACAACCATTGGTGTGGAAAGAAGTTCATTATAAGCTATGATTTCTTTATCAGTTATATAAGTCTTTCTGCATCCTGTAAGAATAACAAGCGCCAATGCTCCAATTCCTGCTATTTTGGTTAGGAGTTTCATTTTTTAGCAAAGCATTCCTGCAAAATTTATAATCTGTTCAGTTTGTTCTTCTTCAATTTTCTTTTCAATTCCCTCTCTTTTTATATTATTATCCTTTACTTTACTTCCATTTATATATTCATAATCATCTTTACTATTATAACACCCTTCTACAAATCCTCGTGCTAACAACAAATTTCTTTTTTGCACTTTATTAAACAAATATCCCTTTACAAATTCTTTTATTTTAGTTAAGGGTTTCATCTTAATTAGCTCCTCTGGAATAATAATTAAAGATATTCTTTGCTAAATCTTCATTGCTTCTTACTTCAATCCTTTTGCTTTCCCCTTTTAATTGATTATCTTTTGTAAGTTTATAATCTTCAGTATTATCATCAAATACTTCTGCAAATCCCTTGGATAGCAAATCTTGATTTATATCTGTTGGATTCATTTTACTTTTCTTCTTTCACAACCCTTTTAATTTCTTTATATGAAAAAGGAATAAGAGGAATTGGATTTCCATCAATTATGTAATCTTGTAAATCATGAGCTTGATAAAAATTAATTGTATCTTGCTTTGTTGGGAGATGGTTAGTTTCTTTTAGAAAGAGATGATTATATCTGATTATATTCACATATCTCATTCCAACAACCCCATATACTAGTAAGCTTGATACTATTACACCAGCTACAAAAGGAAGTAACGATTTTTCTAATTTCTCAATTTTCTTATGTTCTTTTTCATTCATTTTACTTCATCTCTAATTATTATAAAAAAGTCCTCGTTTCCCTGCGGGCTTTCATTCTTCTTTGGAAGAAAAGAGAAAGTTACTAAATAAATAAAAAAATGAAAAAGGGAATTAGTAATAACTTTCTCCGAATTCTTCAGCTTTCTGAGGTTTCTTTCCGAGCAGTACAATCAGGACAACCAGCAATACAACAAAAATTATTGCCAGAACAATTGTCAGAACAGCGACTGGGCTTGTTGCTCTTCCTTCTGCTGTTAAGCTAAAGGAAACAACCTGCTCAAGCTTTTCTCCGGAAAATACATTAACATTGAAAACATATTCCCCTTCTTTCTGAGCAACTGCGTTAATTGTAACTGATTTGCTTAATCCTGCTGGAACAGCAACAACAGCACTGTCTGCACTTACCAATAAGTTGCAGTTAGCTTCACCACATGCAGGTTCAGTAACAATTCTGTAAACCTTCAATTGATTTGTAGGGTTTACAAGAAGTAAGCTGTACTGGCTTTCCTCGCCTGCTGAAACTATCTTATTTGTGCTGCTTGTTACAATAACATTGCTTGGGAAATCATTGCCCACAATAATCTGTCTTGATTTTAAGACATTCAAGTCATCGTTTGTTGCTTCAACTTCAATTGTGTAAGTTCCGGATGGAGTGCTATAAGGAACACTCACGTAGAATCTTCCTCTTACATAATCCTCATCATCGTCTTCTTCCACAGCAACAATATCTCCGAAATAAGATGTCTTCTCAATTCCAAGTTCAGGTATTCTCAGTGTTACATACAAATCATCAAGGTCATTGTAACCTGTGTTTTTCAGAACAACATCAACAGGGAAAATTTCCCCTGCTTTAACACTTTGTTCTGCACTGATTGACATAATGCCTGCTTTGTATGACTCTCTCTGAATTCTCAAAGTAATGTCGTCATATACTGTTCTGAAATCCCCGTTCCATAATTTTATGTTAAGGATTACATCATCACTGACCTGATCCTTAAGTTCATATGGAAGTTTTACACTCAGAGTTCTGACATATCTTTTCCCTTCTTCAACATCGAAAGGACCGATTGTCTCATCAACACTGACTTTTTTGCCTTCAACTTCTGCTTCAATCTTGACATTAGATGCGTTTTCTAAAGCAGTAAAAGCAATCTTTATAGAGATTGTTTCACCTGCAATAACTGCAATGTCATTTCCGCTGACATCCATTCCGTCAACTTCAACAGAATTAATTGTAGCCAATTCGCTTGGAGCTGCACTAACACCAGCAACTAAAAATAAAATAGCTGCAAGTGCACAAAAAGAAACCAAAAGGTTCTTAGTGTTCATTTTGATTTTCATTTTATTTAATTGCACAGAAATTTTTTCTGTATTTATATCCATATTATCTCGTTTATAAAGTTTACTATCTGTCGTAATTTAATAGTTACATCCTTAGAACTAAGTGTCAGGAACAGGTGGTGAAACTTTTCGTTGGGTTAAAAAATAAAAGACACAGGGGATTGACTCCCTGTGTTTTAAAAATTACAAGCTCAATAATTTGATATTAGTATCTGTAGTTGCAAAATTCTTGGCAACTATCAATTGTGAATTCATTTCTTCAGCAGCTTTTATAATAGGGGTTGTTGCAGTTCCGTCAATTACAATTGCATACGGGCTTTGTTTCATTCTTTTCAGGCTTCCGCCGATTCCTTTCAGCGAAACAGTCTTGATTTCATCAAGAGATTTATCCAGAAGAACTGCTTTTCCTGTTCCCCTGGTTTTGTCCAGAACATTCCTGAGCTTTTCTTTCTCTGCTTCTTTTATCTCCTGCCTGGCTGGTTTTTGTTCTTCGCTTCTTCTAAAATTCCCTCTCTGAAAAAATTCTTCAGAAGGGATTCTTTTCCTCAAATTTGAGAAAATTTCTTTTCCTGTGAGTTCTTCAACTTCTTTTCCGTCAGGAGCAGCAGCAATATATCTGATTCTTGCATTGTCAGTTACATTCTGTGCTATCAGTTTTCCGCCCCTGTCGCCGTCAATAAAGAGAGTTAGCTCTTTTTCCTCGCCCAATTCTCTGATAGAATCCGGAAGTTTTGTTCCGTTCATGGCGATTACATTATTAACCCCGTTTCTCAGCAGATTCATCACATCTGCCCTTCCTTCCACGACAATAATTTCTTTTCCTGAAATGTTTCCGCACGGGAGTTTTTCTGTGCCGTATTCTTCTATGCCTGCAGTCTTTGCTGAATCCTTAATTTCATTTGAAATTTCCCTGGAATCTGTGGATCCTTTAATCTCCTGCATTAATTTTTTTGCCCTTTCTATGATATAATCTCTCTTGCTTCCTCTGACATCCTCTATTCTTTCAACTTCCATCTGCGCATCGCATGGGCCGATTCTTTCTATTGTCTCAATAGCAGCCGCAATTAATGTGGTTTCTGACTGGTCGAGCGCAGTCGGAACTTTTATTGTGCCGGTAGTCATTCTGTCTTTTCTCTCCAGCTCAACTTCTATTCTTCCGATTTTCCCTTCTTTCTGCAGTTCCCTCATTTCCAAATCAGCTCCGAGCAGCCCTTCTGTCTGTCCGAAGATAGCTCCGATTACATCTGGTTTTTCCAAAGCTCCTTCAGCCCTGAAATTCACGTGTATCATGTATTTTATTGATACAGGACTTATTTTTGCCATTTTTTCTCCTTGTTTTGTTTAATTTAATTTTCGCTCGTTTCACTCGCTTATTAATATATGCTTAAACTTTGTTATTGCTAACAGATTTTTCGTTTTCGTAACTTATCAATCTCGAGCAAAGCGAGACAATTTATAGAAAAATATCTGACTATGTCAGTTCACTTCCAAAGACAAACATGAATCTGAAATTAATGGTGATTGTGATTAATAATAATCTACGATATCTTTCTAACTTATACTAAAATCAGGGGGGGTTTTTAAAGGTTTCTTAATAGAAAATTAATTGCCTGAGCACATAAATATTTATAATTTTATTAGGTCTTTTCTTCATATGGATGACTATCTTCCTTCTCTTGAGAACAAGGAGACGAGACTGGAATATGCAGGAAAAATAGACAATCTTTTTGAGAGAACTAACCTGGATTGGCTTGTTTCTCCTGCAGCATATAGCTCTTTTATTTTCATAAAGCCCAGGACAGAGACAGATGCACAGACACTGAATACAGAGTGGTGTCCTTTTCTGAATGTTGCTAAAATAGGGATTTATAGCAAGGACGGAATTGCCTGCCTCGGAATTATTGCTTATCCTATGATGAAAAATTCAGAATCTGAAAAGATTCTCCGGAGCAGAGGATATTCCCGTGAAAAAATCAAGGGGCACAATCTGTTTTTGATGGCAAAACAGTTGAAAAATTTGGAATCTCTTGCAGAGGAAATAAAAGATATTAAAAAGATTTTAGTGCAGGATGACAGAATACATGCTTCTTAAGATTCTCTTTCTTCAAACTTCTTTAAGAGATTAAATTCCTTTAATTTTCCCAGCTTTTCATATAACTTCAGAAGTTTTTCCTTGATTTCTTTTCTCTCAATAGTGCTGATATTCATTTCCAGAAGCTTTTCATAAATCCTTGCTGCGTTGTTCCTTCTCAGCTCTTTTTCATATGCCTCTGCCTGCCTTTTATAGAAATTCTTTATAGCAATGTAAATTTCATTCCTCTCCACAGCATTTGCTTCAGCCATTGCATTTTTCATTGCATAATCTGCTTTGTCAAAAAACCCTGCCTTGATGTAAAGTTCTGTTGCTTTTACAAATGTTTTTATTTTTTCTGAGAAAGTTACAGATATTGCGGCAATTCCTTCGTGCATCTTCGCCGCTTCGTTAAGCATCCCTAGCCCCTCGTGAATTTCGGCGAGCTTTAAATAAATGAATTTTTTTGTGTCTCTAGGAAATTTCTCTTTCAGCAGCCTGTCAAGGTAATCAATCTGCACATAGTCTCCTTTTCCACAGAGATTCTCCTCAATTTCAGATTTTGACAGCATTTCACCAAGCATAAATAAACAAATATCAGGAACTATTTAAGAATTATTGAGATGAAAAATAGAATTATTCTTTTGCTTTTAACTCTAATTTATATCAAAAAAAGAACTGCCACAATAATCTCCTTTTCTTAAACTTTCTTCTTCACAATCTCCACACAGAAACCTGCAGCAACTGTTGCACCTGCGTCTCTTACAGCAAATCTTGAAGTGTATGGGTTATCTTTCTGGGTTTCCAGACAAAGATTTCCCTGTGGTTTTATTCTTACTTTTGCAATATCATTATTCTTTAAGAAGTCCGGATTTTCTTTTATAACCTGCATTGTTTTTGGGTCATATTGTGCAATTAGTTCAACAAACTGACATGGAACCTGCGCTGTGTGAATATGGAAAACAGGCGTGTATCCCTTGGCTAATACAGTCGGGTGATTAATTACAGTTACCATAGCAATAAACTCCTCAACTACCGGAACAGGCTTTGTAGCGTCGCAGATAACATCTCCTCTTGCAATATCTTTCTTTCCAACTCCTCTTATGTTTATTCCGACATTGTCTCCTGCAGTTGCTTCTGGAAGTGTTTCATGGTGCATTTCAATAGTTTTAATTTCACCTTCAACTCCTTTTCCTGTTCTTCCCGGAAGTACTTTAATTTTTTGCCCGACTTTCATAATACCTGTTTCAATTTTCCCAACAGGAACAGTTCCAATTCCTGTAATTTCATAAACATCCTGAACAGGCATTCTCATCGGCAAATTAGTAGGCAGCTCAGGAGCAGGGAACAAATCAAACTGCTCTAAGAGTGTCGGTCCTTTATACCATGCCATATTATCAGATTTTTTTGTAATATTGTCATTTTTCAAGCCAGAGCATGCAATAAATGTGGTCTGGTCAGCCTTAATTCCAACCTGATTCAGCAATACAGAAACATCTGCCTTGACTTTATTGAATCTGTCTTCTTTATATTCAACAGCATCCATTTTACTAATAGCAACACAGACATTCTTAACACCCATTGTTCTCAAAAGCCATAAGTGTTCTGTTGTTTGTAGCTGAACTCCTGCTGGCGCAGCAATAACAAGGAAAGCAGCGTCTGCCTGTGAAGCACCAGTAATCATATTCTTGACAAAATCCCTGTGCCCTGGAGCATCAATAATTGTTATCTGCCATTTCTGCGTCATAAGTTTTCTGTAAGCCAAATCAATAGTAACCCCCCTTTCTCTTTCCTCTTTAATTTTGTCCATAATATAAGCAAACTCAAAACCGACTTTGCCGTGCTTTTCAGCCTCTGTTTTTAATTTTTTCATTTCCTGTTCAGAAACAAGTCCTGACTGGAACAACAGCTGTCCGACTATGGTTGATTTTCCAGCGTCGACGTGCCCTACGAACACGATGTTCATGTTTGGTTTTTCTTTAGCCATGTTACAATCTAAAATTCTTTTACAGAATTTTTAATATTGATTAATAAAAAATTTAGTTTATAAACTTTTTGGGTATGATTTAATAAGAATTTTTAACTCCTCTTATTATATACTCCATACCATTAACTGCATCTCCCACAGAAATTTCTTCAAGGCGTATGCCCTTTATTCTATCAAGATGTTTATCAAAAGTCCTTTTTTTTCTTTTTTTAAGATAATTGGATTTTCCTTTATAGGAAACATTAAACATATCAACATCTTTAAGGAAAATCCCTGCTCTAAATGTCTCGAGCAAAAGTCCCCCATTATACCTTGCGCCCATATTAGAAGTGACTATCTTTTTACCTCTGCTTTCTGAATAATAATATATTTTATTAAATTTAGGATTAAAATCTGCAGATAAAGAAATTATTTCTATTATTTTTAATTCACCCATTCCACTAAAAACATATTCTTCAAAATCCTCTCTGTCAGATTCAAGATAAAATTTTTTGGGCTCGTTTGTATTTGAGATTATCTTCAATCTCTTTGACAAGCCAGTTACCCTAAGCATGTAAAGTTTAAAATTAATCTCTTTATAAGAATTATTGTGATTTATTTTGAAACATCATAATAATTGATTGTTTTTTCTAATCTGTTCTCTTTTTCAGTTGTTTTCTCTGTTTTGTGATTTGAATTATTTATCTTATTTATTAACCCCTCTGCTCCTTTATATGTAACCCCCGCTTTAAATATGGCAAATGCTAACCATCCTAATTGAATAATATATTTTCCAATAACCGCTAAATCTTCCTTTTCTCTGAAATTATAATAGGGGAAAGATTTCTTTTTTCTTGTTTTCCAGTCCCTTACACCAAGAGAAACTAATCCTACCCCGGGAGTAATTCTTGGAAGATAACATATTCCTTTTTTCAGATAATATCCGACTTTTTTCAAATTCATAAGTTTCCAAAAAGAAAAAATCGTTTTTAAATTTAATTATGATTTATTGGTTCTCAGCCAAATTTATTTTTTCCTAAATTCCTATTTTAAACCCAACAAACCATGCTTTGTTATTAAAATCAATATTCATTTGTTTTCCTAAATTAGTGAATCTTTTCTTTATTAAATTGTTTAATCCAAAAAATAAGGCAATTTGTACATCATCTTTTTCACCATAAATCAATGATATATAGGGCTTTCCATACACTAATCCACTTAAATTATATTTTTTTCTTCTTTCTAATTGATTATATCTATCCCACCCATTTTCAGCTATGATATTTACTTTGGATAATTTATATCCCAAACCCAATTTTATTTTTTCTGCAATATTAGTCTCAATTTCTGAGAAGATATTTGGTTCTAAACATATAGGATGTATTGAATAATAAGTAAGTGCTTCACCAGTTCCTCTTTTTTCAGTACCAGGATAGTGAACATAATTTCTCTCTTTTGTAGTGTAATCAAAAAAGAAAATTCCTGCAGGATAAAAATCAAGACCCATGCCTAATTTTACCATAATATTCTCATCAAGAAAAGAACTCCTACAACCTATTTTAGGATTAAGCCACGACATACGATAGGCTAACTTAATATTATCACTTTCAATTGGAGCAACATTCTTATCATTTACATAGTCATCAGCAGGGTGCTTAGGAACATTTCTTATTTTGAGAGGTATATTTTCTACTTTATTGATTAAGGGAGTTTCATATATTCCCAAATCTATAGAAAAAAAGCTCTCAATTTTTGATGTTTTATCTGATTTTTCTTGTGCCTGAGTATTTCGTGCAAAAAACGGATTCATTGCCAATGCTCCAGCAAGTAAAGATATTCCGAGAAATCGTTTAACTGGATTTACAATTTGTTCTAATTCCATATCATATTAAGGTTGGAATAATATTTAATAATTGTTGTAATGGAATTACTGATTCTCCGCAAGCCCTTTTCTATTTCTTATTTTCTTAATAACATCAGCCTGAAGGCTCTGCGGTATTCTTTCGAATTCCTGCTCCAATAATGAGGAAATTCCTCTTCCTTCTGTAGCTGAACGCAAGTCATTTGACCAGCCAAGCATTTCTGCAACAGGAATTTTTGCTTTTATCTTCGCTGTTGTCCCTTCCTGGCCAACTTCCAGCATCTGCCCCCTTTTGCTTCCGACGAGTTTTGTTATTGTTCCCATAAATTTTTCAGGAACTTCAATGAGATGCACCTGCAGCGGCTCAAAAAGAGATGCACCTGCAGTCTGTACTGCCCCCTTAATTCCTTCTCTTACAGCAGGATAAACCTGTGCAGGCCCTCTGTGAATAGCATCCTCGTGAAGCCTTATATCATCGAGAAAAATTTTCATCCTCATGCATGGCTCGCGTGCAAGCGGTCCTGCATCAATAACCATTTCAAAAGCATCCATTACCATGTCAAGGACTTCACCGATATGGACCTCTCCTCTTGTGTCATCTATAAGAAGATTCCCTTTGTAAATGTCTTTGATATTTCTTATATTATCCCCGCTCCATCCGAGTTTGGACATTGCATCAAAAATTATCTGGCTTTTTTTCTTAATCCTTCCTTCAGGCAAATCCCCGTTTCTTATTGCCCTGTAAACTTCCTCTTCCAGAGGTTCAATTCTCATATAAAAACTATTGTGCTTGTTGGGGCTTCTTCCCTCAATTGTCTGTGATGCTTTGGTTATTGTCTCCCTGTATACAATAATAGGATTGGAAGTTTTCACATCAAGCCCTTTTTCTGTCTTGATTCTGTTTTCAATAATTTCCAGATGCAGTTCCCCCATGCCTGACATAAGACTCTCGCCTGTTTCCTCATTGATTTCAATTTTAATAGAAGGGTCTTCTTTTGCAACCTGTTTCAAAACCTCAACCAGCTTCGGCAAATCAGCAGCTTTTGTAGCTTCAATTGATTTTGTAACAACAGGCTCAAACAAATGCTTAATTGCTTCAAATGGTTCCATCTCTTCTGAACTCACAGTCTCTCCCGCAAAAGTATCCTTAAGTCCGACAACTCCGATAATGTTTCCTGCACTTACTTCCTCAACAATGACTCTCTGCGCTCCTTTGTATACAGAAACCTGCTGAATTCTTGTTCTTTTTTTTGCGAGATTCATATAAACTTCGTCTCCCTGCCTGAATGTTCCTGAGAATAATCTTCCTGCAGCCACTTCTCCTGCGTGTTTATCAACGACAATTTTAATCGGAGCAAAAACACCTTTTCCTTTTGGATCGCATTTTATCAGGGATTTTCCTATTTCAGAACTTGGTTCTCCGTGCCAGATTTTTGGG
>Ga0315549_1002879_pt1 | contig 15893 bp, 14 predicted proteins | sample SalMarSW160200MG_FD_203101 | JGI IMG/M metagenome (GOLD analysis project Ga0315549, IMG submission 203101) | Salt marsh sediment microbial communities from the Plum Island Ecosystem LTER, Massachusetts, United States - Salt Marsh Sediment SW1601-200 ... | reverse complement strand
TCTAAACGTCCGATAGAAAAACACTTTTGATTGAGTAATTCAAAACTTATATCATTATTCAATATTATCTATCTTAACCCTATAAACGGTTTTTGTCAAGCAAATCCATAGGATTTGTCTTGAGCGAAGCGAAGCAGCAGAGTCGCCTCTTGTCAATATCGCTAAGGGTACTATATACAGCCATTTTGAGCATTGTGAAAAAGGTTTTTATTTGTGCCATTTAGTGTTAACCCACCATACGCATGGCGGATTAGGGACTATATACGTCCTCATCCTGTTTTTTCGTAAAACGATTCCTTGAAGTTAAGATTTCTTTGTAAAAGTATGATAAAATAGTTATTATATCACTGGGTGCTGCCCTACTCATTATCCTGAGGCAGATTGAGCAGTCTTAATAATTAAAGGATTAAGTAATCATTTATCTGAAGGTAAGAAAATGGTTAAACATATTGTTATTCTCGTAACTTCATCGGTTATGTTGGTCCTTTTCGCAGGCTGCAAGCCGGAATCTGCAAAACAGCCGCAGGTTCAGCCTCAAAAGACCGAAATCCTGAAATCAGAACCACCAAAGGTTGAGATGCCGAAAATTGCTCTCCCTGAGCCCGAGCCTAATCAGGCAGAACCCAATGAAGCCGAATCCGCTAAAGTCGAGCCTGATGATGTTGAACCAACGAAAACCGAACCACCGAAGGTAGAACCACAAAAAGAAAAATCTACCAAAGTTGAGCCGATTGAGGTCAAGCCGCTTGGCAAAGTTGTTTTTCACGAAAAATGTGCCGCTATCTTAAATGAATTTGTCAATGATAAGGGCATGGTAAACTATAATATGTTGAGACGAAATAAACCTGAGCTGAACAAGCTTCTGGACGAATTTGCCAGGCTTGACTCGAAGGAATATAAGTCATGGCCAAAAGAAGACAGAATCGCCTTCTGGATTAACGCTTACAATATTAAAATGCTTAAGGTAATTGTTGATAATTACCCTATCGAGTCATCACGAATGCTTCGTATTTTATGGGGTCCTGACAGCATCAGGCATATCGATAGAAGTATCGGGGGCATCTGGAAAAGCAAATTTATTGTAATGGATGAGGAATTTACACTTTCAGAGATTGAACGGCGGATTTTCCAGAAAGAATTTAACGAGCCGAGAGTATTCTTGGCCATATCTCTCGCGAGTCTCTCCGGCCCACCCCTGCACAATGAACCGTATTCGGGACGCAAATTAAACAAGCAGTTTGACAAGCAGGTCAGGAAATTTCTGTCAAGCCCAAGAGCATTCAGAATAGATAGAGAAAATAACATAGTGTATTTGTCTTCTTTACTTAAATCAACTTGGCATGGTAATGCGTTTATTGATAAATATGGCAAAGACAAAAAGTTTAAAGACCAGCAGCCCGCGGTCCGGGCAGTTTTGAATTTTATCAGTAATTATATTTCCAAGAAGGATGTATCTTATCTCGAGCTGGAAAACTATACCGTAAAATACTTAGGGTATGATTGGACAATCAGCGATAGCTCATAGTATATAAAACAACGAATAATAGGCAACAAACTTTGAAAAGGAAGAACAATAAATGGCGAAAAAGTCAGTACCAAGCAGTTCTCATTATGACTCAAGCAGGTATCTTTTTACCAGTGAGTCCGTAACGATGGGTCACCCTGATAAAGTGGCTGACCACATTTCAGATGCCGTTCTTGACGCAATGCTCGCACAAGACCCTAAAAGCAGGGTCGCCTGCGAAACAATGGTGAAAGATGATATGGTCATAGCTGCCGGTGAAATCACCACAAAAGCGGTTGTGGACATTCCAAAAGTAATCCGCAGTACTATCAAAGAAATCGGCTATGACGACCCTGAACTCGGGTTTTGCCACGAAACCTGTGCTGTAATCGTATCGGTCGGTAAGCAAAGCCCCGATATTTCACAGGGCGTAACCGAAGGCACCGGCCTGCACAAAGAGCAGGGGGCTGGTGACCAGGGACTTATGTTCGGATTTGCCTGTAGAGAAACAACGCAGCTTATGCCAATGCCGATTCAGCTGGCACATATGCTTACGACACGATTGGAAAAAATGCGCCAGAGCAAAAAGCTGCCCTGGCTGAGACCCGACGGCAAGAGCCAGGTAACCGTCGAGTATGAGAACAGAAAGCCGAAACGTATTCATACAGTCGTAATTTCAACTCAGCATGCGCCGTCTATTGACTATAGACAATTAAGAAAAGAAATTATTAAAAAAGTAATCTTGCCTGTCCTGCCGAAGCGATTTGTTGACAAAAATATTATATACCATATCAATCCTACCGGCCGATTTGTTACAGGCGGCCCAAAGGGCGATTGCGGCCTGACCGGCAGAAAAATCATCGTTGATACATACGGCGGAAGAGGCAGCCACGGTGGTGGATGCTTCAGCGGCAAAGACCCCACAAAGGTTGATAGGACCGCCAGCTATATGGCCAGATATATCGCCAAGAATATCGTCGCTGCGAGACTTGCCGATGCCTGCGAAATCCAGCTTTCTTACGCTATTGGAGTGGCTGAGCCGATTTCCGTTCTTGTAGATACTGAAGGGACGTCGATGATTAGCGAAGAAAAGCTCAGCCGTATTGTAAGGAAGCTTTTCCCGCTTACTCCCAAGCGAATGATTGCTCATTTAAAGCTTGCTCGCCCGATTTTCGCCGAAACCTCTTATGGCGGCCACTTTGGTAGAAACTTGCCCAACTTCACCTGGGAAAAAACCGACATGGTAAAAAAGCTTCGCAAGGCAGCAGGGATGTAAGGGCAACCCTATGTGGTCGCCCGAATCTCTTGCAACCTGCTCGATATCCGATATAATCTCTTTATGCCCGAAAAATACGACCCCAATATCCATCATCGCCGTTCAATTCGTGTTCCCAGCTACGATTACTCACAAGACGGTTGGTATTTCGTTACAATTTGCACACAAAACCGAGAAGATATGTTCGGTGAAATAGCGAAGGACCAGATGTGGTTGAATAACGCCGGGTTTATGGTAAAAACATGGTGGCAGAAGGTGACTGGCAAATTCCCCTCGGTTCAAATAGATGAATATGTTGTCATGCCCAACCATTTTCATGGAATCATAAACATTGTAGGGGCGACCCTGTGTGGTCGCCCTGATGTCGATGTGGCCGATGGTAAATTAGCACAGACACATAATAGATTAGGGCAATCACATAGGATTGCCCCTACGTTAGGGGTTATCGTAAATTGGTTCAAAACAATGACAACAAACGAATATATTTGGGGTGTAAAAGAAAAGGATTGGATGCCATTTCCAGGCAAATTATGGCAACGCAATTATTATGAGCATATCATCCGCGACGAAGACGAACTAAACCGATTTCGCCAATACATCGCTGACAATCCCGCCAACTGGCAAACCGACAAAGAAAACCCAAATGTAAGGGCGACCCTAAGCGGTCGCCCAAATCCATAAACCCAATCCGCAAAACTGCAGGAATAAAGCTACTCTAATTTGTTGCGGTCTGCCCTCGTTGGCTTTTCTGCACGTTTTCAATGGTTCTAATTAGAGACTCTGCATCTTTTGCTATGTCAATCTCTGGCCACTTTCGTGTTATTTCATTACATTTCGTGACCGCTTCATCAAAATCGCCCTTGACTTAAGCCTTACATGCCTGGTTGAACAGAAAATGAGAAATAACGGGAGATTCTAAGAACAAAGATTTGTTTCGTTTCGAAACGGTAAGTGTATTAGCCCACAAGTCGCCTGTTCTCGGGCCTTTGCCCAATTTGAATCCCTCAAAAATGATAATCAGCAAATTCACTAAAGGAATGAACAAGGGTAGGTTACGTTTGACGGAACCGCCAAACCCACAAGGGCGGCCTGACGGAACTTCAATAACTTGAAGACCCGTCAGTAATTTCCCCAGCGAGGAACCGAGAATGCTATCTTTCAGTAATAGGTAAAAATAGAAAAGCGGGAAAATTACTGTTCCTATTATGGCTATGATAAAATCGATTATAAAAGCAAAGTGTCTACTATTGAGAAACTTGGTGTGGCATCTTCCGCATACAGGCATACCATAAAGACACTTTTTTCGTGCTGACGGTACACTTGTACCACACAACGAACAAGAACGGGAGTCCATAGTATCCATACTCTTCTTGTCCTTTCCGCCTATTTCTGTCACGTGTTTCTGTACCTCTATCTGAGTTCGTAAGCGGGGTTCACACCACCGAAATAATATCAGTGTTTAAAGTGTCTTTTGCCGGTAAAGACCATTGCAATGCCGTGTTTATCTGCGCAGGCGATTACTTCATCGTCTTTTTTCGAGCCGCCCGGCTGAACAATACAAGCGACGCCTGCCTTTGCGGCATTTTCAACATTATCCGGGAACGGGAAGAACGCATCTGATGCCATTGCACAGCCCTTTGCATCGTCGCCTGCGAGTTTAAAGGCAATTAGCCCGGACTCAACGCGATTCATCTGCCCAGCTCCGACTCCTACGACCTTTTTGTTCTTGACCAGCACAATTGTATTGCTCTTGGTATGCTTTGCGGAAAGCCAGGCAACCCTCAAATCCTCAAGCTGCTCTTTCGTTGGCTTGGCCTTGGTTGGATACGTCAATGCAGCCGGCTCCCAGCCAACCAAATCCCTCTGTTGCAGCAATAGCCCCCCAATAACACATCGAGCGTCAAACTCATCGCAATCAATCTTGGCCCTGTCAATCGGTCCGGTCTCCATCAGCCGGATCCTCTTGCCCCAGCTCTTGAGTGTCCTGATTATCTCAATCGCTTCCTTGTCGAACGCAGGAGCAATAATCACCTCTGCGAAGAATCCACCTGCCCCGAGTGCCTTTCCGAATCGGCCGTAGGATTCCATAATTGTTCTTGCCAGCTTGACATCAACTTTCCTGTTTAATGCAACTATTCCACCAAACGCGCTAACCACGTCACCTTCGTATGCCTTGCGATACGCCTCACAAATGTCCTCATCTACGGCGCATCCGCAGGGATTAAGGTGCTTAACAACGACTGCTGCAGGTTCGGTGAATTCCTTGACCAGCTCAAAAGCAGCATTGGTATCCAGGAGGTTATTGAAGCTGATACTGGTTTCGTCTTCCATTATGCCGGCACTGCCGACTGATATCTCACCGCTTGCCGGCAGCTTATAGAATGCCGCGCTTTGGTGGGAATTTTCACCGTAACGCAGCTCCCTGTCTTTTCTAAGTGCGATTGAAACTCTCTCCGGATAAGTTACATTTGCTTTACCGTTAAGGTACTTTGATATGGCAGCGTCATACGAAGCTGTCAGACCAAAAGCAATCCTGGCAAAATCTTTGCGAAGCTCCTCGCTTACGGCGCCGTTGTTTTTCTGCATCTGCTCGATGACCTTATCATACTGGTCCGGTTGCGTTACTACCGTCACAAACTTATTGTTCTTCGAGGCCGAGCGAACCATACTTGGTCCGCCTATATCGATGTTTTCAATTGCTTCTTCGAGAGTGCAATCAGGTTTAGCGATAGTCTGCTCGAATGGATAAAGATTTACGCAAACCAAATCAATCGGCTCGATATCATGCTCTTTCATTGCATCGGTATGCTCTTTTTTGTTCCGCAATCCTAATAGTGCTCCATGTATTTTTGGATGAAGAGTTTTTACTCTGCCGTCCATCATTTCCGGAAAACCGGTTACCGACTCGATACCAACAACATCTATCCCGGCTTCACTTAGTTTTTTTGCTGTCCCGCCGGTGCTGATGATTTTAACCCCCATCTTGTTTAGTTTCTTGGCAAATTCTACTACTCCGCTCTTGTCTGAAACACTTATCAATGCCGTCTTAATTTTCACATCCATTTTACCTTCTTCTCCTTTTTGGCTAATAATGTGATTGACAAATGACTATTTACCCCATTAGAAAGAAAGCTTTGCCCTTTGGGAGTGAAAAATACATAGCGCCTGTGGGATTTAAAACCCCACCCGAACTTTCTAACGTGGTTTACCATTCAGCCGGTTCTATACAGGCTATCCGGCCACTCTCGTCAGCAATATATATTTTCGAGTCCATCGTGTTGACTACGTATATCGAAACATCTGCAAAATTAACTGAGTACAGCTTTTCTCTATGGTGATTATCCATCACGGCCAATGTCCTCTCTTTTGTCATCACGTATGCTTTTTCATCTGCCTCCGCCAGCAAATCAGCACCTTCAGCCAGCTGCCACAAAAGTTGGCCGTTTTCTTTGTCTACTGCTGCCAATCCTTTATCCCCGGCGTACTGATAAACGACATCTTGTGTTATGTATGGTGCCCTATCAAGTAGTGCATTGGTTTGATACTTCCAGACAAGCTCTGCTTTTCGTTCATGAATCATATCAACTCTGTAAATGTATGTATCCTTACACGCAAAAAATAGTGAATTTTCGTCTCTCTCGACCGGCCCGATGATACAACCACCGACGTCAAACTGCCAGAGCTTGATTGGTTTATCAGGCGTGATGCTAATTAAGTTGCCGGCATCGGTAGAGAAGATAACAAAGCTCTCGTCGGCTATAATCGAAGTAATCATTGAGTTGTTCTCAGCCGCAACCTCAAAAATCTGAACCATATCATCGTAACTGTATATATGTAAACGCCTGTCGGTTCCTGCCAAATAGGAGTATGAGCTGTTGCGAGCAGCAGGACAGACCAAACCGAATTTAGGATAGTAAGCACCGAGCACTGTACACGTTTGCGGGTCAATCTCAATTAACCTGCCACCGATTATAGATATGAGATTATCCTCATAAAGCTCAAGCTGCCCAACCGGCAAACCAGCCGGAGCAATGGACTTGCCTGATATCATGTTGCCTTTTTCTCTGTCAAGAGAAATCATATAGTTACGGTCCGAAAGCGCATAAATTCGCTCACCGAGAATAACCAATCGCTCTAAGCTCTCACCCTTTTTAATTGGCAGCTCGTTGTCCCACAGTATTTTTAGATTTGCGGACTCCAGCAGTTCCGTCGAAACAAGCTTTTTTGAATTGCCTCCCATGCCGAGAGCGATTGGACAGGTGAATAGAACGGCAAGCCCGGCTAATAAACTCAGTTTACATCGCAAATTGACTGACATTTCCCAATCCTCCATTTTGAAGGAAAAATCTATTACCGAAAATTTAAAGTTTTAGATTTTAATTTATGATTTTACACTTTTCGCTTGAAGCATTACATTTTTACGTAGTCAGCCAAGTCAATGTTATGTTCTTGTTCGAATTTCTGCATCTCTTCGATACGCGCAATATCGTCATTTATTCGATTTGCCAGCTTAAATATATACGGCTTACCTGTCAGCCGGTTTTTCAGGTCATCGAGCATCGATTCCCATGTCCCATCATACAATTGGGCCTTGAGGATTACCAGCATGCGGTGTTCATTGCTCAGTCTGTCAACGTAATCACTTATTTCTTTGCTGGCGCTCGTTTGGCTGCTTTTAACGCTGTTTTCACTCGCCTCAGCCATCTTTTAAGCCCTTTTGCCCATTGGGAGATATCTGATAGACAGCATTTCGGCCAAATCCTAACCACCTACACCAGAAATTGCAACAAATTTCCCCAAATTCCTTATTTGTTTTTATTATTTGATACACCTTACTATCGTTGGCGTAAGGCTTGAACCCACGAAAACGACCGGCAGAGAACCACAATTCACTTGGGCTTTGTTTCTGAACAAATTCGCATTTGACAAGGATTTACATATCTCTTTCAATGTATTTTTCAAAAGGGCTATATTCCCGGCAATGATGGTGGAGTCTTTTATGAAAATATTACGAATTTGCTTATTTTTTGCGGTAATCCTTTCTGCTGTTTTATGTGGCGGCTGCCAAAAACTGTCTCCCGCAAAAACTTGGACCGACAAACTGCTCTATCCGCCGGCCCGCAAGGATTCTACTATAGATGTTTATCACGGCATCGAAGTTCCCGACCCGTATCGCTGGCTTGAGGACACAGACTCAGCCGAAACCCAGGCCTGGGTTGCCCAGCAGAATAAACTAACCTCCGATTTCCTTGCTTCTGTTGCCGCCGGAGAAAAAATCAGGGCTCGTCTGACCAAACTGATGGATTACCCCAGGTATTCCCTTCCTTATAAACGAGGCAGCCGATACTTCTTCTGGAAGAATACCGGCCTGCAGAACCAATATGTTCTTTATCTTCAGGAAACGCTTGATGGAGAGCCGAGAGTCGTTATTAATCCAAACTTAATGAGCGAAGACGGCACCGTTGCCGTAACTAACACCGCTGTTAGCGAAGACGGCTCATTGTTGGCCTACGGTGTCTCTCGCAGCGGCAGCGACCAGCAGGAAATAAAAATCCGCAACATCAATTCCAACCAAGACCTTGATGAGACTCTTCAATGGTGCCGATTTACCAGTATTGCCTGGAAGCATGATGGCTCTGGCTTTTTTTATGACCGCTTCCCTGACCCCAATACAGTTGCTCCGGAAGACCGGGCAAATTAAAGCCGTGTTTACTGGCATAAGCTCGACTCGCCGCAATCAAATGACCAGCTTATCTATGAACGCCCCGATAATAAAGAATTAGGTTTCGCCCCAATTGTTACCGAGGACGGCAAATTCCTCATCCTCTATGTCTATCATGGCACCGATACCAGAAATCGTATTTATTACCGCCCTGTGGAAAGCACAGGTCTTTTTATCAAGCTGCTCGACGAAGCCGACGCTCGCTATGACTTCATTGGCAATAGTGATTCGGTCTTTTATTTTAATACCGACCTGGAAGCTCCCAGTGGACGTATCATTGCTATTGATACTCAAAATCCTGCCCGTAGTAACTGGAGCACAATCCTTCCGCAGACCGACAATGTAATTGATTATGTCGGCATTATCAATAATCATTTTGTTGTTGCCTATATGGATGATGTTCATCACAAACTCAAAATTTATAATCTCGATGGCACTTTCGTTCGTGAAATTTCCCTGCCGACTTTTGGTACAGTTTCCGGCCTGTCCGGTAAGCAAAAAGATACCGAAATGTTCTTTTCTTTTACCTCTTTTCTCTTTCCCGCTACAAGCTATCGGTATGATTTTCTAACTGACAGGTTGACCGTCTTTCAAAAACCACGAATCGATTTCGACCCTTCCGGTTACGAGACGCATCAGGTCTTCTATCATTCCAAGGATGGCGCCCGCATCCCTATGTTCATCACTCACAAAAAAGGGCTTAATCTCGACGGGGGCAATCCAGCTCTGCTTTATGGTTATGGCGGATTCAACATCAGCATCAGGCCGTCTTTTTCAGTCTCTACTATTGTGTGGCTTGAGCAGGGCGGTGTATATGCCGTCGCCAACTTGCGCGGTGGCGGGGAGTATGGTGAAAGCTGGCACCAGGCCGGTATGCTTGATAAAAAACAAAACGTCTTTGACGACTTCATCGCCGCCGCTGAATGGCTAATCGAAAACAAATACACCAGCTGCAAAAAGCTCGCCATCAGAGGTCGCAGTAACGGGGGCTTGCTTGTCGCCGCCTGTATGCTCCAGCGGCCCGAGCTATTTGGTGCCGTCGTCTGCCAGGTCCCTGTCGTCGATATGTTAAGATTCCATAAGTTTACTGTTGGCCGTTACTGGATACCGGAATATGGCAACGCAGAAGCAAGTAAGGAGCAGTTTAAGTTCCTCTATGCCTATTCTCCTCTGCATAATGTCAAGGCCGGCGTCGAATACCCTCCTGTCTTTGTTACATCAGCCGATATCGACGACCGTGTTGTCCCTGCTCATGCAAAGAAATTCGTCGCTACTCTACAGCAAAAAGCCCGTGAAATTTGCTCCGAAAGCGACAGGGCAGGTGAAAATCCCATTCTGCTCCGTGTGGAAACAAAAGCCGGTCATGGCTTAGGAAAACCCACCACAAAAGTCATCGACGAGCAGGCCGAAATCTACGCCTTCCTCTTCGGGATGTTGGAAATGTAAAATAGTAACCACAAAAGCGTTGTTTGCGGTGCCAATGTTATGCTAATTTATTTCTGATGTTTTCCAGCTTACCGAAGCAGATTAGCTCATCGCCCAAAAGGATTTTCGTATCCGCCTTCGGATTAGGTATTGTTTCAGCATCTCTGGTTATCGCCAGGACTGTAATATCACTCTCTCTCAATTTGGACTGAGAAAGTGTTTTATCCAGCATAGGGCTTCCGGTGGAGACCTTAATTTTTGAGACGCCATAGCCACCCGTTGCCAATAAAAGCTCTTCAAAAGACACCTTTTGGAAGATTTCTCTTTTGATGATTTTTCTCCTGAGAAAGTTCGTTAGTCTCCTGACGAACTTTTCGTGTGTAAATACCTTGTATATTGCATACACCACGACCACAATAATGACTAAGTTTACCCAAATCACTAAATAAGAAGGAATACGAAATGGCAGGAATGATTCAGACAACTTAGAAAGTATGGTCTCTTGAGGTACCAAAGAGCCAGCCAGGGTGGCAATCATAATGACCAGGCCTGCATTGCCTAAAATGATAAGAACAGAAGCAATCCTCCGTCTCTGTTTATTGGCGGTAATCAGCTCCGCCTCTTTTGTCGTAAATCCTGTCCCTGAAAAGCAGGATAACGCCTGGAATTTGGCCAGCGACCATTCAAGTCCGGTCAACTGAAACGCAATGGCCCCGATTCGTACCACAATGAATGATACAATAATCGCTAAAATGAACAAAATCAACATAATCGCTTCTCCTGGAATTGCTCAAAGCAATAGACCGTTTTCCATGATTCAAAGCCACTTTTTATTTGGCCTTTCATTTTTTTAGTTCAGCTTGCTTTTGTGTTGCTTCAATTTTCTCGGCTATTTCTTTTGGGTCACCCAGATAGTAATGGTTCACTGCTTTTGAATTTTCATCCCGACCCCTGCGGCAGGGGCGGGATTCATCAAGCTCATAAATCAGTGGTATACCTGTGGGTATATTCAGATTCGGGATATTTTCGTCACTGATATCGTCAAGATATTTTACAAGAGCTCTCAAGCTGTTGCCGTGAGCACAGACAAGAACCTTTCTTGCCTTTTTCAATTCCGGCTCGATAGAATCGTGCCAGAAGGGCAAAAATCTTTCCACCGTGTCCTTCAGGCATTCTGTTAGCGGTATATCTTTTTCGTCTAAATCTTTGTATTTTCGTTCGTTTACCGGATTTCGGGGGTCGTCTTTACTCAAAGCCGGAGGCCTTATATCGTAGCTTCTTCTCCAGATATGCACCTGTTTTTCGCCGTATTTTTCAGTCATTTCGCTTTTATTAAGACCTTGAAGGGCCCCATAATGGCGCTCATTCAGACGCCAGGAGTTTATTACTGGAATCCACATCAAATCCATCTTATCAAGGATAATCCACAAAGTCCGGATGGCCCTTTTCAGTACCGATGTGAAGGCGATATCAAATGTAAATCCCTTTTGTTTGAGAATCGAGCCGGCCTTTTGAGCTTCAATAATACCCTTTTCAGACAAATCGACATCTGTCCAGCCGGTAAATCGATTTTCCTTGTTCCATGTGCTTTCACCGTGTCTAACCAGCACAAGCTGTATCATTCTTACACCACTTTTAAGTTCTTTTAATTTCTCATTAAGATTTTAAAGCCACTTCTTTCTTCTGAAATAGATAAGCATAATAGCTGCAATTACCATAAAAGCCAACCAGGCAATTCCATAGCCCCAACGCCACTTAAGCTCCGGCATATATTCAAAATTCATTCCATAAATACCCGCTACGAACGTCAATGGAATAAATATAGTAGCGATAATCGTTAGTACTTTCATAACGGAGTTCATTCTGTTGCTGATGCTCGATAGATATATATCGAGCATACCTGAAACCATATCACGAAAACTCTCAACGGTATCTATAACCTGTATTGTGTGGTCGTACGTATCTCGCAGGTATATATCAGTAGTTTCACTAATAAGAGAAGACTCGCTTCTTTGCAGGCCGTTGATTAGCTCTCTTAAAGGCCAGACGGATTTTCGCAGGGATACCATTTCGCTCTTGAGCTTATGGATTTGTTGGAGTGTTTTTTCTGTAGGGTCTGAGACAAGTTTTTCTTCCATAAACTCGATTTTTTCTCCTGTTTTTTCCAGTATTGTAAAGTAACTGTCAACAACAGCATCAATCAGCGAGTAGCAGAGATAATCCGCCCCCATTTTTCGGATACGGCCTTTCGAATTTCTGATTCTGTCTCTTACCGTGTCGAAAACATCTCCGGTGCGTTCCTGAAATGATATCACAAAATTCTCACCCAGTACCAGACTTACCTGCTCTTTTTCAACTGTTTGATTTTCATCATTGTAGCTGAGCATGTTCAGCACGATAAAAAAGTATTTTTCATAATCTTCGAATTTGGGCCGCTGGCTTGTATGCAGGATGTCTTCGAGTATCAACGGATGCAGCTCAAACTGCGTTCCGAGCTTTTCTATCACTTCTACTTCATGAAGGCCGTCGATATTTATCCACGTCACGGTAGGAGTTGCTTTAAATGGAAAACATTCTTCGATATTTGATGCCTGCTTTTCTTCGATATTCTGCTCATCATAATCAAGGTAGGTAATCCTCACCGCCTCCAATTTCTTTTCACCAACGTGTACCAGCGTCCCCGGCGGCAAACCAGCTTTTTTCAAGCGTATTTTAGTCGTTCTGGGTTTTTTAGTATTTACTTTCATTTTTACCATCCTTGCGTTCTTATTTTTACCCCGCCCCTCCGAGGGGCGGGGTTTAGCTGCCTTCCTAACTTGTTTGCTGAGGCAATTGTCCTTTTAATCTTTTGTGTCCGAATGACCGGGTTTTCTTAAAATATAACTGGCTGTAATAAGGCCGCCGATAAAACCCATTATGAATGTCAGCATTAATAACAGGACCCTTGGCATCGTGATAGTCATAAAAAGCAGCTTGGTTTCCACTGCCTTGGTGTTTTGAATAAAGACTATCAAAGCCAACAATAAAATAATTATCATAACAACGACCTTCGCCTTTTTCATTTCTACTTGCTCCTTATCCCAATATTTTTGTTTATTTTAATTTTTAGCTTGATAACTTTCTGTGCTCTTTATGATTTTGTTCATCATATCGACGACCTTATGCGGATGTTTGCCGACAGCGGTCTCTGCCGATAAAAGCAAATGTGTAGCACCATCGAGAATGGCATTGGCTACGTCGGTAACCTCCGCTCTGGTCGGAATCGTCTCTTCAGTCATACTATCAAGCATCTGAGTCGCCACGACAACAGGTTTATTTTTCTCCCGACACTTTTTGACGATTTGCTTTTGTATCACTGGAATTTCATAGATTGGAACGCAAATGCCTAAATCACCCCGCGCTACAATAATACCGTCAGCTTCGTCAATGATTGCGTCGATATTATCCAGCGCCTCTCTGCTTTCTACTTTGGCGAAAATTTGACATTGCGGATGTCTCGGTTTAACCAGGTCTTTAACCAATCTTATATCATCTGCGCTTCTTACAAATGACTGCGCAATGTAATCAAACTTATTTGCAATTCCAAACTCAATATCTCTCTTATCTTTTTCAGTAAACGGTTCAAACTCCAGTTTGGCTGCCGGCATGTTGACCCCTTTATTTTCTTTCAATTCTCCACCATTAAGCACTTTTGTTTTCAATCGCTGATTTTCGAGTGACTTAACTTCAAAGGTGATTTTGCCGTCGTCTGCATAAATTAACGTGCCAGGCTTTATCACCTCCAGGGTCCCTCGATAATCAAAAGGCACCTCTTTTTCAGTGCCGATTATATCTTCTTGAGTAAAATAAATTTGTCTGCCTTTCTTTAGTATAACAGGATTTTCTAATTTTCCGATTCTTATACGATAGCCCTCCAAATCCTGCATGATTTTAACGGCTCTTCGCATCTTTTTATTCAGCGCTCGGACCGTCTCCGCTGCCTGCAAATGCTCTGCGTGACTTCCGTGAGAAAAATTCAGCCGAACAATATCCATACCACTGATAAACATCTTGCGCAAGATTGTCTCGCTCTTACTGGCAGGACCCAAAGTGGCTATAATCTTGGTTCTTATCATATCCTTCCCGAAAACTTCATAAAGTGTTTAATGCTACGAAAAAGACTTCTCATTATCTTCTTTAGATTGCTTTTGACGGCTGTTTGTTATTTTGGTAGTTATATTCCTTACTATCGAAAACGGGAAGCTTACCATTTGTCGCAGCCCTTCGACCGAGGACAGTGTCCTAACCTGACCGCTAACCTCGGCAAACAGCTCATTCATAACCACTTTTTCTTCAACTTCACCTTCTTCTTTTATCATAGCTAATCTATGTAGTGAATATAACCCAATTACAAAAGCCAAAGCAAAGAAAAAGTCCCATTGCTGAAGATTTAGTGTCGGCAGGGTAAATTCGCGGCCTGGGCCTGTATATTTCAATGTCCATTCAAGCTGACGATTGGCAAAAAAGTCTGCAAAATGACCTCCTAAAATAGGTGCGATGCCGGCCGCTACTGAGTTCATTATTGTATTGGCAGCAAGATAAGCCGTCGCCTGGCCCTCTGGCGCTAATTTCAAGCCAATATTGCCGGAAGCAAGTGACACACCGGCAGATGATAATCCCATAACTATATGAATGATAATTAAAAGCGGTATTGTCAAAAAGTATTTATCCGGCATCGTTGTGAACGTCCACGCTAAAATCGACAGTATGAACAGAGGCCCGCAAATAGCCAACACTGATTTGTTGCTGAACCGGTCTGTGTATTTGCCCCAGATTTTAAGAAAGGCGAAATTCAGGACCTGGCTGACTATCGAAAGGGCTATTATAAACGACATGCTCAATCCCAGACGCTTTAGCATATACACCATAAAGAAAGGCCCGGCAAGATTGACCGCAAAATTCCACGAGCACATAAATGCAATCAGCTTGCGAAAGTTCTCGTCCTTAAATGGCTGGGCAAGTAGCTTTATAATCCCTTGTCTCTGTTCCGCTATGGGCATACGTTTCTCCGGTGTTCGTGCCAGAAAATAAACTCCCAGAGCACCTGCTGCAACACCCAGCAAAAATAGAATTGAATATCCCTGTAATTCGTAGTTTGGCAGAAGCTTTTTCCACAAATCCAGATAACCGGCGGCAACTAAGCTCAATACAATTCCGACACCTGTTGCTATTCTCATCCGTTTTGAGAAGAACGAGCCAAGTATATTTTGCGGTATGAGCTCTCGCATCCACGAATTCCAGCTACAGCCGGATATTGCCCCAAAGGCCGACGCTGCTATCATCGCCCCAAGCAGAGCTGCAAGGCCGATTTGTTCGATAAAAAGAAATGGTATCAGGGCAATTAGCAGCCAGCATATCCTGCTCAATCCGGCTGCGAAAAGGACTATAGCCCGCCTGTTGCGTATCTTCTCAACGAGAAATATAGAGGGCAGCTGCAGCAATTGTGCCAGAGGTCCGATGGCGGCTAATAAACCAATAACTAAATTCGAGGCACCGAGCTTGATGGCGAAAGCCACTAAAAACGCTCCACCGGTTAATATTCCCATTGCCTGAGATGCTATCCCGTCCTTGATTACGTAGCTCAAGCCTGATTGAACCTGCTGCTCTGTCAGGCTTTCTTCTGTTTTGAACCACATTTCCGTGGCCTCCTTAAAGAAATAGCAGCCTTGTCCTACATTGGCAATTTTTCAAATTCAGCCCGCAATTTGGGAAGAGCGTTCGGGTATTTGTCCTGGATAAATGATACAAGTTTCTCGCGGACCTCGCAACGGAGGGTCCATGCAGTTGAAGCATCTGCTGCGCTCATAAGGGCCCTTAGCTCAATTGTCTTGTCTGTCGTGTTTGTAACCTGCAGAACGCATACCTTGCCGTCCCAGTGCCTGGATTGTTTTAGGATTTTTTCAAGCTCTTTCCGCACAGCTTCTACG
>Ga0315549_1002878_pt1 | contig 15894 bp, 14 predicted proteins | sample SalMarSW160200MG_FD_203101 | JGI IMG/M metagenome (GOLD analysis project Ga0315549, IMG submission 203101) | Salt marsh sediment microbial communities from the Plum Island Ecosystem LTER, Massachusetts, United States - Salt Marsh Sediment SW1601-200 ... | reverse complement strand
AATAAGATTGCTGAGTCCATATTACCCAGTCCAAGCACATCTAAAGAGTTCACATCAGAAATATAATTTACTGCTCCAATATCATTTATTGCAATATTTTTTGAATTATAATATTTCTTAACGAAAAGGCCCATTTGATACTGTTGATGATATATATTTATAGAAGATTGATATGTTTTTGAAAGAACTATATATCCACGATAGAGTTGTGGTATGATTAGTAAGAAAAGTGTAAAACCTACACAAAATCCGGTAAAAGATTTTAAAAATTCTCTGCGTAATACTCCAATGTTCAAGAGATCAAAACTTCTTTTAACTTGATAAAAGATATTTAAATCTTTTATTGACATCACTATAATAACAATTCCAATACAAGTTAAATTTGAGTAATAACGCATCCAAAAAAGGTGATCTATAGCCCCATTGAAGATTAAAGCATAATAACATAAAGTAATAAAGATAAAGCTAATACTCAATGTATTTTTTTTGATTATATGTACTCCTTTATTTAGAATAATTGTAAGAAAAAAAATCAATATTGCCGCAATGAGAAGAATCGAAATGTGAGTATATAAAAAAAAATAGCTTTCAAAAAAATCAAGCCATTTTATATAATCTAATGAGGATAAACCTCCTTTTAGTATTATTGAATTAGGTAAGAAAAACCATCTATTAACCGTCGATATTAATCCATATATGACAATTGGGAGGATTGAAAGAATTGTAACAAGAAAGGAATAGAGAAATTCTCTATTCAACAATAGAAGTAGAACTATAATAACCAATATAAAAAAACCTTCAAATCGAACTGAAACTACTAAAGGACTAATTAATAATATTATCTTTTTTGAAAATTTACATCTTGATTGGTTTTCTCTTTTATATTTAATAATAACATAGGCATTATACATAAAAATTAAGAAAATTAGACTTTGTAAAGTGTGTTCTAATCCTAAAAAAGCAATTGTTGGTAAAGGAACAAATAAAATAATGGATAAAAGAGTTGAAAAAATAAAAATTCTTGAAACTTTTTCTTTTTTTAAAATATAATAAACATAGTATAACAACATATTTCCAAAAATTAAATTTAAAAATAATGCAGAGTATTCATTTACTCCAAATAATTAATAACTAAAGGAAAGTATGACTGTATATAGTAGAGAAGATGATGAAGATGTAAAATATTCTTTATTTATCCCCCATACTCCATATTTACTGAAATTTTTAGCTATAGCCATATGAATATAGGCATCATCTAAGGGATAAATAATATGACCAGATTCTAGAATGATTAATCTTGCAAATATAATCATAATCAAGTTGAAAATGAATAGATTTGTATATAAAACGAAATTATCTTTTAAAATCTCCAAATCATTGAATCTCTTTGAAATAGATTTCTTTCTCATGTTATTTTAAATAAAAATCAAAATTAATCTTATTTTTTTAAAGCGTATTTAATTTTTATATTTTTTTAAAGAATTTTCATCAATAATAAAAAATGAAAAAATGTTTTCAAGAATTAATAATAATCAATCGATATTTTTGTTTTTAAATCTAAATTCAACAAATAATTTTTTATGAATATAAAATATATTTTATATATTTAGAAATGTCTAAATATTGGAAATTTCTATAGAAAAGTATTGGTAATAAATATTTTATATTATATATAATAAATATATTAACAATGTCTATTAAACCCATAATTTTAAAAGTATTAACTGCTGGTGAGGGGGGTGTTGGAAAAACTACTCTCCTTCGTCGCTATGTAGATGGAATATTCATGGCTGATACTCGAATGACAATAGGAGTTGAATTTTTTCTTAAGGAGTTAAACATCGAAGGAAAAAAAATAGCGCTTCAATTATGGGATTTTGGGGGACAGGAGAGATTTAGGTTTTTATTAGAATCCTATGCAGCTGGTGCTAAAGGAGCATTAATTATGTTTGATTTAACTCGACCCTTAACATTAGATCGCATCGATCAATGGACTGAAATTTGTAGATCTGATAATAAAACCGCACCAATCATATTTTTGGGAACAAAATCAGATTTGGGGGATGATATTTCCGTAGATGAAGATTATGTATTTGAATTAATTGAGAAATATGATTTTATCGAATATGTAAAGGTTTCATCTAAAACAGGTGAAAATGTTCATAAATCGTTTGAAACCCTGTCTAAAGCAATTTTAATTAAATTAGGTATCATATAACCTCTATGATCTTTTAATTTTACATCTATAAATGCTTTTCTATTATAATTTTTATTTTAAAAATATGATAAAAAATATTAATTAAGTAAAATAATATCTTTTTAACGTTGTAGTAAAACCATCGGTGTTTTAATATTAGAAAAGTAAATGAAAATGATTTTAATTATCGAAATGGTGACTCTGGGGTTAAATATTTAATGCGAGGCCCAAGTATAGATTGGGGAATAATTCTATTAAAACCTGGAGAAAAAATGGCAGACACCCCACATGGCCATAATATGATTGATGAAACATTCTATTTTTTAGAAGGAGATGGTGTAATGATAATAAATGATCACGAATATAATGCTCGAGAAGGAACAGTTTTTTTAATTGAGCCAAAAGAAATGCATAATATAAGAAATGATTCATCAAATCAAATTAAAGTTATTTTTATTAAGGGAGACTATAAACCTGATGATAAAATTATGATATAATATAATTTAACAAAATTAAATCCTAAAAGTGTTATAAATGAAAAAAAAAAATGAACCTCAGTCCGAAAGTATAGGGAGAATAAAATTTCCCAGCAGAAAAAGGGGAGAGATGTTTGCAAGAGTTATAGATATTTATGGTAATGATCGAATGAGAGTATTCTGTGCAGATGGTATTGCTCGAATTGGTCGTATCCGTGGTAAAATCAAAAAAAGAGTCTGGATCAGAAAAGGTGATCTTGTAATTGTTAATCCATGGGAATGGGAAACACAAAGTAAGGATCAACTTGAAAAAGCAGAAATTTCTTGGAGATATACTAAAAGTGAGATATCATGGTTAACGAGGAATAACAAAATACCTGAAATGCTTGATATTAATAATCTTCCCGTTTAATTCTTTATTTTATTTATAAAAGTTTAAGAGATTACTTATCTTAATATAATTTAAATTTTGTAAAATTTAAATAACTCTGATTATACAAGTACGAATCCAACTACAAATAATATTGCCACAAGTAATATATCAAGTGCAATTCTTGTATATTTATCAGAATTTTCTTCTCCTATTTTCTTATCATTTTTGAAATACTTACGGATATCGTTTATCCCTGTATTAATACCTGCTTTTATCCTTGAGAATTGGAAAATGAATATTATAAGGCTTATAATCAATAACGGTGTATAGAGAGTTAATGCGATAAATGAAAAATCTTTTGGATAATTCCAAATTGTATGAGAAGATATTATATTATTAAAAGCATGAGCGAATATCACAGGAAAGAACCATTTTTTTCTTAAAAAAAACAAACTTAATACTATTCCAACAATAAATGTTTGGAAAAACCATAAAATAGGAATCCATGATTGAATTTTAAACATATAACTAAAATGTCCTAAACCAAAATATAAAGATGAAATCATGACAGCTGACATTCTTTGGAAATAATTATTTCCTCTATATGCTAATAATCCTCTCGCAAGCGATTCTTCATAAAAAGCTACAGATAAATGAATGATGATTGTGGATATTAAAAAAATCGAATAATTTGGATTTAATAAATAATTATTAGCTCCTGGATCTCCTAAAGTTAATACGTTATGACTATAGGAAATTGTTTCAGGAATCAAAAAGTAAAAAATAAAATCAAGTGGAATAAAAACAAGAAATAAAAGTAAGATACCATATAATAATTGATATTTACAATTATTTTTATTAATACCGTATAATTTTAAATAACTTATTGCTGGATTTATTTCTTCTCGTTTAAGAAGTACCTTTTCCTTTAACCATGGTAGTATCTGAGAGGAAATAAATAAAAATAAAGGAATTGCAATGAAAATACTTAACGCTCTAGTTAAGAATAATAGCGGACCATAATAATCAGATTGAGAATTAATAAATATTTCCAATAGGTAAAAAGTAGTGAGATTAAACAGAAATATTCCAAAAAATATTATCAATACTTCAATTAAATATTGTTTTCTATCATTGAATATTTTTTCTCCAGCACTCAATTGTGGACTCATTTAAAAAATCCTTTAAGTTTTTACTAATTTAAAAAGTATTAGCATTAAAATTTTTTAAACTTTATTATTTAATCTTGTCATAAAATTCTTTAATTTGATCCGTACTGGGAAAACCATTCCTTGCTCCTAATTCTTGAATACATTTTGTTGCGATAAAATTACCAATCTTCACATTCTTAATAAGATTATCAAAATCAAAGTTGGAATTCTGAAGAAATCCATAAATAAATCCTGCAGAAAAAGCATCTCCTGCTCCTGTTGTATCTATAACATGATTTATTTTTGTTGAAGAGATTAATAGTTTGTTTTTTTTAGTTAATAATAATGCACCATCTTCTCCTAATGTTATAACAATGGCTTTAATATTTAGATTCCAGAATTTCTCATTAATCTCAATATAATTATTATGTTCATAATTAATTTCAGTTATGTTATTTAATGTTTCATACTCTCTTTTAGATAATATTAAAATATCAACTGTTTCTAATAATTCCTTAATATTTAGAAAACCTTGGTCAATGATTAACATACCAGGATTTAAAATAACAGGAATATTATTTTTTTTCCCAATCTTTCCCGCTTCTGAAAAACCTTCAAAATTTTTTAGGCTACTTAAAAATATTACTTTGGAATAAAGAAGTTCTTCTTCTTTTATATCTTCTTTTGTTAAATAATTTGCAGCACCACTATGAGCATATATTCTTCTATCACCTTCAGAATTTAGTGCAATATAAGTTGAACCCGTCTTTAACTCTTTAGAGAATTTAATTAATTTTGTATTTATAGAATTATTTTTAAAATCTTGGATGATTTTTTTTCCATATGTATCTTTATATCCTAGTTTTCCAATAAAAGCAGTCTTTAATCCCAAATTACTACAGGCAGTAGCTGTATTTGCAGCTGCTCCACCACAAATTAATTTAAGTTTTGAAACAAAAACTTCATCATCCTCCAAAGGATGCCTATCAACACTAGCCACAATATCAATTAATGCTGCTCCAATACATATAACGTCAAATTTTTCCATTATTTAATCCCATTAGCTATATACAAAATTCCCAAAAACAGATTTAATTTCTAAAATATTCTTATTTTTTTTAGGGGATTTCTCACAATAACCTATGATCTTAGCATCAATATCAAATTGATTAGCTATTTTAATAATATCCTTTGAGATTGATTCATCACAAAATAGTTCTATACGATGTCCCATATTAAAAACGCCATACATTTCTTCCCATGCTGCTTTAGATGAATTCTGAATTATTTCAAAAATTCTGGGAAGCGTGAAAAGATCATCTTTAATGTATTTTATATTTTTCCCAAAATTGAGGCATTTTGTTTGTCCTCCTCCAGTATTATGTATAATACCATTAATTTTATTTCTATATTTCTTTAGAACTTTAAGTAAAACAGGAACATAAGATCTCGTTGGTGATAACAAAGCTTTACCTATAGTTGTGTTTCTTTCATCAAATATGTCTGTTAATTTATATTTGCCATAAAAAATCATACTTTCTTGAATCTTATGATCATAGCATTCAGGATATTTATGATAATAATCATGTGAAAGAACTCCATGTCTAGCTAATGTAAGCCCATTACTTCCAATTCCACTATTATATTCTTCTTCGTAAGAAGCTTTTCCATAACTAGCTAATCCAATAATAATGTCATTTCCTGATATATTATCAGCATTTATTACATCTTCTTGCTTCATAGTTGTAAATACAGAGGCAAATACGGAAAGAGTTTTAATAATATCTCCCATATCTTCAGTTTCTCCTCCACTAGTTTTGATATTTAAACCGTAAGAGGATAATTTTTTACAATAAGATTCATATTCATCAATAATCTCGTTTAACATATATCCATCAATAAAATATGCATTTCTTGCGATTGTATTTGAAAGCAAAATATTTCCTGTAGAACCAACACACATAATATCGTCTATATTCATATTTATAGCGTCTCTTACAATCCCCCTAAAAGCAGTTATATCTCCAGTTTCTTTATAATACATATAGGCTAAACTAGCTTTGGTCCCTGCTCCATCTTCATGGAAAATTGAGCAATAATCTTCTCGACCTGCTATATCCTTTACAATTTTGCAAAATGCCCCTGGAAATAATCCTTTATCCTTATTTTCAATTGCTTTATGAACATCTTCTTTTTTAGAGGATACACCTAAACTTGAATATAAGTCTGTTTTTTTATTTTTCATACTCTAACATTGTTTAAAATTTATATTTTTTTTTTAAATTATTTAAAAGTATATCTAATTGAGCAACTGCTTTTCCTAAATATTTATGTGGATTAAATAGTTCTTCAATCTCTTGGTTTGAAAATTTTTGATTAATTTCTTTATTTTCCATGATAATATCTTTCATAAAACGATCTTCATCTCTTGCTTTTATAGCAGTTTGACGTAAAATCTCATGTGCTTCTTGTCGACCTATACCTCTATTGACTAATTCTACCATAATTTTTTCTGCTAAACATGCTCCTTTTGTTAAATTTAGATTTTTTTCAATATTCACTTTGTTTAATTGTATCCCTTGAAAGTGTTGAATTAATTGGGAAATCATAAAATCAAGAAAAATGAAGTTTTCTGCGAAAATTACCCTTTCAGAAGCAGAATTTGTCAAATCTCTTTCATCTTCTAACACAACATTATCCAATGCTACAATAATATTAGATTTTAAAATTCTCGCTAGACTACATATTCTCTCAGATTTATGGGGATTTCTTTTATGAGGCATAGTTGAGCTTCCTACTTGTTTCTTTTTGAAGGGTTCAAATGCCTCTGCAATTTCATTTCTTTGAAGTATTCGATTCTCACGAGCTATTTTAGCTAAAGTTTGTCCTATTAAAGAGGTTAAAAATATCACTTCCGCATGTCGATCTCTCTGAACAATTTGATTAGCTATCTGTACAGGATTAAGGTTTAATTCTTTCATAACCTCATTCTGAATATCTATTCCTTTTTCACCAAAACTTGCCATTGTCCCAACTGCTCCTGACATTTTACCATAGGATATACGCTCCTTTATCTGATTTAGTCTTTCAATATGACGGTCAACTTCATAAGCCCATACTCCAAATCTCATTCCATATGTAGTAGGTATTGCATGTTGTCCGTGTGTTCGACCAATACAGACAAGATCCTTATTTTTTTCTATAAGATAAAATAATTCTTTTAATAAAGCCTTTAATTTGGTTTCTAAAAGAATTAAACCCTCTTTTAACTGCATTGCTATAGCAGTGTCTTCAATATCATAACTTGTTGCACCAAGATGTATAAATTTCCCTGCATCTCCATCGCATTGCTCTGCTAAAGCCTTTACCATGGCCATAAGATCATGATGTATCTCTTTATCAATTTCCTTTACTCTTTCTAATTTAACATACTTCAAATTTGCTTTTTTATTTATTTCTTCAGCTTCCTTTGATGGAATATTCTCTAATTTTGCATGAACAAGTGCTAATATGCCTTCTATCCTTAACCAATTTTCCAATTTCTTCTCTTCTGTAAATATCTCTGCCATTGACGTACGATATCTTGTTTCAATAGGATGAATAAATTTATGATTCATTTCTCATCATTCTATATCTTTTTTTTTACAATATTTAATTTAGACTATTTATAATAATTCTAAACTTATTCTTCTCTAAGATTTAATAATGATACTTTTAAAAATATATTTATTTATTAGTTAAGAAACAAACTGATTTAATTAAAGACTAATAATAAATATATTTCTATAAATGAGTGTTAAATCAGAAATTCATCAATCTATTTTTATTTATAATTTCTTGATCGTTTTTATTTTAAGAAATGGGTTATTCAGGTAATTATTACTTTTTTAGATGTGTTTATTGTGGTGAATGGTTTTATAGCCCAAGAAGAATAAAGAAAAAAAAATGTTGGAGATGTAATCGAACTTTTGATTTTAACAAATCTTCAAAATTCTTAAAAAAATGTTCATTAAACACAGCGATAGTTATAATAAAAGAACTTAAAAAAAAAACTGTAAAGGAAGATATACTAAATTACTTGAATCGAAAGCATAATTCTTGAAATCCTATATTTTTTCTTAAACCCAAAGTTATTTAAATTAGTTTTCTAAGAATTCTTTAAAGAAAAGAATTAATTTTTCTTGTCTGTAAAATGATTTAAGAGAATTTATATGGAATTAATAGAAGAATTAAAAATATTTGATGAGAAATTAATAAAAAAACTAAATAATCTTTCAAATAATAAGATAGAATATTGGGATATTAGAGCTGGGACTAGTATAGGTACTTCAATTGAATTTACAGATAAAAAAAGTAAAGAAATCTCTTCCTATGAGACAAATAAATGTAGTATCAGAACTTTTTTAAATGGTGGGTGGGGATTTGTCGTTATAGAGGATTTATCAAGACATTCTCTTGAAAAAAACTTTCAAAAGGCTGTTAAATTAGCTCAATTATCAGAATCTTTATGTAAATATAAATTTAAAATAAAAGAAACTGAAATCATTAATAGAGATTTTAAATTAAAGAGTAAAAAACAATTAGAAAATATAGACATAACCGAAAAAATAAATCTTGTTAAAGAACATGAGAAAATTGCCAATAATTTTAGTTCAAGCATAAAAAATACCCAAACCTTATATTTTGATGGGATAGGGAGTAATATTTTTATTAATTCTTTTGGATCCCAAATATCTCAAAAATTATCTCTACTAAGATTATTTAGTTCTGTTTATGCTCAAAAAAATGGTATCATCCAAAGAGGTGTCAATTCGATAGGAGGTCTTGGAGGATTTGAGATTACAGAAACAGAAAAAGCAAAGGAAATAAGTTCTTTATCTGCTAAAGAAGCAGTTAATTTATTAGATGCGCAATCTCCTGTTGGGGGAACCTTTACATTAATAATGGATCCAAAACTAACAGGGACTTTTATTCACGAGGCATTTGGACATGCGTGTGAAGCAGATTTAGTATTAAATAAAGAAAGTATTTTAGAAGATAAAATTGAAGAAAAAGTTGCTATTGAAGATGTTTCAATAATAGATGATCCAAGACTCGGTCAAGGAGAGAAAATTAATTTACCTTATGAACTATATGGTAGTTATTTAATAGATGATGAGGGTGTATCTTCTCAAAAGACAACGATTATAGATAAGGGTATCTTTAAGAATTATCTTCATAGTATAGAAACCGCATCAAGGATGAATGTTCAGCCAAACGGTCATGGGAGAGCCGCTTCAAACATAACCAAACCACAAGTTCGCATGGGAATCACTATTTTAGAACCAAAAGACTGGACTATAGAAGAAATGATTGAAGACACTAAAGAAGGTATTTTATGCGAAGATTTTCAATATGGATACACTGATCCAACAACAGGAAATTTTCAATTTAAAGCTAGATTATCTTATAAGATCGAAAATGGAGAAAAAAAAGAATTAATGAGAGATGTTTCTCTCTCAGGAATGACTTTAGAAGTTCTTAATAATATTGATGCGATTGGTAATGAAATCAGTTTTTCGGATGGAAATTGTGGAAAAGGAGGTCAAAGTGTTAGAGTTTGTGATGGTGGACCATATATTCGTGTGAAAAATATAATTGTTGGAGGATTAAACTGAGCAGATATTTTTTATAATATTGATTATTTAAATTCTATTCTTTTTATATTCAAATGCCTTAAATATCGCATTTTCTATAGCATTATGACTAACATCATAACCATATAAAATACAAAGATCCTTCAAATAATTCTCATATTTTAAATTCCAGTGTGTTTTTCCATCTGGATAGGAGATATTTAGTTTATCTTTTATAAATTTCCATTTTTCATAGTTTTTTAAAGCAATTAATTGTAATCCTAATATATTAGCTCTATACTTCCACTTCTGTGGATTAATAATTTCAATAAAACGATTAACTGCTTTTTTGGAGGAAATTAATATATTATAATCTATTTTTTTTTTCCCAGATTTTTTAGATATTCCTCTTAAGGAATTAATTATATTTCCTGTTTTAACATTTATCATCCCACATATTTCTTTAAAATCAGAAATAAGTTGATAAGAAGCACTTGAGAATTTAATATTTATCCCTTTACTCTTTTTATGAATATGTATGCTACCATCTGTATCAATAAGCCCCTTTAAACAAGATATAGCAAATAAATCATTATCTTTTATCCATTTTGGCACACCTATTTGGTTTTTAACTTTATCTCCGGGAATTAGTCCTTTTGAAATTAAAAAATCAGGAATACAATTACCCCATATACTTAAAACTTTAGTACCACTCACTGCTTGAATTGCAGGATCTCTTTTAAGGATTAATTTCATTATCTGTGATACATATTTTACATATTTTGGATCATGTTTAAAATCTAAAATAATTCTTACTCCATAATGTTTATCTTCAGCTAAAAGATTTCCATCTCCAAGACAAATTCCAATAAATTCAGCTAGAATTGCATCATTATCTCTTTCTATTTTCTGATATTGCCCAATAAAAACTTTATGTAAAATTTTTTTTCCTAATAAGAACTCTAGTTTATTTAAAATATCTCTATTAATAAAAGATTTCTTTTTTTTTTCGGGGTAAAGTAAACGTCCAAATTTTATTCCTAATAATTCTGTTAATTTATAGCGAGAGGAAAATTTGATGTTACTTTTACCATTTATCTTACTTTTATTGAATAATTTTTCTAGTCTATCAAGAAATGTTGTATCTTTTAATTCTTTATTATTAATTTTTTCTTGAATTCTTTTATATGGAATACCTATATTCTTTAACTCCGAATATATATTATGAATTTCTGATGGATTTATCCAAATTCTTTCTTTTTTTGATAGTTCCATAAGATTTACATATTTACCTGTAATTCTTAAACACTTTAATTCAATATAATTTTAATGATAATTTTGGATTTATTTTCAATTTTTTTATCTATAAAGATAATGAGTGATGATTATGAGGTCTTTTTTTCTATAAATAAGGGAAATAATCTATCTTATTTTTAATTATAGATATATTCCCAACCAGTAAAACACTATATATCACTTATTAATTCATTACATAATTTGAATAATATTTATTATTTCTTATTTTATTTAAAATTTCTAATAAGAATAAATACATAGGGAATGATAGATTTTTGATTTTTATATTAGATCTAGTTGGTGATCTTTAAATAATATCTAATTTTATGTATATTCGTGTGAAGAATATAACTGTAGGTGGATTGAGATAGAGTGTTATGATTATTTAAATCCAATTTTATAAAAAAAACCGAAGTATAAAATATTATATTAAGTGAAAATAGAAAAAAAAAAATAAAGTACTACATAAGAGTTAAATTCTGATGAGTGAGGAAATAGATATATTTGAGTTAGTTAAAAATATAACAAATATTATAAAAGTAAGGGAAACAAATGTAAAATGTTCGGAAGTGTATCTGAGTAAAGATAAATATATTAATATAGAAATCGAAGAAAATTCAATCAAAAATAGTACATTGGGGACTGAAATGGGAGTCTCTGTAAGAGTAATAGATAATAGAGGTTCTTTAGGTTTTTCTTTTACCAATAAATTTGAAAAAAAAACTATTGATAAGATTGTAAACACGGCTATAAAAATGATGAAAGTTGGTACATCTGATCCTGATTTTAAAGACCTTCCAAAAAAACCTAAAAATTATCCTTCAATCAGAGGATTATATGATAAAAATATTGAACAAATTGAAGTTGAGGATTCTTCTCAATATGTAGAAGATTTGATTAAAGTTTGTGAAGAAGATGAGCTAGCTATTTCTCAATCAGCAAATTTCAAATCTAACTATTCTGAGATATATATCATAAATTCAAATGGTTTAGAGGTTTCAAGTAAAAATACAATATGTTCAATATCATCAAATATAATAGTTAAAGATAAAATAACCAAGAAAACATCATTTGGATTTGATTGGCAATCTGTAAGAAATATCAAAGATTTAAATGCTCAAAAAATTGCCATAAATGCTTTGAAAAATGCAAAACGACATTTAAACAGAAAAGGTGTTAATAATATGAAGATTCCTTTGGTCTTAACGCCTACAGGTACAATTAATCTAATTTTACAACCCTTAATTTCTGCAATTAATGCTGAAGCCTTCCAATATAAGAGAAGTTTTCTTGTTGAGAAAAAAGGAAATCAAATTGGGTCAGAACTACTTAATATCGAAGATAATGCTTTAATTGAAGGAGGTACTGGTTCTTCTATATTTGATGATGAGGGAACACCATGTAAAAATAAAAAGATCATTGAAAAGGGTAAATTTCTTGAACAAGGTTTGCTCCATAATAGTTATACCGCAGCTAAAGAAGGAATTGAAAGCACAGGAAATGCTATGCGATCATCATATAGTTCATTACCCTCAATAGATGCAACAAATTTTAATCTAAAACCAGGAACAATTTCTAAGGAAGAATTAATTAATGATATAAAACAAGGAATTCTTTTTGAGTATTCGGGAGATTCAGCAAATATCTCTACAGGCGATTTTTCAGGATTAATATTGCAAGGTAATTTAATTGAAAATGGTGAAATTAAGCATTCGTTAAATAAAACTATGTTTGGAATTAATCTAATGGATTTATTTCAAAATATTAGTCAAATTTCAAAGGAATATAAAATATATGGTCCATATCAAGCACCATATGTAAAAATTGATAATGTTCAAATAATAGGAAATGCGAACTAATTTGTGACGTTTATTCGAAGCCATAAGATATCTAGGAATTTATATCCTATTGGTTTGATTTCATAAAGTTCAGCTATTAAAATCCTCTCACCAATCGCATAAAAGGATATATTTAATTGTGGAGAAATCCATTCAGCATTATTATATATAGTGGTATTTGGGGTTGTAAAAGTCCAATTTGCATTATAGGAACCTGTTTCATTTAGAATAGTAGAAGAATTTCCCTTTAAGATTTTTACTCTAAAAGATAAATCCCTTTCTAAATAATTACCAACACCAACATAAAAATAGATTGGCTCCCCTCTTGTTGCATTTGTCGGATAATTTTCCATTTTCTGATCTTCATTAAGAATAGTAAAAGTTTGATATGGAGGCTCTGGCTGAATCACTAAATAAATAATAAATCCAGAAACTATTAGAATTCCTGTAATTAAGCAGAATGTTACTAATTTGTTAAAATAAGCATAGCTTTTTTTAATATCTTGTTTTGTTTGATTCATATTCTTCTATCTTCTCTTGTTCTTTAAACCATTCAATTGTTTTTCTTAAACTCTCTTTAAGTGATGTTTTTGGTTCCCAATTTAAAATTTTTTTTGCTTTTGATAAATCAGGGCATCTTCTTTTTGGATCATCAATTGGTAATTGTCTAAAAACGATCTTAGAATTCGAATTAGTTAAATCAATTATAGTCTGAGCTAATTCCAATATTGAATATTCCTTGTCATTTCCAATATTTATTACTTCTCCTAAAGCATTATCATTATGAACCATTTTTAAAATACCTTCGATTTCATCTGCTACATAGATGAAGGAGCGAGTTTGAGATCCATCTCCAAACACTTTTATATCTAAATCATTAATAGCTTGATGGATAAAATTTGGCACCACCCTTCCAAATTCGGGACCATATCTTATTCTCGGTCCAGACGTATTAAAAATTCTAACTATTTTAGTTCTCATTTTATGTTGAAGCTCATAAGCTTTAATAAAAGCTTCACCTGCTCTTTTTGATTCATCATAACAACTTCTTGGACCAACCGGATTTACATGTCCAAAATAGGTCTCAGGAGTAGGGATCATATCATCTGGGGGATTACCATATACTTCTGAAGTACTTGCATAAAAATAAAGAGCATTATGCGCTTTTGCTATACCTAATGCATTCATTGTACCTAAAGTATTACTTTTTAAAATTGAAATTGGATGATCTTTAAATTCAAAAGGAGATGCTCTGCTTGCCATATGCATTATAATATCTATTTTTCTAATATCACTTATACAAATTCCATGTGGATGATAACTTAGTCCAAAAAATATTGGTTGAGATATATCATGATTAATAAAGCGAAAATTAGCATTATCTATTAGATTTAAAATATTTTTAGGAGAACTAGATGAATAATTATCTAGACAAATACAATTTGCACCTTGTGATACTAGAACGTCACATACCCATGAACCAAGAAATCCTGCTCCACCAGTAACTAGTATCGTTTTATTATTAAATGATATTCCCTCCTTTTCTAATCTATTAACAATTTCACTTATATCGTCATTTATATTAAAAGTCATCTTATCTCTAACATCTTTTTAAATGATTTATTATACTCAAAAAAAATAATTATCTCTCTGATTTATCTTTTTTGAAATATGTGATCAAAAAATAGAATTGGATAAAATATAGTCAAAAAAATACTTTTTATCAAAAGAAAGTAATGAATTTAGTAATAATAAGAGTTATCCTCTAATACTCATTATATTTATAAGATCTTTTAAAGATTAGATTTTATATTGTAAACTGATTAGTTGGAATAAATTTTATTTATTAGGCTATTTCAGCTAAAAATGAATAATCTTATAGAAAATTTAATAAAATAAAATTATTGTGTCTTTCTACCACAATATTGACAAAATTTTTGCTCCACAGGATATAAATTTCCACAATTGGGGCAGTTTTGTAGACTATTTCTTAATATTTCACGACTAAGAATCTCAAATGCTTTTTCTACATTCTCCCCCGTTTTAGCTGATGTTCTAATCAATTCACTTTGGAACTTATATTTTTTAAAAAAATCGTTTACAGATTCTTTACTAACCTCTCTCAACTCATCTAAATCAAATTTAGTTTCAATTAATATCTTTGTTTTTGGACTATTTGGTACAGAGGAAATGATTTTCATCCAATCATCCAAGTCAGAAAGAGATTCCTTATTTGTGACATCATACAACATCAATGCTCCTGACGCTCCAGAAACATAACTGGGTAAGAGTATGCGAAACTTTTTCTCACCTGCAAAATCCCATATGTTTAGCAAAATATCTTTATCATCAACAGATACTTTTTTTGTTTCAAAATCGACTCCAATAGTTGAGAGTAAATCCGCGTGGAATTTTCCTGTCGCATAACGACGGATTAAACTTGTCTTTCCAGCATCTTTTGCACCAGCAACAACAACTTTAAATTTCAAAAGTTTTCTTGTACTTTTTGTCATAATATGTTAAATGTAATATTATTCATTTTTTAAATTATATATATAATTAAGTTTATTGGTTAAAAATCTTTTTTTTGCATTTTTTTTTCAGAAGAAATGATATAAAAATTATATATCTTTATATTTAAACCGACTTATTTTATAAATTTCTTGAGCAATTTTTTTTCCTATATTCTCAACTTTCATTAACTCACCTATATCAGCATTGAATATTTTCTGAATTGTTTTCATTTCATTAAGAAGACTTTTTGCTCTTAAAGCATTAATTCCAGGAACGCCAGAAATTATAAACTCTAATAAATAAGAAATATCATTTGGTGCTTTTTCAAATCTTAATTTTTCAGTTGTTTTGTTATTCATTTGTTCTTTTTTAGCCAAATGATATAAAAAATAAGTGGTTTCATTGATATCTTTGGTTCTGTAAATAGTTATACA
>Ga0315549_1002876_pt1 | contig 15904 bp, 15 predicted proteins | sample SalMarSW160200MG_FD_203101 | JGI IMG/M metagenome (GOLD analysis project Ga0315549, IMG submission 203101) | Salt marsh sediment microbial communities from the Plum Island Ecosystem LTER, Massachusetts, United States - Salt Marsh Sediment SW1601-200 ... | reverse complement strand
GCACTCCCTTATATTATTCTATCGAAGGCAGACGCCTTAATACCATAAAGGTACTCGTGGAAAAGGGCGCTGATGTGGATATTGCCGATAATAGCGGCCGCACTCCTTTAATTCTTGCCTCAACCTACGGCTACCCGGAAATTGTAGAATATCTGGCAGAATACGGTGCCAATGTCGATTATGAAGATGAGGATGGCTGGAGGCCCCTGCACTGGGCTGCCCAAAACGGAGAATTAGCTGTGGTAAAAGTGCTGGTGGAACATAACGCGGATGTGAACGCCGTGATAAAGGCAGGCAGGAGAAAAGACTTTTCCGTGCTTGATATGGCCGTATTTTTTAAACACACTGAGATAATGGAATTCTTGATAAAACAAGGTGCTATTACGGCAAAGAACAACTAAAATAATAAAAGAGTGGAAGGAAGGGTTTGTTTTTTACTAGTCTGCAGGACTTTACGGAGAGCTTACCGAGGAGTGGCAGATCACAGAAAGCTCACCAATCCTTAAAGCTGCTTTCTCCGTAACAGTAAAGCTTATAAAACATATACTGCAAACGGTCACCTCTACATGGCTGCCGATACCACACCTTTCGAGTGGGAAAAGGCGGTCCAATGGTTTTATGAGCAAATTCACCAGGCACCGGTCAATGATGTTTCCCGACAAGAAGCAGTTGCTATTTTAGCACAAGCCCTGACAGAAGACGCTTATGACAAAGAGCACAAATATTTTCCCACAGTTGTTTCAGGATCCCACGCGGATACTTCTAATGCCGGAGATATGTCCTGGACCGGCGGCATACAGGTAATATATCCTCTGCTACGGGCATCTCGCCAGATTCCACGGATAAAGGCCATTATTCTGGATTTCGTGGACAATCTTATGAGGAACGGAATAAATAGCGGATTGGGATTTTTTTACGAGTCCCGAAAAGAAAACACATAGCGTATAAACGGCTGGTGGAGCGATCTTGTTACCATAAAGGTGAGCTCTGGGGTACTCCCATGGATACGGGCGATGCCGTAGATGAAGAGGGAAACCTTGCCTATATTACAGGCCTTACAACCCTGCATAAAACCACCGGGGAAAAGAAGTATCTGAACCATCTGCTCCATGCCTTGCACTATGAGTTTTCCTGGAAATTCGCCTACAACACCCGCTTTGAAAACGAACCGCTTAAAAGTCTGAACTGGTCTTCCTGCGGCGGCAGCATTACCTCCACTCACAATCTGCATATTCATCAAATGGGTAATTTAATCACGGAAGAAATGTATTATGCCTACCAGCAGACAAAGGATCCTTACATTTTAAGCCGACTCAAAGACACCTTAAACTGGGGTTTGGGAACCTTTAACAGACATAACGGCCAATTCGGTTTTGGTAAAAAGGGCTGTGCCACGGAGCAGTTCTTCCATACTGACGGTATTCAGGACGATCCCAATAGAACCCCGGACGGCGGTATCTGGAAACATTACCTAAGCTGGGCCGCGGCCTGTGTGCTGCTGTCAAGCGCAGCGGATATTCCGGACGAGTATTATAGTTAATAGAGGAAATTGCAAAACTCAAAATATATTAAGTTAGTAAAATACTTATTCTTTATACCATAATAAGTTAGCAATTTCCATTTTAGGAGCTTCTTGCAAAAATGTTATTTTTGCAAGAAGCTCAATAATGTAATAATAAAGTCATTCATACCGGCTGTTCTTTTCAAAAAAAAATAAAGAGGAGTTGTCATCAAAGGAAGACTGCTATATATTATACTTTATAAATTAAAGTACTTTATTATTATAAGAGGAGATGCATATGATTAAGCCATCAAAATTAAATAACATTGCCGAGGACATTTCATATTTGAGAAACATAACAAAAACCTCAAGAGACATTTTTTCTCATTATAAAAAGATATTTATTATCTGGGGGCTCATAAATTTTTTAGGGGGAACAGGATCTTTTCTCTTAATCATCCACTCTCTTGCAGCCTATATTCCGCTTATATGGATGATATTGGTTCCAATCGGAATTATTTTCTCCTTCATTATTGGTATTAATACTTCTCGTATATTTAAGATCAATCCTTTATTTTTAAGAATATTGATGGCTCTATGGATGTGCTCTCTAGCCGGAATAGCAATTATTTCTCTAGCAGCATTCTTTATACCAGATATACAAGCACATTACATCCCCGGTCTATCGTTTATCATCATAGGCATCAGTATGATTTCGTCGGCAGTCTTATTTGAATCAAAAGCCGGCTTTATATTAGGCATAGTTTTCTTTTTAACAGCTATCGGCACACTAATATTTCCATTCTATGCCACATTAGCTCAAGGAGCTGTCATAGGGAGCGGTCTCTTGGTTTTTGGAATAAAAAAGAATGTCTAAGCTTAATGTAGCAAATATAGATTCAATAATCCACTCAAAGTACAGACTGGCAATTTTAGCTCTGCTGGCAGGCGGCGATGAGATTGAATTTAATTTTTTTAAAGGAGAAATGGATATAACCGACGGTAATCTATCAATCCATTTGCGGAAACTTGAAGAGAAATCATTTATTACTATGAAAAAACAATTTGTAGGACGTAAACCCAAAACCAGTTACCGTATAACTGAGAAAGGACTGCTGAATTATCAACAGTATCTGGAGGAAATCAGCAAACTTTTTAGCGAATAAATCAGTACCTAAAATCTAACACAATGAGTAACAGAGATTATTCATAAAACAATATAACATGGAGGATATCATGAAAAAGAAAAATATTTTTTTAATAATATTACATAGTGCGTGCTGCTTACTTTTTTCCTGCTATGACTATGTTAAGGCGGAATACGATCCTATAGCAATTTCCCAAGACATTATTGAGGATTTCCCGGAGAGTTATTTCATCCAAGACCTGACTTGGATTTCCAGCAACAAGACCTACTGCAACTCAACATGTATGCAAATGATAGGCGAATGGAAGGGAATAAAAAAATCCGTATCCTATTACAACTGGCTTATGGGCAATACCTATGGTGCTTTTTATAAGGATTCCTTTACAAGTTTTATGCCTTTGGCTAATCCCTTGAAAGGAATTATGTTTGCCAGTCAGTATATGGGTTTAAAACGCATGTTCTATTCTACGGATGACAAAGAGCTTTGTGCAAAGGCCATAAAAACATTTATATCCAAAGGTTATCCGGTGTTCATCATGATAGATTATAATGTGTTTACAGATGATGATTTCTTCTTTCCTCATGCCGAGCTGCTGGTGGGATATGATATGAATTCATTCTACTATTACGAACCCGGTTTTACCGACCGTTTTGTAAAGGGACAAAAGGGATTAAAAGCTCCAACATCCACCATGATGAAGGGAATATACAGTTTAAGTACTTATAAGCAGGTCCCGTCTAATAAATACTTTTTTATGGTCTTTGAAGACAGCACAGTAAAAACAAATATGAATGAGGTATGGAGACGAAACGCCAGCCTCCTTAAAGGAAAGAACATCTCAATTGTCAATTTGGCGGAAGGTTCGGAAGCTGTTCTCGCACTGGCTAAAGATATTAAAAACAAAAAGGTCCCAGCCTGGGGTTTTAAGCAGCTCCTGCCCTTATGGTTTAATGCAGGAAAATATACAAGAAGCGATAACGCCATCTTCATAAAGAATAACTTCCCTGATAATCAAACCCTGCTGCGTGTTGCAGATTTATTTTTACAGACATCAGAATACTATGATGAAATACTGCTGCTTTTGGATAACTCAAAAAAAACAGATACCATTCCCGAAAAGAAAATAGCAGAGATATTAACCTTAATAGCAAAAAAGGAACAGGAAATTAGTATTTTGCTTGAAAGTATTCAATAAACATAGCAAAAGCCACCATTTATTTACAATTTATGTAACTACCAATATAGGTGGTGGCTTTTTCGGGAGTTAAATACAATTGAAAGGTAGATAGAAAAACTACTGGTCATTTGAATTACATCAGCTCTATTTTTCTATTTCTTCTTCCCTAAACAACACTTTTTATATTTTCTACCGCTGCCGCAGGGACAGGGAGTATTACGGCCTATTTTCTTACCATAGGGTTTAAACATGGATTTTACCACGGATTGAAACATACTCCTGGTATCCTGTTTAAAGATCCTCCGGAGGGTATTATATAGTTCTGGATGCTTTTTTGCCATTACAGCGGGGTTCTCAAAAAAATATTCGCTTACCACAGCAAAGAACTCTGCCCTGTTTGTCAAAGCATAGGGATTGATATCCGATCTCCCCTGCTCAATCTCCTGCGACTCCCTTTTCATTACAGCCAACCACTGCTCTAAAAGATTTCTATCGGTAATTAAAGGAGGAACACCATCGATATAACCGTCTTCGCCGTCAATCTTGTGGGCGAATTCATGAAAGCCGACATTGGTTTTATCACTATCTATACTAAATCCATAGTAAAGCGATGTTTTGGAGATTACCATAGTTGAACCGCCCCTGGTAACCAGACCGAGGATATTGCCGCCGAAATCGGAAAAATCATAATCCTCATCAAAATCATACGGATATATTAACACCTCACCCAACTCATCGTACTCCCATTCCGGAAAACTGAATATGGGAATTATGGCGCTGGCCGCTACCAGAACTCTGCATTTGTCGTCAACCTCGATTTCAATTCCGGTTATCCTTTTTTCACCAAGGAATATCTGCACCTCCTGTTTAAACCTCTTTTTCTCATCATCATTTAAGGAAGAATAGTAAGCAACCTGAGTATTTAATATGTGGTCCCACTCTGCGGGAAAAGTATTCTGTAATATTCTTTTGCGCTTTCTATATTTCCTCATTAAGAACAGGTAGAGCAGCAGCGCCAGCATACAGCAGCTTATGGCCGCTAGCAAAATATAAACAAGATTTGATTTATAGAGCATTATGATGGGCAGCAGACTTATGCCCATTACACATAATGCGATAAACATTGCAAACAAGAGAGAGTATAACCTGTGCAATCGATACTTCTTAGTAGTAAATATCATAAGTTTCACTTAAAAATAATATTATTGCCTATATATAAACAGATCATAAAACTACATAACGGCAATAGTCAAGGTAAAGTGTTTTATATCTAGTCCAAGCCCAATTAATTTGACAAGAAATCCTGCAATGTATACCATATATTTAAATAAGATATCATTAATATGGACCAAAAAAAATTAAAGCTTAAATATGTAAAGTATTGCGCGCTTAATCTTACTCATAACTGTAATTTGCGTTGTACATATTGTTACACAGGACCCAAAATAAATAAAACAATGCAGCGTACAACTGCATTCAAGGCAATAGATTTTTTAGCCGGGGGGGGGGCTTCCAGCCCGTGTACCGTTACTTTTTTCGGAGGAGAACCATTGATAGAATTTACCCTCTTAAAGGAGATCGTATTATACAGTGTTAAAACCTACGGCCAAAAAATTATATTCAGACTCAGTACTAACGGCACCTCACTTTCTCCTGACATTATTCAATTTTCAAAGCAGTATGATATTGTATTTGCCTTAAGCATAGACGGCCATAAGGAACAGCACGATCACTGCCGCTGTTTGGCTTCGGGAATAGGCTCCTATAATGATATTGAAAAAAATATTCCTCTTATCTTCTCTTTTAATCCCTATACAATTGCCGTATCCGTTGTAGTACCTGAAACGGCGCATATGCTGGCCAGGGGAGTTATGCATTTGTTTAATATGGGATTCCGCTATGTACTACAGACCATAGATTACTCCGGCAGTTGGAACTCACAACATATAAAGGTATTAAAAGGACGATATAACATATTAGCTGATTATTATGCGGAGGCTATCAGCAGAGATAAAAAAATCTACTATAGTCCCTTTGATGAGCGGATTAAAACCTGGGCTCAAAAACCTTACGGAAACGGTGACCTATGCGATCTGGCAAACACTCAGATTGCCATTGCTCCTTCCGGTAGAATTTACCCATGTGTCCAGTTTATTGGTTCAGATGAAGATTCTTATCTAGAAAACACTATCGGCGATGTATACAAAGGTTTTATAAAAAAAAGGCGGGAAGAGTTTGTGCTGCTTAACTACCGCGAGAAAACATCCTGCCTAGGCTGTGATCTGAACGGCCGCTGCGCCACCTTTTGCGGCTGCATTAACTGGAGAGCCACCGGAAAACTCCATACTATACCGCCCATTATCTGTGAATATGAACGCATGCTTATCGCCATCGTAGATGCCCTTGCCAATAAACTCTGGAAAAAGCAAATCCCGCTCTTTAAAAGAAAATTTTATGAAAAATCCTTTCCCGTATCGTTATATATAGAAGACTGTGTTATAAAAAAGGGAGGAAAACATATTTAGAATAAAACTGGAAGAGGATATGCCCTACATTTATACCGCCAGAGACGGAAAACAGGTGGAACTAAATCTTGACGGATACAACAGCACATTAAAGGTAGGTTATGAGTACTTATCGGAAGAAGATAGAAAAGAGAGACAACATTTCTATGAACTGCAGAGATTAGGGTCATTCGATGAATCATACATCAGGGTATTACATACTGAAGCTTGGGAAGCCGAAAATGAGCATTCACATGTATATGCTAAAAAAGTTATTGAACACAATATCGAAGAATTTATTGCAAATTTACGTGCTGCGGGATTGCTATAAAACATTAATCAAAGAGTTCACTTTCCTTCCGCCGACCACTTCACCGCGTTTGTTATAATCTTTTAAAAATATTTATTGGCAAACTGTTCGCTGCCGTGTGCCAAACTGGTATAAAAAACGCGACCTAATCCGTACGGCTTTACCCAGGCAGCGGGATGAGTAAATCCTTGAAACTCGCAGGTTATCAGTGTTTCAAAGGGAGGGTAGAGTTCCAGCAGATACAATTCATCAACCAAGGAAAAATCTTTCATGCCGGCCATGACAGGATGACGCGGAACATTAATTTTAAAGGTATACCACTCTCCCATTTCCGGATGGGCAAGCAGTTTGCAGCCGATCATATTATGATAAGCCGGAGAATTTGCAAAGGCCCAGCAGGCGATATGTATACCTACAAATCCTTTGGGCTTACCCGTACTGCCCCACGGAGAACCGATAATACTCTGTAAGAGCCCCTGTTCCTGCTTTTGTTTATTTTTACTTTATTCATATAACATACGATTATATCAAAGCTTTTTATATATTTAGGCAAAAACATATTGAGATCTTCGGATAATGTGACGTAAAAACCTGCGTCCGATAAAAAGGATTTAAAAATCGGCCCAAGTACTCTGAAATCATGATAACCTGTTTCATCCCCGCCCATTACCAGCGCATTCCCTTTTACCATGGCATTCTTTTGCCTTCCGAATCGATATATATGTCCTTTTTACCGTGCCAATCCTTAAGAATTGTCTCCGCGACTTTGAAAGCAGCTTGTTCAGGTGTGATCGGTGCTTCCGCCCCGCCCATATCCGAGCTGAACCAACCCGGATGAACGGCTAATACCTTAATTCCCTGTTTGCTCAGCCTGTTATGCAGAATTTTCGATGCCATATTCAAAGCGACTTTGGACATACAGTAAGCATATTCGCTTTCACGCCAGGCACTTTCAATCGATCCGGCTTCAGAAGATATGTTTACGATTAGTTTCTTTTGCCCATTTCGAACAAGTGGAAGGAACTTCCTTACAACCATTAAAGGGGCAATTGCATTAACTTCCAATGTCGGCCCATATACAGAAAAATCAATATCAGGAAAATCAGGGCATCCGTGTTCAAGATGAATACCGGCGTTGTTTATAATAATATCTAAGTCGGAGGTTTGTGTTTTTATTTGCTCAGAGGTCTGCAGCAGCTGTTTTTCATCGGTCACATCCGCTTTATAGATAAAAAGATGTGCCTTATATTTACTTTTTAACTCGGCAATACCTCTGCTTTCTTTTCTGAGCAGCGCATACACCCGGTGTCCTCTATCCAGTAAGTTCTTGCATAAGAAAAGACCCAAGCCCCGGTTGGCGCCGGTTATCAGTATTTTATATGTTTCTGCTTGCATAAATCATACTCCATAATCACACATTAAACAGGAAGTGAATCACATCCCCGTCTTTTACTATATACTCTTTGCCTTCGGAGCGCAGCAGCCCCAAATCGCGAACTTTATGTTCTGAACCTACTCTCTCGATATCATCAAAAGGAAATGCTTCCGCCCTGATAAATCCTTTTTCAAAATCCGTGTGTATTTTACCCGCGGCCTGCGGCGCTTTGGTACCCTCGCTCACAGTCCAGGCCTGCAGATCGGTAGTGAGAGTATAAAAAGTAATGATGTTTAAAAGCTTATAGGCTCTTATTATAAGCTTCTCCAATCCCGATTGCTCGATGCCCATAGCCTTAAGATATTCCGACCGTTCGACAGCAGAAAGCTCGGATATCTCTTCTTCGATCTTACCCGCAATCGACATACACTCGCTGCCGGTCTGCCCGGCATAGTCTTCTACTTGATTAATTATTTTATTGTCAACATTATCTTCATCAATATTCATTATATAAAGGACCGGTTTCTGGGTTATGAGACCTAATTCCTTTAAGAGGATTTGGGTTTCCCTGTTTTGCTCGACGGTCTTAAGCATTTTTCCCTGATTCAAATGATGATGCAGAAACTCAATGTGATCAAGACGTTTAACTACTTCTTTATCATTGGACTTGGCTGTCTTTTTTGCCTTTTCTCCCGCCCGCTCCAAAACCTGCATATCGGCCAGCATAAGCTCCGTATTTATAACCTCGATATCCGAAAGCGGACTGATTTCTCCTGTGGGATGTACCACGTCCTGATTGTGAAATCCGCGCACAACATGAATAAGCGCATCGACAGTACGTATATTGTCCAAAAATTTATTGCCCAAACCTTCCCCTTTGGAAGCACCTTTAATAAGGCCTGCCACATCCATGAATTCAATACGGGTGGGAATGGGGTTTTGTTTGGAAAGAAGCTTGGCAAGCATCTCAAGTCTTTGATCCGGAACGGATACCACCCCATAATTGGGATTGATTGTGCAAAAGGCATACTCTGCCATTGGGGCATGACCTCCGGTAAGGGCATTAAAAATGGTAGATTTCCCCACATTGGGAAGACCTATTATACCGCAACTCATTCCCATAGGAGCACTCCTTCACATCTATTTTTATCTGATCATAGATATATCCCGGAACCCTGTCAACAGCAGTAATAAACAGCGGATAGGCTTAAGAAACTTTAAATTGATATTGCATTATCATAATAAATAAACATACTTTTACAATGTGAACACGGACGATGAACTGCATCAACTGTTAAATAAAAACCCGAAGATAATCGAAAATTACAACCTGCTTCAAGAGATCGGCATATGGCAGATTATAAAAAGCTTCGAACTGGAAATAAAAACACTGGAAGAAGTCATTGAATTAACCCAGTTCCTCATTGAAAACAGTTCTTTTGTTGAGGTTATCAACTATATTGTCGACAACCTTTTAAATAAGTTCATCCCTTACTCCTTATTATTTGTTTATGAAGATGAATGCCATAGGAATGAGCCCGATATACTCCATTATAAAAATTTAAAATCCACAAAACCCGATATTAAAATAGCTAGTCTGGAACCATATAAATACTTTTTTTCCTTATCACCATCTCCTCTTACCTTCGACGCGTTTGTCTACATGCTGGATGACGAAAGCCTTACTAAGATATTTAAACCTCTGCAGCCCGAAATTATCATACCCTTTATGCAGGGTAATATTAATTACGGTTTCATTGTAATGGGAAAGAAGGTCCTGGAATCAAAGTATTCGAATAAAGAATTAAAATATATCCGTAAGGTCATGAATATTATATCACTGGCGTTGCAGAACCGCATTTACTACCGCAGGGCCATTACGGACTCAAAAACCTCATTATTCGTATATAATTATTTTTTAGAGCGCCTAAACGAAGAATTAATTCGAATAAAAAGATACGATTCAAAAATATCCGTCCTGCTGATTGATATAGATCATTTTAAGCAGGTGAATGACACATACGGCCATATGGCAGGGGATACTATTTTAGCTGATCTTGCCAGGCTGCTAAAAAACAATATAAGAAAAGAAGATATCGCCGCACGTTTTGGCGGAGAAGAGTTCATCGTGATGCTTATTCAATGCCCGGTGGAATTCGCCTGGCAGATCGCAGAAAGGTTTAGGACGGCTATCGAAAATAACACCTTTATGCATGCAGAGAAAAAAATTAATATAACAGTAAGCATAGGTATAAGCTTCGCTTCAAAAGACAGGTATTTTAGCGAAGCGGAAATGATCCAATCAGCCGATGAGGCGCTTTATAATTCCAAGAAAAAGGGTAGAAATCAATCTACAATTTGCTTTGAAATTTCCGATAAGAGCAAAAAAAAACAAAATCCAAACATTAACCCTACCTGCTAAATGGAGCTTATATATCCTCTGATAATATTATCTATAAATACATCCGTCAGTGCGGCATCAAACATCCTGTTTTTCTCGCTCTTTACAATTTCTAATGCCTTTTCCTTTGTAAATGCTTTACGATATGCCCTCTCCGACGTGAGGGCATCATAAACATCGACAATGGCAAGAATTTTACTTTCTATTAACAACTCATCACCTTTTTTCCCATCAGGATATCCCATCCCGTCCACATGCTCGTGATGCTCAAGAATAATCTGTGCCGCTTGAAAAAGAAAATCAATTTCCGAAACAATGGCAGCGCCGGTGCGGGGATGTTCCTCTATTATCTTTCTCTCTTCTTTATCCAGTGAGCCCGGTTTGTTAAGGATGTGCGCCGGAATACCGATTTTCCCAATATCATGCAACTGTGCTGCATACCTTAAATCCGCCATCCGCGCTTCATCTAGTTTGATAATTTCAGCAAGCTTCAAAGCATAGTTCATAACACGGTCGCAGTGTCCCTTGGTGTAGTAGTCTTTCAGCTCGATGGCACTGGAAAGCGCTTTTACTGTTTCAAAACTGGCCCGCTGAAGCACCTCTTTAATATTGTGGATCTCCCTTTTAAGCTCCCCTTCGGAAGGAATGTAATCTTCGTGATGTAATATTTTTTCATTCTTTGTGATTGCCTCTGCTATAATTTGCATCAGCTCGTCTTTATCCCATGGTTTGGTGATATACTTATGTATTTCCCCCTCATTTATAGCGGCAATAGTGACATCAAAATCGGAATAAGCTGTGAGCATAACTCTTACAGCGGCAGGTGCAATCTTTTTAGCTTTTTTTAAAAATTCCACACCGTTCATTTTGGGCATCTTATAATCGGTAATAATTATATCAACCTTTTGTTTATCGAGCACACCAATCGCATCATGTCCGCTTCCGGCGGTAATGATTGTATAATCCGTGTTATCGAATACCCTTTTTAAAGCGGTGAGAATATGTTCTTCATCATCAACACATAGAACCGTATACTTTTTATCCATACCTCAACCTTTTTATTTCCTAGTTCTCTTCAAGTTTAGTTTATCCTTATCTTATTAATCAATTATATTTTTACATTTTCAAGCTATATGACATTGCCCACGAAAATCCTACATTCTAGTATATTGTTAACAAATCACCCGATAAAACATTGGAAAACGTGAAAAATAATATATAAACTTAAATATACGAAATACAGTAAATTAAAATGAATTCGATAGGTAACGATAAAAATAATAACAGGTCGGTTCTCATCATCGCAGAAGATCAGGAACTGACCCGGATCATACAAAAAAAAATACAAACCGCTCCTATAAGCGCAAAGAGTGTTTTTTCTGCAGACCAGGCACTCGCAGAAATAAAAAAACAAGAAAAAGACCTGCTGCTGATAGATGCTCACCTTTCCGACATGACCGTCGAACGCTTTATACAGATGCTGGAAAAAAATAATATACGCATTCCTTTTATTATTCTTTCGGAATCTAAAGATCCCGCTACCGCAGTAGCCATGATGAAGCTCGGAGCTCACGATTATATAATAAAAGAAGCCGGTTATATTGATGAACTGCCCACATATCTGTCGCGAGTCTTTGATGAACTGTTAGTAGAAAACAGGTTATTGCGTGCCGAGGCCACCATCATACGCAGAGAGATACAGCTGCACACAATAATAAACAGCAATGTAGATGGAATGATTATTGCCGACAAAAAGGGTTTCGTCCATTTTGTTAATCCGGCGGCAGAAAAACTCTTTAACAGAAAAAGAGAAACCCTATTAGGTGAGCAATTCGGCTTTCCCATGGTAGTTGGCGACAGGACTGAGATCCAAATCCACTCAAAAGCAAAATCACCTATGACCGTAGAAATGCGTGTTACCAGCATAGAATGGGAAGGACGAGATTGTTATTTAGCATCCCTCAGAGATATTACAGTGCGTAAGTCAGTCGAAGAAAAACTGCGCCGGGAAAGGGACAGGGCTCAAACTTACTTGCAGATTGCCGGCCTGATGATCTTAGCCCTTGATACAAAGGGGAAGGTTATGCTTATTAATGATAAGGGCTGTGAAATATTAGAAGATAAAAAAGAGAATATTATAGGAAAAACCTGGTTTGATCATTTCCTGCCCTCTCCCGAGAGAGCAGATGTAAAGAAGATATTTGCAGTTTTAATTTCAGGCACACAAAAAACATCTAATTTTTATGAAAATAGTATTATTACCAAAGCGGGGAAATCTAAGATAATAAGCTGGCACATCGAGCTTATAAAAGATAATGAAGGCAGAATTATCGGCACCCTCTTCTCCGGGGAGGATGTCACGGCAAAAAGGCAGTTTGAAGAGCGCCAGTCGCTTTCTACGGATATTTTGAAGCTGCTCAACGAGTCTCGCATAAAAGATAATATAATTCGCAAACTCCTTAAGCGTATTAAGCAATTCACTCTTGTGGACGCTATCGGCATCCGCTTGAAACAAGGAGAGGACTACCCCTATTATGAGATAAACGGTTTTACGAAAGCATTCGTAACACAGGGTATATCACTTCATAGTTATGATCAAAACGGATCACTTATAAGCACCCCCAAAGGCAAACCTTTCTTAGCTTGCATGTGCGGCAGAATTATCAGTGATAAAACAGAGCCCCAAAAAAGCTGTTTTACTGATTTTGGCAGCTTTTGGATAAATGATCTTGAAAAACATGTTACGCTATTGGATTCCAAAGGTTATAAGTATTTTACCAACAGTCACTGTTATGAATTCGGTTACAAATCAATGGCACTGATTCCCCTGCGCTCCGGCAGTGAAATCTTAGGGCTGCTTCAGCTGAACAGCGTCAAAAAAAATCATTTTACTCTCGATCAGATTTATTTTCTGGAAAGCGTTGCGGCCAGCATCGCCATCTCTATAAAAAGAATTCAGACACAGAGCGAGTTAACACAAAGCAGGGAGCAGTTCGTACAGTTTTTTGAGAATGAGCCCGATTACTGTTACATGATTTCGCCTGATGGTACTATCATAAATGTGAACAAAGCGGCACTCCAAACTTTGGGCTATAAAAAAAAGGAACTTATCGGCAAACCCGTAAATATAATTTACGCACCGGAATATCGCGATCAGGCAACTAATATTTTTATAGAGTTGATAAAAACAGGAGTAGTTAAAAACCAGGAGTTCAATATAAGAACAAAAAATAAGGAAACCCACACAATACTTTTAAACGCAGCGGTGGTTAAAGACAAACAGGGTGAGATCCTGCATACCATTTCCGTCCAGTCTGATATTACTGAGAAAAAACAGCTTCAGCAGCAGCTGCTGCATTCCCAAAAGATGGAGGCGATTGGCACACTCGCAGGAGGCATAGCCCACGATTTCAATAACATCTTAAGCATTATTATCAACTACGCTCAATTTCTATTGGATAAAATGGATCGGACAAGCCAGCAGTATCTTGACTGTAATGAGATTATTAGAGCCGGACTAAAAGCTGCCGACCTCACCAGGCAGCTCCTGGCCTTCAGCAGAAAACAGGTGTTGCAATCACGTCCCGTGGATATAAACGGGATGATCAAAGACCTTAAAAAAATGCTGCACAGGCTTATCGGTGAAGATATTGAGCTCATCTCAATTCTCGATCCTGCTACTCCCTTTATTATGGTCGACCCGGGCCAGATGGAGCAGGTTATTATGAACCTTGTGGTAAACGCCAGAGACGCCATAACAGAAGGAGGGAAACTGACTGTTAAAACTGAGAAACTCAAGCTTGACGAGTACGAGAGCGGACATATTCCTCATATCACAAAAGGCAGTTATGTGCGCATTTCTATTATAGATACGGGTGCAGGTATCGGGCAGGATATCATCCACAAGGTATTCGATCCCTTTTTCAGCACAAAACAAATGGGAAAAGGCACCGGCCTGGGGCTTTCCGTTGTATATGGAATTATCAGGCAGCATGACGGAAACATAACCGTATCGAGTAAATTGGGCAAGGGCACTCGATTTGATATCTACCTCCCTGAATGCAAAAGGCAGCCGGAAAAGGAAAAAAGGGAGCGTATCCCGTTAAAGAATTTATATGGCAAGGGTGAAAAAATACTGGTTGTGGAGGACGACAAAACTATCCTGGGCTATTTAAAAAGAGCACTGACCTCATACGGGTATAATGTTGTCAGTGCCAGCAGTGCCAGACAGGCATTAGGTCTTTTTGAAAGACAGGGAGATGATATTATTATGCTACTGAGTGATGTGGTTCTTCCCGATATATCCGGTCTGGAATTGGCAAAAGATCTCGTAGCCCAAAAACCGGAACTTAAAGTAATCTTAAGCAGCGGTTACCTGGATGAAAAATCAAGGGGAGAGGATATTATCAAATGCGGCTTTTCCTTTATGCAAAAGCCTTTTAAAGGCAGTGATCTGCTGCAAACCATTAAAAACCTCTTATCCCCACTAAAAGAGGATTAAGTAATCTCAACCGGTAGAAAAGCACGCTATATTGAATTATACACCTAATAGACTTTGTATTTTTTCACTTGCACTCAAATCACCAATAAATTCTAATTATTTCTGACAAAAAATCAAATTATAGCATTATCTTTTGCCGTATATAATAAAATTTACTGACATATAAGAAGATAAAAAAAGAGAAACCCCTCGTTAAGCAGGGTTTTCTCTTTACCTTTATTCTTTATTTATACTAAATGTCTTAGATTAACCCTTGAGCCAGCATAGCTCGTGCTACTTTCATAAAACCGGCAATATTAGCACCGTTCACCAGGTTGCCCGGTGTACCGTATTCTTCGGCAGCCTGACTGGCCGCAGTATGTATGTTAACCATAATCTGATGCAGTTTCTTATCCACTTCTTCGAAACTCCAGGCAAGTCGCTGTGAGTTCTGTGACATCTCAAGACCTGAAGTGGCCACACCGCCGGCATTTGCCGCTTTACCCGGTCCAAAGCTTACTTTATTATTAATAAATATTTCAGCAGCTTCCGGTGTACATGGCATGTTTGCTCCTTCTGCTACCGCAACACAGCCGTTCTTTATCAGAACCTCAGCTGCTTTTTTGTCCAGCTCATTTTGAGTGGCGCAGGGTAACGCTATATCGCACTTTACGTTCCAGATATCAAAACAGCCCTCATGGTACTCGGCCGATTTGTGTTCGTTTACATACTCTTTAGTTCTCTTTCTCTCAACTTCTTTTAAGCGTTTGATAGTCTGCAAATTAACTCCGTCTTTATCATAGATATAACCGTTGGAATCCGACATGGCCACGACTTTTGCGCCGAGCTGAGTTGCTTTTTCATGTGCATAAATTGCAACGTTACCCGATCCGGAAATAACTACAATTTTGCCGTCGAATGACAATTTCTTAGCTTTTAACATCTCATCACAAAAATAGACACATCCGTATCCCGTTGCTTCGGTTCTTACCAAAGAACCTCCAAAAT
>Ga0315549_1002875_pt1 | contig 15905 bp, 15 predicted proteins | sample SalMarSW160200MG_FD_203101 | JGI IMG/M metagenome (GOLD analysis project Ga0315549, IMG submission 203101) | Salt marsh sediment microbial communities from the Plum Island Ecosystem LTER, Massachusetts, United States - Salt Marsh Sediment SW1601-200 ... | reverse complement strand
AGAGATTGAATGCCATCTTAAAGTCGTGCAGGTTCCTGCTTCGCTAAAGCTTCGCAGGACAAAGCGTGCAGGTCGTGCAGGTCTGTATAAGTCAAATCCCAAATTGTTTTGAATCTACCCACTCCATGCCGGGTAATGACCAGAAATCCAAAGCAAGGTTATTCAAGACATAATAATCTACACTCCGTCAATTAAAATATTGCTTGTGTTTTGCTTTACTTCATCACTTGTTAAAGAAATACCATCAAAAGAGATAGTTTTTCCACTGATTAGTAAAGAATCGGTTGTCATATTTGAAATATTATATAATAACCATTTCTTAAAATCTAATGCATCTATATAACTTAAAAAATGGATTACGAGATTTTTATTATTCTCTGTAAAAGTAAGACTTTGAATTTTATCTGGTAATTCTAACTTGATGAAATAAACAGGGACCTTTAAGTCAGTACTTTTAATGAGCGTACTGGATTTTGAATTATTCCCCTTAATAAAACAAATTTTATCGTCAAATTCCGGGAATGTATTAGCCTTTTTAAGGATGTGCCGAACAACAAAGTCATAACTTAATATTCCTTTAACGCCATTTTTCAATAATAAGGTATCAGGAATATAATATCGAGTATGAGTCATTTGTACTAGTTCAGGTGAATTATAAACATTATTTTCTTTAAATAGATTTGTAAAGGAAGTACAAAGTATATCGTCTTCAGGAACTTTAACAGATAGATCAATACTTACGTTACCAGCCAAGTCTGTTTCACGAGTTCCCTGTTGATGAATGTTAAACTCTCTTTCCTCAATCGAACCTGTTAGTTGCAAAAAGGAATACTTGATGTTTTGATTTTCTTTTCTAGAGGTATTATATGCTGTTTTTGCAGTTCCGGACAAATCAGAACCTAATGTTGATGTTAGTTCTGATGTATTATCTCCTTCCTTTTCTGAATTTTTACTGCTCGCAGACGCCCCAATTTTCCCTGTAACATCAAGGCTAGCAGAAAATGACTGATTATATTCTAATGTACCAATATCTAATGTGCCATATTCAGTAGTGTATTTATTCCATTTAGTAAATATCACTTTTTTATCTATACCAGGATCTAATTTAAAACTGTAATTTAGATTTTCTATTCGATCATATGCTGAAAGTTTTTTCTTATCAGAATAGTTGACCATTCGGCTAATTGAAAAGGTGATACGGATATTTATAGTAGTTAAATCAATTACTGAATTTTTTTTTGACTGATCTAATAAAAACTTTTTGTTAAGTAGTTCAGATATTTGGTTGTTTGTTTTCCCAGATATGGCAGCTTGTTGACCTTTGTCAGTAAGATCAAAGATTGTCTTAAACTTCAGGATGTCAGTAGTAGATGAAGCTGATGTTGAATTCACAAAAATTTCAACTAAGTTATTGTCAATTGAGTCCCCAGATATACTTCTATATCTTTTTAAAGTCTTTTGGGCATTAAGTGAAAGTGCAATCATAAAGCTTAATGCAATAACCGTAATGAATTTCATATGACTAATTTCTATAAATTAATTTTATTCTTCAATAATATCTGAATTTCTGAATGATCCAGACATAGAAACACATTTTACCTGTTGTGATTCTATAAAAACAGGATTTATAAAACTTTTTAATCCTAGGCCAGAACAATCAATACTTGTTCTAGCTTTAAGTTTATTAAGATCGGCATCTTTATCCAAAACAAACATATTTGAATAAGAATCACTGAATTTTTTTACTCTGTAATACATAATACAATTTTTAATAAGTTAAACAACTAATTTCATTACTATTTAAATATACTTGATAACAAAATTTGATTTGTTGTATTATTATATTATGGCTTAATTATTTAAGAAAAGATAGCATTCTGAGAAAATTTCTCTCTCTAAAGGTATTGATGTGAAAGTCAATGTCTGCAATACTGTCTGATAAATAGTAAAGATTGAATGCCATCTTAAAGTCGTGCAGGTCATGCAAGTCTTGCAGTCTGCCAATGTTAAATTCCAAATTGTTTTGAATCAACCCACTCCATGCTTAGAAGTGACCAGAAATCCAAAGCAAGATTATTCAAAACATAATCATAGGGGAGCCAGCCGTAGCCTTTGTCGCCCCAGTCTTTTCCCCGGGAATTGCGAATAAGAAGAGATCCGACTGTGGATTCTCAAGATCGGGTAGATAGATAATAGTTGCTTTGACAATATTATTGCCGGCAATATCCCTTACTGAAAAGGGTTTTTATTGTGTAATACATATCCACTCTGTACATTATGCTCCGGATTTTGATTCCGGAACAAGTTTAACATCATTTTACTTCTCAGAGTGGTACACTTTTGCGTATCGAAAGTGGTACAGTTTACAGTATCTTTAACAGCTGATAATAAGCCTGTCTGCTATAGCCAAGCAATGAACAAAGAGCAGTAATACTGCGGCTTTCTCTTTGTCCAACAGTAGTTATCGCTTGGCACCATACTTTTTTCGCAGGTCAACTCCCGTATAATCTCCCGAAAGTTTAAGCATTTCTTCTAACAGCTCACTTTTAAGTTGGCTTTTTCGTAATGCTTCCTGCAAAATCTTTACATCTTTTTTTCTCTTTCCAAACAGGTTTTCTTCCCTGGTATTCTAAAACCCAGTCGCAGATACTTCTGCCGGGGAAACCATATTTAACTTCTAATCCGCGATAACTTATTGTCCCGGTTAGATACTCGGCTACGATGGCCTCTTTACTGATGTTTACTTTCTTTTTGTCCATGATTGTGCGGAATAAATTTACAATTTTATTGTAAACCTATTTCAGGACAAGTCACTCATTAAAGACGAATTCCCAGAACCAGAATGTCATCTGTTTGAATTGTATCACCTTTCCACCGGTTAAGCGCTTCTGTAATAATTTCTTTTTGCCGGATCATAGTTTTATTATGATTACCAAGAAGCATTTCTTTCAAACGCTTAATCATAAACCGCCTGTTTTCGGGCCCGCCAAACTGATCAATTATTCCATCAGAAAACAGATAAATTGTATCGTTTTTTTCAATATCTATTTCATGAAGAGTAAAATTCCCATTTACATCATGATACCCTATCGGAATTCTATCTGCTTTTATTTCAGAGATTTTGTCAGCATGTATAAGAATTAGTGGATTAAAAGCACTGGAGAAAGAAAGTTTATTAGATCCGGGATCAAAACAGATGACAGCACCTTCTATTCCATCTTTAATATGTTCATAGCCTTTTTTTGAGCCCAGAGCATTAATTATTTTTGAACGAAGACTTTCAAGAATTTTATCAGGCTGTAAAATACGATCATTTAAAACGGTTTCATTCAGTAATGTAATGCCCAGAATACTCATAAGGGCACCAGGTACTCCATGTCCGGTACAATCCATAACCGCGATTATAATTATCTTCTCAGTCTTACATACCCAGTAAAAGTCGCCACTAAGAATATCTTTCGGGAGGTCAAGGATGAAATATTCAGGTAAATATTTCAAATTATTTTCAGAAGTGCTTATAACTGCATTCTGAATATATCTGGCATACTCAATGCTATCGCTGATATTCCTGTTTCGTTGCTCAATTTTCTTCAGGTAGTGATCAATCTGTTCATTAGCTTTCTTAATATTTAATTGTGTTTTGACCCTGATTAATAATTCACTCTTTATAAATGGTTTTGTAATATAGTCAACTGCACCTGCTTCAAATCCCTTAATTATGCTTTCGGAATCTGTTTTGGCGGTAATAAAGATGATGGGAATCTCATTAAAGGCAGGATTTTTTTTGATAAGAGAACAGATTTCATAGCCATCCATTCCCGGCATCATTATATCGAGGAGAACCAGATCAAATTTTTTCTTATCGAGCCACTTTAATGCAGACATACCATCAAGTGCAAACTCAACCAGTAAACCCTCATTCTGTAAAAAACCTCCGAGAACCTGAAGATTATTAATATTGTCGTCAACTATTAAAACGGAGAGAGGATTAACTTTTTCCAGATTCATGCGATAATCTTAACATTTTTCACTTACAGTTTCCATGGTTGATCAATCTGCAACACTGTTTTGAAACATCAGTTTTACATAAGCGCCCTTATCGGGATTATTACCGGCAATTATACTTCCTCCATGTGCTTCCATTATCATTCTGGCAATTGGAAGGCCTATTCCTGTGCAATTATCTTTGCACTCGTCATCTTTTGTGAATAGTTCAAAAATATGATCGACAGGTTTTGTTGAGAATCCTTTCCCTTCATCTATAATTTCACATATCATTGTTTGATCTTCAACATAATTATTAATTTTAACGGTACCACCCCCGGGAGAGTAACGTGCTGCATTGTCGAGTATATTGCTAATGCATTTTTTTATCAGTTCAATTTCTCCGGGAATAGAGTAAGGGATTGATTCAGCATTTCTTTTAATCTGAATATTTTTTGACAGAAATTTCTCTTTTTCTTCGTTTAATACTTCGCTAATAAGATCTGAGAGGTGAATTTTATCTTTTTTTATTTCTAACTGTTTTGTTTTAAGCCTTGTTATCAGAAGGGCGTCTAATGAAAATCGCTCCAGTCTCTTTACGGAAGTATCCAACATTTCAACCAGTTCACCGATCTCACTGGCATAAACAGGTTCCTTCAGAAGCTCCAAAGGTCCTAAAATACCGTTAAGAGGTGTACGTATCTCATGGCTGATAAGGTTCAGAAAATCTGCCTTTGCCCTGTCCAAATCGATTAATTTGAGGTTTAAGGCCTCCAGTTTAACATTGGCGTTTTTTAGTTGTTGTGTTCGTTCATATACTTTTTCTTCGAGTGACAAGTTAAGCTTTTCCAGTTTTTCAAGGCTGTTTTTAAGAGCAAGATGAGTTCTGACCCGTGCCAGAAGCTCCCTGATGTCAAATGGTTTTGTAATGTAATCCTGTGCTCCAATTTCGAATCCCTTCAATATGCTTTCTCTTTCACTTTCTGCAGATAAAAAAATAACAGGCACTTTATTCAGTTCAGGATTTGAACGTATCTTCCGGCATACTTCAAAACCATTCATACCAGGCATATTAATATCCAGTAATATAAGATCGAATTGGCGTTTCTTTAACCACACCAGGGCCGCTTCGCCATTAATAGCAAATTCGATTTCAAACTTGTTCTCCTGCAATATCTTACCTAATACCTGAAGGTTCTCCGGATTATCATCTACAATCAGAATTGCAGATTCAGATGATTGTGAAATTTCCTGATTAGTCATAACTAATATTTTTTATTGAACCTTTAAGACTTTCAATAATCCCTTCATATTTTCCAATAAGTTTTAAAATTGCGCCAATATTGAAACTATCGACAGCGCTGACTAAATCTTTCCCGTAGCTATCAACAATATCAGAATTATGATCAATCCCTAATTGGCTTAAATTTTTACCGAATTCCCTGATTTCCTTTAACGGTTGTGTTTCAGCAAATGTTTTCCAGGTGTCATAAAAACCGGTTTCAAGAGATTGAATTAATCCAGGCAAGTCGGTTATTTCCCCGATTAAGTTAACGTCAGAATATGGTTTATCTGATTCAGCTTCACTGGTTGATTTAAATGGTAAGAAATTCATTAGTTCTATATATAGTTCGGCGACTTTAACAGGTTTTATTAATAGCCCGGAGAATTTACTTTTATGTATCCGTTCTTTCTGATCTTTTAAAGCCGATGCAGAATAAGCAATAACAGGTATATGTTTCAGATTCTTATCGGTTTTTAGTTTGTTCAATAACCGGAATCCGTCCATTTTTGGCATCCGTATATCTGTAATAATCAGATCAGGAACAAATTCCTTTGCAAGCTTATACGCGGCAATACCATCTTCTGCTTCAACAATCTTTAAATTTGTGTTTTTCAGGGCATCCTTGAGATAGGCTCTGGCCTGTTGGACATCGTCGGCAATAAGAATTATTGATTCCTCAAAAATAATTTCTGCAGGATCAATCCGGATATCTGCACTTGTTTTGGAAAAGTCTTTCAAATATTCTATTTCAGGTATCCTGACGGTAAAAGTACTTCCCTTACCAGATTCTGACTGAACATTGATGGTTCCGTTCATAAGCGCTGCAAGTCTTCTGGTTATTGTCAGGCCCAATCCTGTACCTCCATAATGTGTATTATCTCTTTCCTGAACGAATGGTTCAAAAATAGCCATCTGTAATTTTTTTGAAATCCCAATACCAGTATCCTTTACTTCGATTACCAGGTCAATCAACTCTTTAGATTTTTCTCCTGAATGATGTATAATATGAGGATTTTCGGTATATACTTTAAGTGTAATTTTCCCTTCTGAAGTGAATTTGATTGCATTTCCGATGAGATTAAAAACTATCTGACGTACCCTTGCCTCATCAATATAGACTCCATGTGGTGTTCCGGACGTTATATCGAGAATGAATTTCAGGCCCTTTTCTCTCACTTTAAGAGAAAAGATTCTTTCAAATTCAGAAAAGAAAGAGTATGTATCGACATAATCATATTCCATCTCAAGTTTCCCGGCTTCGATTTTAGACAGGTCGAGAATATCATTAATCAGTGTAAGAAGGCTTCTTCCGCTTGATTTTATAGAGTTTATATAGTCTTTTTGAGTCTGATCGACAACAGTTGCGCTCAATAATTCTGTATATCCAAGCACTGCATTCATAGGAGTGCGGATCTCGTGACTCATGTTCGCCAGAAACTCACTTTTTGCCCTGTTTGCCTGTTCGGCCTCGACTTTTGCTTTATTCAGATTCTCATTGATTTCTGAAATCTGTTTCGTTCTTTCTTCTACTCTTTTTTCGAGTGATGCAGTTAAGTTGCGGATTTCTTCTTCTGCAATTTTGCGTTTAGAAATATCTTCAATCTGAGAAATAAAGTACTTGGGTTTGCCCTGATCATCAAAAACAAGAGAAACAGATAAATTAACCCATACAATATGACCAAGTTTGTGGATATACCGTTTTTCCATCGAGTAAGTTTCAATTTCTCCCGATAACATCTGTCGCACATAATAAAGGTCGGTATCAAGATCATCAGGATGAGTGATGTCCTGGAAAGTTTTAGCTTTGAGTTCATCTTCCGAATAGCCGACTATCCTGCATAATGCCCGGTTAACTTCAATCCAGCTACCATCGGGAGCCACTAATGCTTTCCCAATAGCTGAATATTCAAAAGATTTCCGGAATTTTTCTTCACTTATTCTTATTCTGCTTTCAGCATCCTTACGTTCAATTTCTTTTTCAAGATACTCTATAGCAAAAGAAATATCCTTTGCCATTTCATCCAGCAATTTAACCTCTGTTTCATCAAAGAAAAACTCTTCACCTGCATATAACATTAATGCACCTGTTACTATACCAAATACTATAAGGGGGAAAGCTGCCGATGATTTGTACCCGTTTCTTAAAGCATTTTCGCGCCACGGGATCATTTCAGGATTATTAGCTATATCGTTTGCTATATAACAGACACCGGTCTTTATTGTCCGTCCGGTGGGACCCTGACCCAGTTTTTCATCATTCAGATCTATGTTAACAGTTTTAAGATAATCCTTTGCAAGGCCTGCATATGCAACTGGTTTAACTTTATTTGTTTGAGGATCAACCATTCCGATCCATGCCATCACGAATTTGCCTTTTTCAACTGCGATATGGCACGCTTCATCATAAAGGATTTGTTTTTCCTGAACATGAACAATCAGCTGATTTATATTGCCGAGGACGGCATAAATCCGGTTAGCTTTTTCAATTTCTTCCTCCGCTTTTTTACGCTCAGTAATATCAAGCAGCATACCAGTAATAATATTTTTCCGGAGTTTTGCACTCATCAGAACTGTTATGATATGCCCTTTCTTAGTTATCATCTCTGTTTCAAAAACTGTGGTATTTCCTTTTTCCTGAAGTTGTTTCAGAAACCGGTTCCGGTCCTCGGGATTTTTATAGATAACACTGGCAGATGACGAGATATATTCCTCAGCAGAGTCGGCTTCAAGTATATTAACAAAAGCATCGTTCATATACAGAATTTCTCCTTCCAGTGTCGAAGAATAAACACCGACAAGAGAAGTTTCTATAATTGAGCGGAATTTTTTTTCACTTTCTTTCAAAGCTTCTACAGCTTGTTTGCGCAGGGTAATATCTTCTACTATCCCATCATAGAATATCACATTTCCTTCCATGTCGTGGATGGCCCTTGCACCTTCGCTGATAAACAATGTTGTCCCATCCTTCCTTGTCCAGGCAGATTCAAACCCTTTAACTTCACCTTCCTTTTTCATTGCATCCATAAAACGAGTCCGTTCATAAGGCAGTTCAAAGCCTTCTTCCTCAAGATTCCTCCCGGCGAGCTCTTCAAAAGATGAGTAACCAAGTAACTTCACAAGCGCAGGATTAGCTAAAAGGATTTTACCCTCCGGAGTTGTTCTGTAAATTCCCACTGTGCTGTTTTCATAAATGCTACGGAATCGTTCTTCACTTTTCCTCAGTGCATTTTCAGCTTCCTTCCGATCAGTAATATCTTTTCTAATACCCCCTATTTGTACCGGTTTCCCCTGATTATCATATATAAGTGATTTACGGTCCAGCAACCAACGGATTGTCTTGTCCGGTCTGACAATGCGGTACTCGGCAGTTGATTTTCCTTCCGAATACAATTGTCTGGCACTTTCTTCTGCAATTTCATGATCATCGGGATGCACCATTTCTTTCCAGAGACCAGGATTTTCCCGGAATTCTTGGACAGGTATGCCATAAATTGCTTCGAACGAATTGTTTATATCAATCAGTTGTGTGCCATCAAGTGAAGCTGTCCAGACCACATCGTTCAATATAGAAATCAAACGATTAAACCGCTCGGTAGATTCACGGAGTTTTTCTTCAGTTCTTTTTATGTCTGTAATATCGATAGACATTATTAAGATACCTTCCGGCACCGGCTCAAAGCTTAGATAGTACCAAACTTTTGTACCGTCCTCAAAAATGAAATCATTTTCCATATTTCGGGGAATCCGTTCCTGCATACATTGTCGTAAAACGGAAAACATCGGGGTTGCTTCAATGCCCGGGTACATTTCCATCATAGTATGCCCGAGCAACTCTTCAGCAGTTTTTTTGTCTTGTTTTGCAGCAGCATTATTTATAAATAAATAGCGGTACTCAAAATCAATTATCTGGCAACCTTCCAGCAGATTATCAAGAATGGTATGAAAGGATCTATTATGTTCGGTTTTTTTAGATTTATTATTGCCCATGCTGTATTTTTTAATTTATTCATAGTTGCAATCATTTTATCTACTTGCAATTTAAAATTAAAAGTTTTAACAATCAATTAAGGTACATAAAATTAAGATAACAAGCAATTTAGTCAATAGGCTCATTTGCAGCTTTAGGCTTAAGGGTTGAATTGAAGGAGCTGCAAATGTGCCTTAAGATTTTAAATTGTTAAACGGTTGTTTGTTTTTGCAAGCTCTTTTAAAAGTTTCGGATAGGGTGACGGGCGGCTGGAGCGGCTTTTAAATGTGCTTGCAAAAGAATAGAGTATTGTTTATAAAATAAAAGATGGCATTCTGAGAAATCACAGAAATTTCTCTCTCTTGTGAAAGTCAATGTCTGCAATACAATCCTGTATAAGGAATAAGAATAGAGATTGAATGCCATCTTAAAGTAATGCAGGTTCCTGCTTCGCTAAAGCTTCGCAGGACAAAGCGTGCAAGTCGTGCGGGTCTGTAAAAGTCAAATTCCAAATTGTTTTGAATCCACCCAATCCATGCTAAGAAGCGACCAGAAGTCTAAAGCAAGATTGTTTAAAACATAATCATAGGGCAGCCAACCATAGCCTTTGTCACCCCAGTCTTTTCCCCAGGAATTGCGAATAAGTAGAGCTCCGGTTGTTGACTTGTTACAGTTAAGATTCTTGATTTTGAGGTTATCATCCGGAAACGCAGCAAATCAACAAAAACCAGCAGGTTAATACAGCATCTTTCATTTAAAACCGATCAACCTTTATCAGGTTTAGCACAATCGTGCGATAAAAATAAGAAACTGATTTTAAAACAGCAAAATCTGTAGCAACAATTTCCAATACTACTTTTGGAGTATTGCATCGTGTTAATCAAAGGAATATTTTTGAAGTGGAATAACAATCATGTCTCGTGAAAAGTATTGCTAAGCGGCTAATAAAGGAGATTTCAGTATTATCAACAAGAACTTCGGAGTCGGCAAACACATCTTCGGGTTCAGCAAACGCATCTTCGGATTCGGCAAACGCATCTTTGAGGTCAACAGACGCATCTTCAGGGTCAGCAAACATATCTTCGGGATCAGCAAATGCGTCTTTGGGGTCAGCAAATGCATCTTCGGGATCAGCAAACGCATCTTCGACCCATTCAAAAGAACCTTTGTCATTACCAAAGAACATCTACGGAAAGTTCAGGCGGATTCATGGACCACTTACCAGCCACGATTTTAAAAGTTATGACATTCTAATAATAATCTTTATTTCTAACCTTAAAAATCAATATTATGACAACGAATCAGGAAATTAAACTAAACATGTATTTGGCAGTAAGGAATTTTGTTAATGCAAATGAGAGTATTACAAAGGAGTTACCAAACTTCCAGGAATACTATACTGCATTACTGAACACCATCGGCCAGATACAAATTTTTGCAGAGATGCAGAAAGTTGACAAAAAAGGACTTGCCATTGCAAAAAACAAACTGAAAGAAACACTGATAACAATGGCAGCAGACAATTCAAGAAAAATATCAGCTTTTGCGAAATTCACGAGCGATAATAAGTTACTTGAAGAGATAAATTTCAGTGAAACGGACTTCAGAAGGATGACAGATGTTGCCCTGAAAGACTATCTGCAAATTATTTATGACAAGGCAGAAGCTAATATAGGAAGACTTTCAGAATACGGTATAACGCCGGAATCACAAAAGACTTTCATGGATACAATCAATTCTTACAACGATATTCTCTCAACTCCAAGAACCGGAATAGCTGAAAAGAGTAAAGCTACCAAAAGGCTGGTTGTTTTATTCGATTCAGCCGATGCCGCTATTGAAAACATGGATTTTGCTGTAGGAATAGTGAAACTTAGTCAACCGGATTTTTATAATGGTTATGAGGCATCAAGAAAACTTGTTGATACAAGCGCCGGAAATCTCGCTCTTAAAGCCACAGCAACTGAACTGAAATCCGGTAAACCCGTTAAAGGTGTTCTTTTCACTTTTAAACCTGACGGGGCTAACGCAAACGTTACCGGCGGAAATGGAGAAATAACCAAGAGGACTGCAGAAAAAGGCAGTTTCTATATAAAAAGTATGCCTGCAGGAACCTACAAAGTAATAGTTAAGAAACCAGGCTATAAAGAACAGGAGATTTCTGTAAGCGTGGTAGATGGAGAGAGGACCGAACTTAAAGTAGAACTGGAAAAGGTTTAACGGTGCAATGGCACAAAGGTACAACGGATTTTTATTACTCACTAAATTTAATTTATGAAGTCGAAACTTTTTACTCTAGATTGGAGAGATTTGGTTAATGGACTCTTTATTGCATTCCTTGCGGCTATTTTATCAGGTGTCATTGGAATTCTTGATAATGAGGCAGTGTTTACCTGGGTAACTCTTAAACCTGTTCTGATTGCAGGTATCAGCGCGGCTTTGTCTTATCTTCTAAAAAGCCTGTTATCAAATTCGAGGAATCAGTTGTTTACAAGAGAACCTGTTTAAAAAAGGCTCAGTGCGCAGCATGAAGAGCTCTGGGCTCAGGATTAAAAGGTGTAACCTGCTGGGAAGAAGACGGCAGGTTTTTTTATGCCATTATTATTATTCCAAAGCATAAGAACTTATTTTAACTCTTACATTAAAAATCGATATCGAATGCAAATTTATAATCAATGATTCCTTTGGTATCCTTGTTTACCAGCCAGCCTTTTTCTTTATGGCTTATATCGATAATTTCATCTGTGGAAGTAGTCCTGAATCTTTCAACGATTTCATCAAGAACACTTAATTCAGAATCCGAAAAAAGATCCGATGTAAATTTATGTTTTGGATTTGGTTTAAACTGTTCTCCGATGCCTCCATTAGGAAACGATGTGGAATATATATCAAAGTCATCTAATTTGGCGAGATATTCAAATATACTGTCATAGTTTTCTGGGACAGGCCCCATTGGTATGGCTCTGTATCGCATACCACTAATGGAAAATCCGGATTTACCGTACGTTATAAAATCTGCATAGAAGAGAAGCTTATTTAATTTGGTTTTCCATGGTTTAAGTTTTTCGGTAAAAAAAATAATCATCTCCGTAAATTTTTTAAGATCGGGTAATTTGAAACCAGTTAATTCATTCGGAACAGGTGCACCAATTAAATATTCCTGCAACTGATTATTAAACCTAAGCTCTTTCTGTTCTTTAATGATTAATTCTAATTTATTTTTTAATTTATCTAAGGATTTACCCTCAAAAGCATTACTTAATAATAAAAGTTTTTTAAATTCTTTAGCGTCTTTTACCAATTGGATAAGCCTGGAATTTGACATGTTTGGTACTTCTCCATTTTCGTAATTTCTGTAGCTGTTGGGTCCAAAACCAAGAACCTCAGACATTTTTGAAGCAGATAATTGATATTTCTCCCTCAATTGTTTGATTTCATCCGGGAACGGGAGCCTGTGCTTCAATCTGTACTGATTATATAACTGGTTAAGATTTAAATCATCCAGTTCAGTTGTCGTGAAGGATTCATTACTATCAGGACATCTAAAAAAATGATATACAACAGTAAATTTCTCTTTACGAAAGGAGAATGGTCTTTCTTCTTTACACAAAATCATTTCTTTACCTGTGTATGGGCTTTTCATCAGAATATAATTTATTTTTTGAATGGATAATTCATTTTACGTTTAGCTATATGAAAAGAAATACATATAACATGCTGATTAACAGTGCCCATCGTAATCTTAATATAAACTTCCTGATTCTTAATTTCTTTACCAAATACCCACATATCGCCACTTCTATAAAGTTTTTCTTTTAATGGTCCTTCAGAATAATCGACTGCTTTAAGATTTTCGAGTACTTTCTTTCTGTCTATTGGTCTGATATCAAGATCAGCAAGCGCCTGGATGTTACAATCCCGGTCAGCACGGAACAGGATATCCCAAATCTTCATTTTTGCATTAAACTCTTTTAAGAAGTTTTCAACCTCCTGTTTAGCTGTCATAAGCTTAACGATTTCAAAAATAGAACTATTTATTAATTTAACAACAATAAAGTTGTATTTATTGCTATTTTATGTTAATAATAGCACTATAAGGTAAATTATAAAAGAAGACACTATGATTTATAAGGCAACACACTTTCAAGACAGAAACAAGTTAACTTATTTATAGAATCCCATTCACCGCAAACATTTGGAAGGGGGCATTTATGACATAAGGTTGTAAGATTTTCTTTTGATATTTCCAGTGTTCCTTCAGCCTCATGTATCTGAAGAAGCTGTTTAAGATATTTTCCGGCGACAAGACGGTGGAGATTATCTTTTTTTTCAAGACCCAGCCATTCGAATATTCCTTTATCGCCCCTCGAAGAATTGCAAGATGAACAGGCAAGAACAAGATTATCGGCAGAGTTATCACCACCTCTGTTTTTGGGAATCAGATGATCTGTAGAAAGATTTTCAAAAGAACCGCAAAAAACACAAATATGGAGGAGGGACTGCTCTCTCTCCCATTCTCTTATGGTATCCGAAATCTTAATCTCATTATTCCTGAGTTTTTTGAACCTGTCAGTGACAAATCCGTAATTTATTTGACCCAGCGAAGATCTTGAAATTAGTTTAGCATATTCGTACAGGATCTCATCGCGAATTGTTTTTACGTAACCTGGAGGCATCGTTTTGATATTTAATGATTTGACGACTTGTTTCGTGCAGTGGGAAACTTATCAACTTTATTATCTGTATTAAGCGTAGTGATTATTTAATGTTTCACTGATCCAACCAATATCAATAGATTTATCAATTTTATTAAATTCAATTATAAGTTCCTTGACTGTTTCAATTGCTTTTCTTGCATCTCCTTCTGTTAACCAGTCTGAGTCTTTTATTTCTGTTATCTTTTTAATTTTTTGTTTATCATGAACTAATCTATTTCTAAGTTTAATTAATTCTATCATTTTCCCGAAAACAATTGAATCAGTTTTTATTTTTTTTCCAGTAACAATTTTTGGTATAATAATCCATTTTGACTTTAAATCTAACTTATCCAAATAGTTTTCGAAATACGATTTAGAAGAATTAATTATGCCATAACAGTTAATATATGATTCAAGACACATACAACTAAAAACAACTGTAGTCACAGCAAGTCTTTGAATTTGAGCATTCCATTTACAAATAAAATCAATATCATTATTGGTTTCTACTTTAATTTTATTTTTATCATGACAAATTTTTAGAATTTGTTGATAATTATTTAATGATATTGAATAGAATGTTTCATAAAACTGAAATTTAACCTTTAATGTATCTCCAATTCTTGACATAGTGAGATGGTCTAATGTCACTAGTGTCATGTCAATATAATAATGTCGGATAAAGTCTTTTTAGTTTGATTCTGGCATCTCTTGTAGTAAATTGCCAATTTATCTTAGCTTTCTTGTTATTTCTATCTTGTTGCCAGGCATCTACTTCGTCCCTGATAGTTGACATATTATCAATTCTACGCTTAAGGCACTGCCCCATTAGAACATTTAGTTCTATCTCAGCCATATTTAGCCAACTGCCATGTTTCGGAGTGTATATAAACTCAAATCTATCCCATAATCGTTTTGCTTCTTCCGGCGGGAAGGTTTCATATAATGCAGCTGGTTTATGAGTATTAAGGTTATCCATTACAAGTCGGATCTTTTCAGCTTTAGGGTATTTTTCAGAGATTTCTTTAATAAACTGAGCCCAATGTCTCTTTGTTTTTCTTTGTAATACTTTGACAAATCGCTTTCCTTTTAATGGCTCGTTTGCCATGAAGATATGAGCAACCCCGCTTCTGGCATATTCATAATCTTCTTTTGCATCACTCCCGGGTTTTCCGGGAATTGGAATCCGGGTTTGCTTTATCAATTGTTTTGGCGATTCGTCCATACACACGATCGGAAAATGCTTATTATATGGAGTCTTATAAACATCCAGTACCAATTCCATATGTGCAACGAAATCGCTGTTCTCAAGTGGAGGGATTACCCAACCCTTTACTTTCCACGGTTTGATTTCGTTTTTTTTAGTACCCTGCGTACAGTTTCATGAGAGATACTATCGGTGTATTTTAATTCTACCATCTTGTCAGCCAGTAAACGCAATGACCATCGTGCATATCCCTTGGGAGCTTTACTGCAACTGAGAGCAACAAGATGTGCCTCAAAATCACCGTCTGTCTTAATAGGCCCTTTGTTGGGATATGGCTTTCTCTCTATACAAGACTCAAAGCCTTCTTCAATAAATCGTTGTTTCACGCGTTCGACCGTTTTGGTGTTAATCTGTAAGACCTGTGCAATATGCTCGCTTGTTATCTTTTTCCCCAATGGTCCTTCATCGGAGTTTATCAAAATACAAGCATTACGATATTCCTGGGAAGTGTGCCTCCCTTTTCCTATTAAAGCCATAAGCTGGTCTCTCTCATCCTTCGTTAGGGTTACTTTGTATCGTACCATCGTTTTTTTTGGCAAGATACAAAATATAACAGACAATATCAAGTTGACATGACACTAGCAGAAAATGACTGATTATATTCTAATGTACCAATATCTAATGTGCCATATTCAGTAGTGTATTTATTCCATTTAGTAAATATCACTTTTTTATCTATACCAGGATCTAATTTAAAACTGTAAT
>Ga0315549_1002871_pt1 | contig 15915 bp, 17 predicted proteins | sample SalMarSW160200MG_FD_203101 | JGI IMG/M metagenome (GOLD analysis project Ga0315549, IMG submission 203101) | Salt marsh sediment microbial communities from the Plum Island Ecosystem LTER, Massachusetts, United States - Salt Marsh Sediment SW1601-200 ... | reverse complement strand
TGTAGTGTTTGTCTGGTCTTCGCCAATAATTGAAAGAGTTTTGTTTATTTCTATACCTGTAATTTTAGGCGTTCCTTTCTGATTTTCTTTTATTTCGTAAGTGCCTTTCTTCACAAATATTGTATCTCCCTCTGTGGCGTTGCCAACAGCATCAGCTATTTCCGGGAAATCATCTGGAACAACAATAGTCTTAGGTTCAGAGTTTACTATCCTAATTTCTGGAAAGTAAAATAACACCGAGGATAGAATCAGCAATAGAATTAGAGCTGTTCTTTGCTCCCCCATTTGAGGTACCTAATTTAATCTGGCATAACATAGCTGAAAAGCGTTTTTGTCAAGAAACCTTGACCAAAAAGTCAAAAATCTAGTCAAGGAAAATTGACCAGACAAGAATTGTGTGTGAGTTTTTTAGTTTACTGTATTTCGTATTTCGTTTTGTGTGAAGGTAGGAAGAGATAGGGGTAGGTAGTAAGAGGGGAAAAAGGTTAAAATTTAACCCCACACACTTCTGTTCATGTGGTTTCATTTTCTTAACTTTAATTTGAACATGTACCTTAACCTTTAAAAATTAAAGCACAGAATATGTGCAACCATGGTCAAGATAGTCAAAGGAACTGAAACTGACAAATGGTTGCCAAAGAACTGGCGAAAAAGCACATTTCCTGTTCTTGATCAGCCCGCAAAGACCTCCAATGATATTAGAGGCTCAGCTTTTCTTTTGCAGTATAACAACAAACCCTATATCGTCACTGCAAGTCATGTTATCGAAACAAGAAATCCAGTTATCGCATTTAGCACCAAAAACCGCCAAGTAGTTGTTGTAGATTCATCAAGCCTTCAGCAAGTAGGATTGAGTTGGGTCAAGCATCCCGCAGGTCTTGATCTTGCTTCAATTCCATTTCTTCTTTCCCTTCAGCTTGTAGAGAAATTAGATTTGTGGTTAATTACTGAAGACAAATGGACGCCACAAGCTGAGGTCAAATTAGATGATAAAGTAGCCCATTTAGGCTACCCAGAAAGAGGTACTTCAAACTATTTAGGGGGGTCACCTTCTCTTTTTCCACAGGCTATGCCAGGGAAAATCATTCAGATCAACCACCCTGATATTGTCATGGAAACTGCAGGGGCTCATGGCGCGAGCGGCGGTCCGGTTTTCCTTAGAAGAGAAAATAAGAGCCCATTTTTGGTGAGCGTTGTCACCACAGCGATAATGTTCGGAAGACCTACTCGCCCAATGGAAGCGGAATATTGCAATAAGACGAAGTCGTTGGCGGTTTCGCATCTTAAGGATATTCTTGAGTCAGGGGAGATGAAAGAGCAATTCGATCGATTCGGTGATAAGCTAGTATAAATTTACAGAGAAATTAATCCAACCAAATAGTAAGCATTCAAAAAGCACTGAAGATAAAGAAATATCATTCTTGTTCCAGTTACATCGTATTTGTATTGTGTGTGTGCGTGCGCGTTTCACACGTGAGGGGGAGTAAGTAAGAGTAAGAGAAAAAATAGGAGAAAGAGCAAAGGAGTAAGAATACGTGCGTTCGTATAGGAGTAAGTTTGGGTTTGGGTTTGGGGGTTAAAATTTAACCCTTAAAAAAAGGGGGAGTTTAGAACCGTCACCAGGTGATAGAATAAATTAGCTTTTAGGTAAGTTTACAACTGCTTAGTGGAATTTTCATTTTGGTTAGTTAAATAAAATGTAAGGTTTCGTATGTTAGAAAAATGGGATTTTTCTTGTCGTCTAATCCAACATGTCTTACTCTACGAAAAGGTATATTTACACGCTTATGAATGGGGACCGAATAGTCTCTTTCTGATTATTATTGAAAAAAACGTTGCAGTCAAAAATAATGGCAGAATTACCCATGAGGGAAACTCTGGGATAATACCATATTCGTCAGTTTTAACCAACCAAGAATCAGAGAAACCAGATCCAAAGGATTCTGTTTCGCCAACTAGGGCGAATCCTCCATCAGACGTCACCACCAAAGAATGAGCACGTTCATGTTCTGTTCCTCCGTATGTTTGGTTCCATTGCTCGTTTCCTGATGCATCAGTTTTAACCAGCCAATAATCAGAGGGACCATCACCAAAGGATTTTGTTTCACCAGCTAGGGCGAATCCTCCATCAGATGTCTCCACCAACGAGCGAGCCTGTTCATAATCTGCTCTTCCATATGTTTGGGTCCATTCTACATTTCCTAATGCATCAGTCTTAACCAAGTAAAAATCATAGCCTCCAACACCGAAAGAATTTGTATAGCCAGCTAGGGCAAATCCTCCATCAGACGTCACCACCAAAGAATAAGCCTGCTCCTGATCTGTTCCTCCGTATGTTTGGGTCCATTCCATGTTTCCTGAAGCATCAGTCTTAACCAACCAAAAATCATCACTGTTTCCATCACCAAAGGATCTTGTTTCACCAGCTAGGGCGAATCCTCCATCAGACGTCTCCACCAAAGAATAAGCCTGATCATAATCTGTTCCTCCATATGTCTGGTTCCACATTGTTTGGGATGCTCCAACTGAACTGAATAAAGAGAAACTAACTAAAACAAAAAGAATAATCGTGAAACGATAAAAAGGTCTATGTTGCATCATTATTTCCCCCAGTCGATACATATCTTTCGCGGATTTTATTTATAAGTTTACTGTGACCATAATCTTAATGAAAAAGGAAACTCGCGCCCATAATTATTGAACATTAGGTTTACTTTTCATGAAGAGTGAAACTCTCAACCCAAACAATGGTTAGTTAAATAAATATTTACCATTCTTATGAAACACAAATATGAACCCAGAATACACAGTTTTAGGACAATACCTTCAGAAGAGGACTTCACGATCCTTACGAAAATGGATGATTAACTTTCTTTTTGATAACTATCGCAAATAAAGTAGCAGTTAAAAATAAAGGTAGAATAATCCATGATGAAAACTCGGATATACTCAACTACTGTTTCTCTAGTTCGTTTCGATGTTTTCTGAAGAATAAACGAACCGACTCTGTTAGATCATAGTTTTCCACTTCTTCCAAAGGAACCCATCTGGCGTCTGTCACGTCACTGGTAGGCTTCAAGGCGCCTTCTTTCGGCTGAGCAAGAAACTGCAACAGAACATAATGGTATCGGAGACGCCCACTCTCGTCCAGAGTCAGAATGTCATAGGCATCCATTGGCCTGTCTTCGACAAGCTCGACTTCTAATCCGCACTCCTCCTTCGCTTCACGCACGGCAGCATCTCTAACAGCCTCTCCCAACTCCACCGCCCCACCCGGAAAACTCCACTTGCCCAACGCAGGCTCAGCACCCCTCCTCACAAGAACAAGCCTGCCACAGTCTACAATAACCACCCCAACGCCAACAACAGGTTGACTTGGATACTCACGCCTCAACCATAAACCTCCAATATTTTCTGAACATTTCCTTTCATAATAGTCTACCGCCAAACCCAGAAACTATTCAAGCAAAATCATATTTGAAGCCTAATAACAGAAGATTGTTGAAAACAAGCTTTTTTCAGAAAAACATAATAAAAGCCAGAAAACTAATCCAGCAGACCTCTGAATTAATGTGTGAGTAGCATGAACGCTAGAGAAGGCGACCTAATCGAAACTAAAGACAGCATCATTTTTGATGTCAAAGGCTTAGTTCATCCGCCAAACAGGATAGTAGCCTTTATCCGCTACGTTCCGGACCCAAACGGCAACAGAGAACGGGACCAAAAACGATACAGCAAATATTATGCGCTCTCCAAACGCTACGACCTTCTAAAGCGGGAATATCCACAATATCTAGTAAATGACCCCATATTCAACACACTACTCTGCGAGGTTCCAGTAGAGGACGTGAAAACACATTATCTGCCAGCTCAGGGCTTACAGGACCTCCGAAACAAAAACAACCTAGACGAAGCAGAAACAGCGGCTTTACGGTTCATGGAAATCCTCAAAGAACAAGCTGGAGTTCAATGGAGCAAGCTGGGCGTTTCAGGCTCTATCCTAATTAAGCTTCATGAACCGTCTTCTGACATTGACCTTATCGTTTACGGGTCTGAAACAGGCTACCGGGTACAGGAGACTATGAAAGAGATGCTGAAAGACAAAGATAGCCCATTCAAAGCCTATGATCTGGATGGGTTGAAGGAGCTGTTCGATTTCCGTTCGAAGGACACCCTCACATCATTCGAAGATTTTGTTCGAACCGACTCCCGAAAGGTTTCCCACGGCAAATTCATGGGAAAACACTTTTTCATCCGCTTCGTAAAAGACCTGAACGAAATCAGTGAACAATACGGCAGCATCATCTACAAGCCGGAAGGACGCGCAAGAATCAAAGCCACAATAACTGACGACTCAGAAGCGGTCTTCACGCCATGCAGCTACAAACTCGCCAACGTGGAAATCCTTGAAGGCACAAAAGTTGAGCCTATTGAGGAGATCGTGTCCTTTCGAGGAAGATTCTGTGAACAGGCAAGAAGTGGTGAAGCTGTGATTGCAGAAGGCAAACTTGAAAGAGTGCAACAAGAAGGAAAACATGACCACTTTAGATTGCTCGTGGGGAGCAAACCCTCGGATCACATGATTTTGGTTCAGTAACCGTCTCTTTTTTGTTATTCGGTGTACAAGTCCATCAGGTTTCGTGCTACGTTGCTGGAAATGCCATGTTTTTTCAGTTTCATGTATGATGCTTCAGTATCCTCTATCGAGACTTGTTCTATTTGTTTGCACCAAGGAATTTTTGCTTCGTTCCTTATCTTTTCTTCAATTTGAATAGTTGAAGCTTTGGATGCTTCGGCTAGCAAGTTAATTATGATGTGAGCTTTTTTAACCATAGAGTGACCAGCTTATGAAATACGGTAATGTATGAATTAAGATATAAGATACGCTTAAGCCGTTATATAAATTTGACTCCGAACCCAATACAACCAAAGAGAAACAATTCTCATCTTAGTGATTTGCGAGGACTCGAAGCCTCTTCACTGCATTAAGTTTCTCTTTTTCGCCAATCTTGGCTTGTTTCACTGCATTTTCTAATATCTCAATCGTTTCATCATAGGTCTCCCTGTCCACGGGATAGGGACCCCCATCCTTTCCTCCCACGCAGAAACTGTATTTCACCGGATCCTCCCAGCATGGTTTCTCGCCGTAGACCAGCTCAGACACTAAAGCTAAGGCTCTGACTGTTGCAGGACCTATCCCTCTGATACCTATCAGTTCCTCGTAATTTTTGGGCTGAAAATCATACGCCCTCTTAACTGCGTTCCAGTTAAGGTTGCGAGGCAGAGAGAAAGCATCGATCACGTACTCCTTCCCTAGAGGCTCCAGAATCCACTCCTGCAGAGACTTCTGATGAACAGGACGAATAGACAGAAGCATCTTCCTCAACTTCTTCGGTTCCTCCTTGGCGATGTCAGTTGAAGTTTTTCGGCAGCCTTCACTCTCTCTTGCAGTCATGTCTAAAACAACCTCTCTTTTCATGTCTCCAACCACTGCGTCGTGAGGCTCAACCACAAAATCTTTCACGTTTTCGGATAGCCAATGATAAGTCGAGAGTTTTCCGAATTTTTGTTACTTTTTGATATATCATTCTTTTTCATTTTATCACCTCCATTCTGATTCATCTAAAAGAAATTCGCTCCATTCTCTTTCGTCTTCTAATTCTTCTTGCTCTGTTTCGTCTAAGTCTTCCGAATCCCCTGTGTAACCGTTTCTGGACGGTCGGTCATAAATTTTGAATCCCGTCAATGCCGATATTATACGATTAAATCTTCTTTTCTTTTGTGGTTTAAGCGGTTTAACCTTAATTTTAGGTTTAATTTCAAATGGCTTTTCGGTTGTGGCGAACTTGGGGAATTTTATTACTGAATCGTTAGCTGTGTAAAGAAAAGTTCCTCTTTCGAAATTTAGGATTTCAGTTTTGTATTTGCTGTTTCTGAGTAGCCTTCTAACCTTTAGTTCATAATCGTCAAGTGAAACGTTACCCAACATTAAGCGAGTGCGTCCCCTAATTTTGGTGTTTAGGTCTTGAAGCCTTTGAGAGCACATGACAAAATGCAAATCTAAGTTTCTAGCTTCACTAAATATTTTCCGCATTCTGTTAAAGAGCTTCTTGCTGATTGTTGAACTGTCAAAGATGTTTTGCGATTCTTCGACTATGAAGATAACTCGCTCCTTTGTTTTGTAGCCTTTGTAGAGTCTCAGGTATGCTTTACGGTAAAAGTGGTTCACTACAGAATAAACAAAGAAGGCGATTCTCTCAATATCCCGAATTTCGAGAGTGAAGATTATGTCTTTGTTTTTGGCTAGAGCTTCTTTGATTTCTTGACCTCTTAAAACACTATAATCTCTTTCATGCCTTAAGAAATAGCTTTCAATATCTACGGTATGCTTCGTTTCTGTAACGTCCCTGTCTTTGATTCTCATAAATGGAATAGCTTCAAACTCTAAAGCAAACTTGGGAAAAGTTTCAAAGATTATAACTCTTGTATTTGGGAGCTTACGCAATTGAGCTTAGAACTTTAAGAGCGTTGGTTTTGCCTACTCCCTTATTCGCAATTAGCAACAAGTCACCATAAGTTAGGACATCCTCGATAAGCGTTTTTAGTTCAACATTATTTTGTTGCGTTTTCTTCACCTCTTTTTTTGATTTAATCTAAGGCAAAAATGGCTTAAATACTTTCCGTTTTGGGCTTCTTTTGGCATTTAGAGTCTAAAATAGGCGATTTCACATAAATCCTACATAGAGACTTAATTTCTCTTTTGCTTTATTTCCCTAAAGTTTTGAACGAAAGGAGCTTTTCCCGAAATCTCGAAGCGTCTAGTTTTCAATTTTTGACCGTATTTAAAAGTTTGAAAAACTTGCTTTAATGTTACAACACTCAAGTTTTTTATCTCCTTAACCCTAGCTTTTTCTGTTTAAATATGCTAACCTTTTTTAGAAGTGGCTTTCTTTCTCCAATTTTTTGAAGATGTAGGGGAGTGCTTTTGTCCTGTTAAACCGTTTAAATAGTGGCTATTGTTGTGTTCGCTCCAAATTTCAGCGTCAGATTTGCCATTAAGAAGGGCTTTTCTCAGAAAAGGATGTGCAAATTATTTGGTTTCCTCTTTGAATAGTTCTGGTAGATTGTAGTATAATTCTTTGTCTATCCGAATGAAATTTTTCGGCATTTCTTGATGGAACTGACCAATGAGAACTTGTTTGCTAGTGTCGAACCTAGTAATTTGTTCCTTTCTCCTTAATAAGAATCTTCTTCGTTCTGGAGAAAGTTTGTTTGGTGAAATCAGAAATGCGTAAGAAGCGTTGAGTATCTCGGCATATCTTTTCGTCTGGTAAATGTCCTTCAATGTTGGCTTTAACTTTACTTCGGCTACAATAATGTATTTAGCTTCGCTATACGTATCTTTCTTGATGAGATAACCAGTCAGGTCTGGAGACATCTTTTCGACATTCAAAATGAAAAGTGAGTAATCCTCAAGATGTCCCTTCAACTTATCGGAAAATTTTCTAGAAGTATTTTCTAAGTAACACTCGCCAAGCTGAGAAAATTTTTCCTTTAAAGCGTAAATAATCAGTTCGTATAATTCTTCTTCATTTCCTTTGTTTCTTGGCATTTTTCCACCATAATGAGACTATTGTTTGTTTACTTCTAATTAGTTCTTTTGGTTCTTATGATTTTCCGCATTTTCGACCTTTTTGCCTGCTTGCTTCAATCGTTCTCCATATAAGCTAACAAAACCAAAAATCAGAATACCAACGCCAATAAGAGCAATTGCCGAAGCTAATCCCTCTCCTATGAGCGTTCTTTGTTCAGTTAAGAATACGGTTTTTCCAGAGTTGCTTTGATGATTTCCGAAAAAAAGAGTATATACGCCTTCAAATTCTGTCGTAAAAGCAAAATCCTTTCTGCTTTTAACTATTCCAGCGTCAAATATGATAGTTCCATAAGGGTCTTCAATGTGGAATTCTATTTCGTCATTTCCACCTAAAACTGTAAAATAGCCTTCCACTCTTTCGCCTTTGCCTCGATGTTGTGTTAAGGACAGCGCTCTTAGAGGGGCAAATTCATAGGTATCGTTTTGAGCTATCTTAATTGGAAAAAAATAGACGAGTAAACCCAAGACCATGATGACTATCCCACTAAGTATTAGCAACTGTGAGGTTCTTTTCATTGTTATCACCTCAATAATTTGACATTTTTTAACGTCTTTATATTGAGTGAATTTAGTCTCATTCTTCAATTAAGATTTGTGGTCATGTCTTAACGGAAAAATCTATGTTCAAAAGGCTTAGTTAAATCCATCTTCTAAGAAGCTTTACTCTAGTTTGAATCTTATCAATGCATTCTCTACAATCTTTTATTGCGGTTCTGTAAGTTTCCTTATCGTTCTCTGTAACGTAATTATCCTTAATGGATGCTTCGAGACGTTTCTCTAGAGTGTCTATCAATTTTTCAATATCTTGCAGTTCATTTAATCGCTTTTTCATGTTTCTAAATCTCCTTTTTCCGCACGTTCTTTGTAAATATTCTTGACCTCTAAAGATTCGTTAATAAGTTGCGAACCAACTTCATGAAAGTGTTTAAAGCTTCGACCCATAAGCTTACCTTTGAAAGTGTGCATATCAACCGCATAATCTGGAATTTTCAATTTTTTTCCGTTGTTTCTGTCATGGCTTTACTTGTTTTATTCTGTTTTGTTGGTATATCAGATTTACGATTTTTCGATAATCTTTCGGAGTATCCAATGATATCTCCGCGCCGACTTGTCCTTCGCGTTTATTCCCTGCTGAACCACAGCCCATGATCCCTTTTCGGTAACAAAGAAGGCATGATGATACAGGGTTCACTTAGTGTGTGGCGATAATCTCCCGCCAACCCCCCCTTTTTTCTACGAAGAGTCTTTGAGGTTTTGAGGTGTCCATGAATGAGCAAATACCAGTTATCAGCACAAAAATTGAATACCTACCAAAAATTAGACTTTGAAGCCAAATTAGCATTAACAAACCAGCGCATCGAGAAGGCTCTGAGTCTCCATAAGAAACCGCTTGTTTCTTCTAGCTTCGGCAAAGACAGCACGGTTCTGATTCACCTAGTTAGAGAACATACCAGAGACTTTGATGTTGTTCACAACGAAACAGGCGTGGAGCTTCCAACTGACATACCATTCCGAGACTATCTTGTGAAAGAATGGGGATTGAGACTTCACATAGTTAAACCAAAAGTTACTTTTTGGGAACTTGTGAAAAAGTATGGTTACCCAAAAGATAGCCGATTCAGCAAGACGGGAGACCAGCATCCCGCATGTTGCGTTCATCTTAAAGAGTTACCAATGAAACGCTTCATCAAAAGCCACGACTTTGATTTAGACTTTGTCGGATTACTTGCTGATGAGGGAAGACAGAGAAGATGGGCTTACATCCGGACTGGTTGCTGCATTTACGAACATAAGAAATGGGGCATAACAAAATGTATTCCCCTGATCTGGTGGCTTGAAAAGGACATCTGGACATACATCAAAAAGTTTGGTTTGCCCGTCAATCCGGCCTATGAAAAGTATGGAATCAAAAGAACCGGATGCATGCCCTGCACTGGTCATATTAGCTGGGAAAAGAGCATGGCAAAAACTAACCCAAAAATGCTAAAATTCATACTAAAAGACATGCAAGGTCAAATCCAACTAGGCGACTTCACGAAGAGGCTACCCCCCCTAGACTCTTCGCAGCGTCCGGATCCCACGAAGAGGCTACCGACCCCGAGGATCCTCGGAGACTCTTCGCAAGGGAGGTGAAAAATCATGGTGTTATATGGAAACACGGTATCTGACCGAGCAAGAAAAAAAGCGGATGAGGAGAAAAAGAGAATTGAAGCTGAGAAGAAACAGTCACAGAAAAAGGGTTAAGAAGGCTCTTCGTGAGGAGATGAAACTATGACAAAAGAGGCGCAGAAAAAATATAGTCGTTCAGAGAAGGGACGAGCCACTCGGAGACGGTATGAACAATCAGAGAAGGGAAAGGCGACTAAGAAGCGGTATGCTCAATCGGAGAGGGGTAAGGATGTTAGGAAGAGATATGACCAAACAGAGAAAGGAAGAAAATCACAGAGGGCTTGTTGGAATAGGTATAATGCCAAAAAACGGGAAGGAGGTGAAAAAACGTGACAGAAAAATCACAACAACAAAAAGACATTGAGGAAGCCATAAAAAGAGGAGTCGTTAGCCCGTCAAAGGCAAATCTTCGAGAGAGAGAACCACAACAATATGAAACACATTCAGAGTCTTATCTGGATAGACCAGTAGCAAGAGACACGACAATACCAAAGAAAATATACCCGTTTAACTGGTATGGCGACATGGAATTCAAAAAAGTGCTACGATATGAAAGCGAGCAAGGAAGTTTTCTGATAAGACGGGTAAAGAAGGACGGAAGCCTTATGATTACATCACTGGTGAAAGACCAGCCCGTTCGAGGACACATAGTAATTGACGAATTTGGAGAACCCAAATATTTGCTCTTAAACCCAAGCGGTTCATCTTCAACAACGATACTCTGGACAGTCAAACTACACGGCGAAGTGCTTACCAACAAACAGAAAACAGTATTGAAGAAGGAAATGCGTAGCACAAAAATCGCAAAACAGCAACTTGAAATCGAAGCCCTAAAAAATGAGATTGAAGCCTCAAAAAACGACCTGAAAGCCGCCGAAGAAACCATAGGAGACCTAAAAACAGAAAACAAAGAGCTAACCAAAACCATGAACCTCAGCATACACGACAAACTAAAAAAGCTCCTACTACACAAAGACCCCGAATAAAATCACGGTCACAGACAGCCTCTTTCTGTGACTCGGGGAAAGAAAGGAATTAGCATCTGGTTGAAAGACCCACAATTCCTGCAGGACAGTTCCAAAATGGCTTCGATTTTGGAACCTACCGCTTCCCCGACCCACAATCCACAACATTTTAACTCCTACCCCCTCCAAGAACAGAGCAACATAATAACGGACACATACCCCATACAGTAAGAAACCCATCCAAATAGAGCAACACCAAACCACAACAATTAACCATCTAGCCTAGACCTCTCACCCAAAACAAGGAGACTCTTCGTAAAAACCCAAAAATTTTGATAGCACCATGATCACCACCACACCAACTTGTTGGCACAACCCAAAAATATAACGTCACCATACCGCAAATTTTGGATTGCTAACGGAGGGGTTCTAGGGGAACCAATGACCATTGAATGTTCCAAAAATTCGGTTGTTTTGGCAATCGGGGCTTGTTTTAGGCTTCTTTCGCCCGCGCCGTCATTTATGAGGTTTCTTTCATATGACGGCTTGTTCAGATGATAGACCCTTCGCGCGTGAGTAGTCACTTCGGGGATCAATATCACTCGTTAACTGAAAGTTAGGGGCTGCCCGCTCTGGTAGGGCAAGCTGCTGACTGCGTGATTGAAGGTCTAGGTGCTCTCTGCTCAATTGTAAGAGTAGGTGCTGTCTGCTCGATGAAAGACTAGGGCACTATGCTCAATGAAACTCTGGAACGAATGCGGGAGCGCGCGAGCGAGCTTAATGCGAGAGAGCGCGCGACTGATGAGTGTGTGATATTCTTTTTGGAATATTTTGGGGGTTAATTATTCCTGTGTTTAGACTTGTTTGGTCATGATTGAATGTTTGTTCCTCTTGTTCCCTATGTTCTAATGATATATCCTAAGGAATATTTTAGAGATTTTTTATAGAGTAGAAATAGGTGAACTTAAGGAACATGAGGAACATGTTGAATGTTGACATAAAAATGTATATTTTTGTGATAGCTGAGTTTATGTCGCATATAACCAAAAGGATTATTAATGAGTATATGTAACGTATACACAGAGAGAAACAAAATGCCTTACCCAGCTGAAAAGTGTGGTTCCTGTGGCGGGGTCCTCAGACGCCTCTATACGCGAGATAAAGGAAAATGGAACTATTTTGGTTATGTTTGTGAGAACCCAAAATGTTCAAGATATGGGGGCATTGTTAAACGTCCGCCCCACATGCGGCTCACAACTGATCCATCTAAAATCAAAATAGGTTTTGAAAGCCATGTGGACAAAATCAAGATTCTCCGAGCGCGGGGATTGTTAGTTTCTCCATGCCCAAAATGCAACGGCTCTCATATCGTCCGTGTTGGAACTTACACAACCAAAGCGGGGGTAGTTCGTCGTCGTCTTAGATGTTGTGATTGTGGCGCGTCATACAACGATTTATAGGGTGTGAAAATTGGGGAGAGAAAAAACGAAAATTCTTAAGGAAACCCTCCCGGGTTGCATCTGCTATTACAAAATGCCGCTTGCCCCGAATCATTGTGACAGCTGCAAGCATGCTGAGATGTGTAAAAGGTCAAGCAAATGAACCCAGAAAAGGAATCGTTGCTTCAGCGATTACAGGAAGCGAATCTTTCAACTCGCCGATTCTTGAAGGTTGATGACACCAAAAGAGCGTTTGAGAAGGAGTGGCAAAACCGCCTTTACACTCCGGATGAGCTGCAAGACCATCATGGTTGGGGCATATGTGGCGGCGATGGATTAGTTCTCATTGACGCTGACAACATAGAGATTGCGGAGAATCTACGAAGAGTTTTACCGCCCACCTTTGAGTCTCTCAGCTCCAGAAGAAAGTTACCCCATTTTTACTTTAAAGTAACCGATGGTGAGGTTCAAAACAAAACCCTGTATCTTCCAGAAACCAATGAGGCTGCGGGAGAAATTAGAGTAAACAATCAATACCTAGTATCAGTGGGAACAAAAACCTTTCATGGACTCTACAAAATTATAGCTAACCGTCCAATCGCAACCCTGAGTTATGGACAGTTTATGGATGCAGTTAAGCCATATTTGGGGAAAGACTCTTCGCAGAGACTGACGGAAGAGCAAATAAAAAACGGTGTTAACGAAGGCGAAAGGCATAACGTAGGAATAAAAACAGCTAATCTTCTTGTTGGAAACCTTGACTGCGACTACAACTCAGCATTAACCGCCATGCAAACATGGAATAACAAAAACAACCCTCCACTTCCAAAAGACGAAATCGTCAAAATGGTTCTTGATGCTGTAAACTACCAGAAAACAGGCACCAAACATCATGAATTAACTTACCAAAAAATTGGTGTAACCATAGAAATAAACCCTGTTTTGTTGGCGAAGGACATCATGGAGGATTACACTTTTGTTGTTGAAAAACAGAGTCGAATTTTATTTGTTTATGATCCTCTGACTGGTTGCTACTCAGAACTTGCTGAGGAGAGAATAAAACGGGAAATTGCGGAAAGACTTGATGAGAACGCAAGAAACAAATTCTTTAATGATGTCCACTTTTTCGTTGAGGCAACCGCTCCGATAAAGCCATTCTGTGATGTTGCAGAACTGATGCTTTGCAAAAACGGAATTTTAAACATCAAAACAAGAGAGCTGTTTCCCTTTTCCCCCGACTATTTTCTAGTGAACAAGCTTCCAGTCATTTATGATTCCGCCGCAAAAATAGAGGCTATAGACGTTTTCTTTAAAGAGGTTCTCGGAGAGAAGGAAACGAGGACATTACAGGAATTTCTTGGCTACTGTCTTTACAGGAAAATAACCTTCCATAAGGCTTTGCTTCTTGTTGGGGGTGGACGGAATGGGAAAGGAGTAACATTAAACCTGATAACTGCTTTTCTGGGAAAAGAAAATTGCAGCTCAGAGACTCTCCAGAATATCTGTTACAACCGCTTTTCAACCGCTAACCTATACTGCAAACTGGCAAACATAAGCGCAGACCTACCGAGTAACCCAATAAAATACACGGGAACATTCAAAATGGTTGTTGGCGGAGACACAGTTCCTAACGAAAGAAAATTTATGACTGCCTTCCCCTACAATCCATACGCAAAAAACCTGTTCTCAGCAAATCATGTTCCTCCGATAGCGAATACTGAGGACTGTGACGCCTTTTATGCAAGATGGCTTATTCTCGAATACAAAAAACAGTTCCTCGGAGAGCAAGCCAACAAGCACTTAATTGACAAACTTGTCGTAGCCAAAGAATTGAGTGGCTTACTAAACTGGGCTTTGGATGGATTAGAGAGAATAAACAAGAACAATGATTTTTCAATGAAAGAAGACATAGCGGCGATGCGAAAACAATACATCAAACGGTCAAATTCGGTTAAAGCATTCATCGAAGAATGTATAGAAGTAACCACAGAATTTAACGATTTGACCCCATCAAAATATCTATACACCAAATTTCTAGATTACTGCAACAAAAACAAAATAAAATCAAAATCACAACGCGAGTTCATCGCTGACATGAAAGAGCATTGTTTAGGCGCGGACTTCCGCAAAACACGACTTAGCCAAGAACAACAAAAAATGTTTGATGAGGATAACACAACACCAAACGCATGGCACTACATCAAAATTTTAGACATCAAACTTGATGATTCTGTCAGTTCAAGCATAAAAGGCTTGGAATTTTTTCAAGGTGAACAAAAATGAATTGCCCTGAATGTGGCAGCTCGAAGACGTGGCTAGACGGTAAAAGGTATGTTCAGGGTCAAGCTATCCAGCGATATTTATGTCGAACATGCGGGTATCGTTTCAGCGAAAACCATAATAAAGAATGTCAAACAATTAGTAATCGCCAAATCTGCGTCTATGACAAAGAGGCGAAAAATTTGGTTGCAGTCGAAACAAAACAAAAGACTGCGGGAGACATCCAAGAGCACAAAGGCGAAATCATCCAATTTGGTTGGCACATGCAAAAACGTGGACTCTCAGAAGAAACAATCAAACAGAGAATGTATAGGCTCAATGTGCTAGTGAAGAAGGGCGCAAACCTAGAAGACCCTGAAACAGTCGAAACAATCTTAGCGGTCACGAAATGGGGAAAAGCAAACAAAAAAATCTTTGCTAACTGCTACAAAGCCTTCACAACCTACATGAAGATAGAATGGCAACCGCCAAAAATTACGGTTCCCAACAAAGAACCATTCCTTCCCCTAGAAGAAGAGGTTCATCAGCTAATCGCTGGATGCGGAAAGAAAACAAGCACTATTCTACAGCTACTCTTTGAGACTGGGGTAAGAATAGGCGAGGCTACCTCTCTGAAGTGGACGGACTTAGACTTTAAACAAAGAACTTTGCGTGTGAACTGTCCAGAAAAAGGAGGTAACAGCAGAACATTACCGCTTTCAAGTGAACTGTTAGCCATGCTGAAAGCCCTACCGAAAAGAGAAGACAACAACATCTTTAATCCAAAATCAAGGACGTTAGGCGCAACCTTTCTTAAACAACGAAACCGACTTGCGAAGAAACTACAGAATCCCCGACTTAAGCAAATTCACTTTCACACACTCAGACACTTGAGAGCAACCCTAACCTACTACAAATCGGGCGGAGACATCCTTAAAGTCAAATATCTGCTAGGACACAAACGCCTAGACACTACAGGAAGATACGCCCATTATCAAGCCTTCAGAAACGAAGAATACACGGTAAGAAGACCAACCACAAGAACGGAAGAAGACCAACTAATCGAAAACGGCTTTCAGTTCATCAGATATGACCCAAAACACAAGGAAGCGGTTTACAGGAAGCGGAAGTGAAAAAGCATGATGCACACGAAAAAAGCGTCATATCACAGGGGATAACCCGCCTGAACTGCAGTGGTATCAACCTTGGCGCTCATCCGACTAGCATACAACAGGTCGTCAACCTTGCTTGATGAAAAACCATACTTTTCTCCCAACTGATCGATTTCTGTTGGCGTTTTCCGGGAGGTTTTGCCCTTCCCGCCGCAAATAGTCAACCCAAGCTCTCCTGAGTTTATCGCGGTTTTTAGAACACCCGTTAAAACGGTGGTCACGCCGGACGAGTGCCAGTCATATCCCAAGACGCAACC
>Ga0315549_1002870_pt1 | contig 15916 bp, 12 predicted proteins | sample SalMarSW160200MG_FD_203101 | JGI IMG/M metagenome (GOLD analysis project Ga0315549, IMG submission 203101) | Salt marsh sediment microbial communities from the Plum Island Ecosystem LTER, Massachusetts, United States - Salt Marsh Sediment SW1601-200 ... | reverse complement strand
AGATTTTCAACCATCGAAGTTATTCTAAATTCTTCTGAATATGTTATTGATTCGGGAAATCTCTATTTCTTCAGATCCATAGATACTATTGTTTATGAACAATCTTCAGAATTTCGAAACCTTATTGAAACTTGTTGTGATACTTCTCAGATTTATTATAAAATTACTATTACCCTCAATATCGTTGTTCCTGATGATGGAACTAATGAGCAATATTCAAAATGGGCTCTCGATCAAGCCACTTTATACTCAACAATGGACTTTTTTAATCAATACACGTTTGCACAGGTAAGTGCTGGTTTACTAGCTGAAATTTGGTACACAAAGGAAATAACAACATGGTCAACTGTAATATCCTCCACAGCTATTCTTACCGCTTCTCTCGCAAATCCAAGTTCTTCTGCTCTAGACATAGCTCTTACTTTAGGAAAAGTATTAATAAGCACTATTACGGAAGTAATGGAGGAACTCTATATCGACTCCTTTATCGAAGCATGGGTTATGAGACAAGCAGAGATTCACGGTTATGGAGAAAATTGGGCATACTGGATAAGCTCTCTGCTCACATCATTACGGGAGACGGGACTTTCTCCTCTTGCTCGTCTTGGTGATAGTATAGCTAATAAAATTCAAGGTCAAGATATTTCAACTGATACCAATATTGATATAGAGCAACGTCTAAGCCAAGACCAAGAGCTTATGCAATGGGTAATTGAGAATGCGTTTGGAAGGGATATTACAACTGATATTGATTTCCAGATGGAAGTTCAGCAGGAGATCCAGAATCGTATGGGAGATGAAATACAAGATATCCTCTCAGAAAAAGCAGATCTGAAATCATGGAAGCGTATTATTGTGTCTAACACATTGAAAGGATTATTATATGCGGGTAGCTCGATGGTTTTATTTGGTACTACAGTAGGTAGTTCAATAACCATGTTCTCTCTTGCTTCCATTCCCTTCAATATCGCAAGTGACTCTATTGCCAAGTGGGAGACTATTAGGCGTATCTCTGCCATAAAGGAGAGACAACTAGATAATATTTATGAAAATATCTATAGTGAACTTTCCAAGCCAGATTCCATTTTAAAGCAACATGATACAATCAAGGCATATTTCACTCAGAAATATCAAGAATATATACCTTTGGTGAAGACATACAGAGATATTGGAGATCCATTATCTAATTCCCCTGTTTCAGCTTTATCAGAAGTGCAATCCAATATTGAATTATTAGAAGCGAAAAAAGAGGCTTTAGATGGGGATTTAAAACTTATTGGAATGCTTTCGCAGGTAAAAGAGACTCAAAAAGATTTAGAGACTTCTTTAGTCGAAGATGTATCAGATGATAATAAAATAGCTCTCACCATTACCTCTCCATTAGAAGCAAGTTCTGATGAGGCTTGGATGTGGAATGAAAAAGTTCAGTCATTTGCAGCTGTAAGTCTTTACAAGAAGGATAATACTATGCCTACAATAAGTCAGACACTAACCGTGGCAAAACTAAGGTTTGCTCGACAAGGTCTTGATATAAGAAAGCCATACGTAGCAAAATGGGGTGATCAAATAATAGCGCCTGGAGTCTCTTTCAAATCTGTTGAGACAGGAGAGACTATAACGATTAGGCATCAGAGCATTACCCCAATAATTCTATACCATCTTGGGTATAAATATAGTGTAGATATAGATGGAAAACCCTCCCCTAATTGTATTATTGAATTAGTTCCAATCGATCAATTATCCGTTGAAGAGAGAAGTCAGATTTTATATTTTGGGGAAGCCTTTACTAAAGATGGAAGTTGGAAAATAACAACCTATTCAGACTTAATTAAATATAAGTATGGAACACTTTTAGAAGGGAAAGTAGATTTTAAAAATCCAATTATTAGAGAAAGGTTTGATGGGTTATATATTAATTTTATAGAACCCCTAACGAATATATTTGCCTCATATTATTCTAAGATTCTTGAGCCTGATTCTGCTTATAGCGCTTTAACCGCCATGATTAAGAATTTATATTTAGAGCAATTTAAAGCCCATTCCAAATATAATGAATTATCTGATGATCTTATTGCAAATTTTGAGAAATTAGTAGATACTGTAAATGATTTTGTATTAAGACCTCGATTTGATAGAACAATACAAGATTTAGGACTTGCTTATATACAAGATATCCTTATCCAAAGTATACAATTCTCAATTATTCAGGAAATTATAAGTCAGAATAAGGGATTTCAAGGAGATGAAATTATTCAAGTTATTGATGAATTTTTGAATGATGAACAAGGTCAAAAAGAATTTATTAAGAGTTTTATTAATAAGAGACTTCCTTTAGTTCTTTTACGATTTTTAGAAAGCTTTATGACGCGTGAAGGTGATAACTTAAAATTACAATTTGACTATAATATCAATTATCAAATAGGTTGGTATCGTGAAGTCTTTAGTTATGCATTTATTGTAAGTCAATTTCTCATTAATGATTTTATTGCTGTAGAAGGCGATTTAGATAAAATTCATCTCTATCAAGTAATGCAATACAATCCAATCCAAGCGAGAACTGAATTTGATGAGATCTTATCAGGAAAGACTCTTTCTAATATAATGAAAGATCTGAACAATGGTATAGAAATTAGACCTTCTGACGTAAATAGGAGATATTATGATATTTTACAGGCATATATTCAAGGATATGCATTTTTTAGTGTAGAGTGCAAGAATTCCAGAGTTATTGGAAATGTAAATATGCTTGAGAAAGCTGCAGTAGATATATTTTCGGGAATATTTGCTCCGTTCTATAAAGCAGCAGCGGAAAGTAATCCAAATATAGAAGAACAACATGAAGTAATAGTAGTTTCTGTTGATAAAGGATTGAAGGAAGAGAATTATATACAATTATTACCATTAATCGAAAAAATTGCCTCCATAAATAAAGTATCGGATATGATCTACATTGATAAAACGACAGGTAAATTTCAGACTAAGGGACCACAGGATATGCAATTTTATTTTAAAGTTTCAGAACTTATAAATGAAAGACTTCAACAGACCAATCGTCAAAAAGCGAAAGAGAGGATTGCAGATTTATTTCATAATGATGAGAATTTCAAGGAGTCCATTAAGGCTGAAGCGTTGAAAATATATAGCCCTTCCTCTCTTGACACTCGGCTTTTTGAAGTTAATCAGTTATTCTGTCAAAGTAGAATTGAAGATAAGGGAAGATGGGTAGAGTTTTTAGATTTACTCTTAATAAAAGATGAAAATGGATTTTATAAAATTTCTTGGGATATCACATTCAATGTTTATAGGTCAACAGGTCAACAGATCAGTAGGACGGATTTATCCAATATAGATTTCTTTGTTGTAAAAGAAGGTAATAATTATATTACTAAGGAATTAAGCGAAATTCCAAATAGTTTCGATTTTAAGCGCGCTTGGATTGTCGTACATAAGGTTACTGTCGATAATAATGGCGATAAGCATATAGAATATGGTCTTGCAACACCTGATGGAATGGTATTAAAACTACCTGAAGGTGTAAAAGAAGGTCTTAATAATATGGATAATAATGAAGGAATTGAGGGTGTCTTTATCACCAATAGTGATGGTATCCTACTCGAAGGACGGGTATATCTTGATACTCAATCTAAAGAGATTAAAATCTTGACGCGTCAAGAATTAATTAACAAAATAATGGAGACTCTTCATACAAAAGAGCAGGAGTTCATAGGTACAGAAATAAATGAGATATATAGATTCTCATATCTACGTTCCATTATTTGGAAGACTCAGAATAAATTAACATGTTTCTTACAGGATGTTAGTTCTAATATCATTCCAACTGGAGCACACGACTCATATATTGATGGGCCGACTATAATGGAAAGAAGATCAATGATACATACAAATTATGAATCATTTGAGAGAGCAAAACTAATAAGTACATATGGAGTAAATTTCGTAGATAATTATTATAGAATATTTGATTTGTTATTCAGACCTGAAGGCAGTGTAGGTGAAGCCCAGCATGTAAATCCAATTATTCATCAATATTATTCAATATTGAATGGGTATGTTACAGATTATACATACATGAACTTTTTAGAGGGTCCAACCATTCGTGAAATTGATAATAGAATAAATCATTTTTTTAGAGATGAGAATGATTATTTTGATATGGATTCTTTCTTACGTTTTATATGGAAAAATGAGGACGATACTTTTAGAAGTTCCGAAATTATAACTTATCCCGATGGTTCTTCTACTAAAGAGGAGTTTACAGCAAAATTATGGTTAAATGAGATTTTTAATAAAATAATTACCTTTAGATTCTATAAATACAATGATCCAGTAATAAATAACGCTCGAAAACTTTTAAATGATTATATCGCAATTCCTGATCACGAATCTCAATTTAATGTTTTTGAAAAGACTTTTACTGAAAAAGAAGCAGAGCTTGCTCAACTCGTTTTGGACCTTGCTATGGATATTTTTGGTCAATTTACCATTAAACTAGCTTGTGCTAATATGATTGATTATTATACCTTTTTAGGAGACTTTCCCGATCCTTTAGTAGGAATTGTTATAGAAGATCGTCCCATCTTTATTATGAGTGATTTCAAAGAGACTTTAAGTAGTCGACTTTCTCATATAGGATTTAGAGTACAATCCACCAGACAAGGAGCCATCCCAAAAAGAATTAGTGATTCAAGAAATACATTAGAAATTTTGTATGGATTATTCTTCCTCGATCCAGCAATACGAATTCAATTAGATTCAGGTAAAAACTTTGATTTAACAACGAGAATCGGCCCAATTCTCGGAATTCAGAATCAAGATCTTTCTCCATTGCGAGCTGGATCAACTCAGACCATAAGAAAGTATTATTCAACTATTTTAGCTAACATATTCAGAGATCAGTTTTCAAATTATGGTACACGGGATATAATACATCAATTTGAGGAGGATATGACTCCGCTTTTTAATTATCTTCTTCACTTAGGCGAGACCGAGATTGATTATTTACATGTGCCTCAAGGTGAAAAGGTTGCACTTAAATTGAAATTAGCACGCACATTAAGAGAAGGTGTTTTTCATTATATGAATCATATTAGATCTGGTTCTGGCGTGACAATAAGAGGCTTTATAAATGATTTTATGGAAAGTAAGAGTTCCTTAACTGAGTTAGTTATAGAAGATATCCAACTTCCAATTAGGACGAGAGGAAAGGATACTACCCCTCTTACCTTACGCCTCTGTAAAGATGACCTTAAAATGATCCCCTTCTCGTGGTACACAGACCTAACCAGAGACTTTGAGTACCTAAGTGGTAAAGAATCTATTTCTCCTACAGAAATCAGGAGATTGATGGCAAAAGGGGATATTATCGAATTTACCTCTCGAATGGAAGATCTTTTTACAAATAAATTACTGCTTTCTGGAGTTAGGGCTTTTATATTATTTCCAGCAAGAGATCTAGGGGGATATTATCTTCACTTACCAGAAAAGACAGATACTACTCGTAATGAAATGCTTCGGATATCGAGCCAAGATGGAGGGCTTACTTCCCATTTTATTGAAATTGATTTTTCTGAGTCGAATAGTTTTTACCTTTTAATGCATTTAGGTTATTTGATTAATAGCTTTGATTGTATTGTAGGGTTTACAAAAATTAATAACGATTTATATGAAGGATATGATTTTCAAAATCCTACCAATAAACCATCAGATCATCGTCTGAGAATAGAAGAATGGATCTGCGGTCTTACACGCGAAGGATTTATCGACAGAGGAGATGTTTTTTCATTGCCTCATAATACAAAAATAGATACTTTTTATACTTTGCAAGTAGATATTTTAGGGGAATCATTTCCAGATCCCAATCGAAATTTTTTTAGGGATTGGATAATAAGAGATGCTTTTCAGAATAATATGGTTTTGACATCTGGTCAAGGTAAAACTGATATTTTGTGGTATCTTGCATATCTTAGTAGTAGAATTGACGATTATAGTAAGTATATTGCGAATAAATTAGGATATCTCTAATATTTAATGATGGTTACCTTACCTTTTTTTATTTCCTCGTGCTTAGATGGATCTCCATCTACATATAATAATCGTAAGGATGGTACTTCATCGATCCAATTGGGAACAGTCTCTATCTCGTTGTTCATGAGAAATAAAGTGTCTAAATTTTTCATTTTCTTTAGAAATTCAGGTATCTCCTTTATTTTATTTATAAATAAAGTGAGATATTTAAGTTCAGGAAATTTAAGGATTACTTCAGGTATTTCTTCTAAATTACAATCTATAAGGTCACATATGAGGACATGCTTATCACATATGTATATGAATTGTTCTTTTTTTGTTGAGCTATATCCAAGCATAAATTGATCATAGTCTTTGGCATCTTCAGTATAATAGATGCGAAGCTTCTTGCCGATAAGTCTTTCTAATTCATATACTGCTTCTACCTCATCTAATTTAAGTCTTGTTGTAAGTATTTCCTCCTCCGTGAGGTATAGCCAGTAGCACATGTCCGCTAAATACTCAATTGTGGGTTGATATTCGCGCTCTAGCATTTTGATAATTTCTTCCTTTAATCGAAATTCTGCTAAAGGGGCACTTACCTTCGCTAGCTCCCTAAGTAAGGGAAATGCCAAATTACTATGAATAATTCTCGTATCATAATCGTTTTCGACCCATGCTTGCAGATTTGAGCAATGTGCCCAGAATTCCTCTTCGGGCGTTATTCCTATATCTTGGGGCGTTATTGGATTTTCCAATGGTCTTGGTCTGCCCCATTTATCTAATGGGGGTCGATTTTCAAGTTGCTGACCTAGCTTGTTCATTGCTTCGTCAATAGAGTCAATATCCCATTGCTCCGTTCTTTCATGTGGATTAATCAATAGCACATATTTACATTTCAGAAAAGAACGTCCGCCTACATAAATCTGCGTTTTTCCTTGCTCTAACCTTAATTCAATATAGTCATTTACTCTAAATTTCCGCATTCCTATGATAAATATATATATTCAGCAATTTAAACTTATTAATTTATTCATTCATTTCTTTATTCCTACCCTATTTCAATATGGATTCTTATTTTATTTTTATAATTCTTATGAATCTGATCATTTACTGATTGGTGGATTAGAGAATAAATTAATTCAATCTTTAAATAAAGGACTATAAATTATAAGTTATAAGATTAGAGTTTGTTATTTAAAAACTTAGGTGTAATTTTTAAAAGATAATCTGGCAACAATATTATCATTAAAAATTAAACTTATTTATAAATTTCTATGTTATAAAACTTTTAATTTTAAATGAAATTAAGTTACTTATAATTCAGAATTTATAAAATAAAAGAATTTCTCTTAAATATAAAAATAATTAAAGTAGTTCACCGAATATTTTAATATTTTATAGTCCTAACATTTAAATTTTTAAGTTTCTCTATTTTAAACAGAAATCTATAATTAATATTATTATGGTGCATTAAAATGGCAGAAGAAAAAGAAAGAGTTATTATATCACCAAATATACATGGTTATATTGAGGAAGACGATTCTAATTACCATATAGAAGTAGAAATACCTGGCGTCGATAAAGATAGCATTTCCCTAAAAATGTTAGAAGATAGCTTTTTTATAAGAGGAGAAACCGATTCTTCAATTTTTACAGGTTCTTATGCTATATGTTGTCCTGTTAAACCAAGTGAAGCAAAAGCTACCTATAAAAATGGATTATTAAAGGTTGATGTTCCATTTAAAGATCCAATGGAAGATGCTATTGAAATAACTATTCAATAATTTTTTTTCCTTCTTTTTTATTAAAATAATTTAATTCATTAAAAATCAGTCCTGTTAACTTTAAAAAAATTTGTTAAAAAAATTAAAAAAATTTTATTATAAAATACCACAAAAATCTTTTGTACAAGAATTTTCACATTCTTTAGAATTAAAATTGATAGATAACACAAAATCATTAACAATATTAGTTACAATATTTAAAACAACACGGTTTACATTTGGATTGTTTCTGAAATGAGTATTAATAATTTGATCAATTTGTTGAAAAGTATCTCCAACAATAAGGATGGTGTAATTGAAATTTCCACTTTTTCTGAATCCATTTATCATATATGGGCAAGATTCAATTAATTTTTCAATTAATTTTGGATTTAATGTGTCTAATTCAACAAATCCCAAAATTAAATCTGCAGTTTTTACATTTATACCTGCTTGATATTTTAATACTCCCATTTCTTCTAATTTTCGGATCCTCATCCCAATAGTCGGTTGACTTCTATTTACTTTTTTAGCAATTTGAGTGTGGGTAAGATTAGGTTCTTCTTGAACTATCTCAATAATAGATTTATCAATATCATCTATTTCAAATACTTGAGTCATAACTTTTTATATCCCTAAATTTTATAATTAATATATATATTATCGATACATTAACATATAACGATAGAGCGATTTAATAAAAAGTTATCATAATATATAAAGATTTGGATCTGAAGAAAAAAATATAGATTGGTTAAAATCATATTTTATATTTTAAGTTGAATAGATTGAGATTATTTCTATTAATAGTTTATTAAAAAAACTTTTAAAAGTAATAAAACTCATTAATTTTCCATTACAGTATTTATATTCTAATGAGTGAAATAAGGAAATTAATTGTTAAATTTCTTAAGATAATTGCAGACCAGACGAGATTAGAAATTCTTCAATTGATTAATAATAAAGAGAAATCATCTTCAGAGATTCAAGAACATTTAAACAAATCTCAATCAACAATCTCACAACATTTAAAAATATTAATTAACAATGGATTGGTTGATTTTTATCAAAAAGAAGTCATATTGGAAATGGAAAATCCTAAAAAGCCAAATAAGATAAGTAAAATTTCAAAAACTATTAATTATTATTTAGTAAAAAATAAGGGGATATTTGAAATATTATCTAATATCCAAGCTTTTGTTCTTGAAACAAATAAAGAACAAATAAAGAACTTAAGGGATTTGGATATTTATGACACACTTCTATAGAATATTAGAATTAAAAGAAATCTTATAAGGGCAATTAAGCATGCAAAATAATACAAATATAAATAATATAAATAGCTTAAAAAAAAAAATCTTAATTTTAGGATTGGATAACAGTGGTAAAAGCTCAATTGTTCTTTGTTTAAGAGGAGTAAAAAACCTTGAGTCTTTTTCTTCATTAAATCCCACAAAAGGAATCGAAATGGAAATATTTGAAACATTAGGATCAGAATATACAATATGGGATTATGGAGGGCAAGAACAATATAGAAATAATAATATTGTCAACTTAAAATTTCATATAAATGAAGTTAATAAAATAATCTATGTAATTGATATTCAAGATTCAAAGAGATTTGATTTAGCATTAAATTATTTAAATGAAATTATAAATATTATTATTGATAATAATCATAATGTAGTTTTATCTATATTTTTGCATAAATGGGATCCAGACATAGAAATTTTTCAAAATAAAATTGATGAGAAAAAAATAAAAAAGTTAATCGATAATCTACATAGATTAAATTCTCCTAAACTAAATTTAAACATCCAAAAAACCTCAATATATACAGTATTTCAAAAAATAAACATATAAATATTAAATTTATATGATAGATAGATTTGACAATAGAAAAGAATCATTCAGAACTTTTCAATAAAAAAATTCTTAGAAATGATATTATTGAATATCTTATATTAGGTTTAGGCTTATTTTGTATATCTTTAACTGCCATTTATAATTATCTTCTGTTTCATTCGATTGCAGAGCTCTTTAGCATTATTATTTCTGGATGCATTTTTATTATCGGGTGGAATGCAAATAAATATATGGAAGGTTCATCATTTTTAATACTCGGAACCTCATATCTTTTTATTGGTATTTTAGACTTACTTCACACTCTATCTTATGATGGAATGGGCGTTTTTGTCGATTATGATACTAATTTACCTACTTCTTTATGGATTTGTGCTAGATACATCCAGTCGATTTCAATTATATTTGCTATTATTTCAAAAAATAAAAAATTAAATCCAAAATTAATTCTGTTGAGTTATGCTGTTATAACATCAATATTGTTGTTTTTAATTTTTCAAGGAATTTTCCCAACTTGTTATATAGAGGAAGATAAAAGTTTAACATTATTTAAAATCGTCAGTGAGTATATAATTGATATTATTTTATTAATAGCTCTAATTCTTTTATTTATTTTTTGGAATGAATTCAATAAAAGAATAAATAAAAGAATATTGTATTTTCTTGTTTTCTCAATTATTGCAACGATGATATCTGAAATAGCATTCACATTTTATATTGAAGTATATGATTTTTCAAACTTTTTAGGTCATTTATTAAAAATTATGGCAGCTTTTTTTGTTTATAAAGCAATAATAGAAACAGGATTTGAAAATCCTTTTAACTTATTATTTCGAAAGCTAAAATTAAGTGAACGAAATTTAATAAAAAAAGCAAATGATTTAGAAGAAGCTTATGTAGAATTTGATCAAATTTTTAATGCATCATTACCCATGAGAGTGATTGATAATGAGAATAATATTATAAGAGTTAATGATACATATACTCAATTTTTTGAGGTAAAAAAAGAAGAATTATTAGGTAAAAAATGTTATGAAGTAAGTCCTGGCCACGTATGCAATACAAAAAAATGTTCTTTTCAAAAAATAAAATCTGGTGAGAATTATTCAGAATATGAAGTAAATCGAATTTTACCTAGTGGAAAAAGAGTAATTTATCTTATATATACATTACCCTGGAAAGATTCCGGAGGGAATGTATTAGGTATGATTCAAACTTTCACAGACATAACTAAACGTAAATTAGCAGAAAGTCGTCTTGAATCCTTTATTTCTACAGCATCCCATGAATTAAGAACTCCAACTACTGTTTTATTACAATCAACCGAGCTTTTAAATAAATATAAAGATAAAATTTCTGAAGAGCAAAAAACCGAATTAATTGATAGTATTACTCGGAATACGACAATTTTAGTGGAATTAATTGATGACTTATTAACTATCTCAAAAATTGATGAAAAGAAAATAAAATTAAAAAAAGAAAAGTTTGATCCTATAAAACTAATGCATAACATAATAAAAGCAATGGAGCTCAGAATTCAATCAAAAAATAACATTATTTCTGTTAAGCATGATAATAATGTAATACTCTATGGAGATATACATAAATTCAATCAAATTTTTAGAATTCTTATTGATAATGGTCTAAAATATTCTAAAAATAACACGAAATTTAAGATTAAAATTATTAATAACTATGTAGGTAAATTTAATCCTAATAATCTTGATGGAGTTTTATTTAAATTTAAGGATCATGGTCTTGGTATGGATAAAAAAGATTTAGCGAATTTATTTGAACGATTTTATAGATCAGAAAGAGTAAATCATATTCCGGGAACAGGTCTTGGTTTAGCAATCGCAAAAGAATATATAGAACTTCATGGTGGAAATATATTCGTTGAAAGTGAGTTAGATAAAGGATCAATTTTTTCAATTTTCATACCAAGAAAAAAAACATAAAAATAGTTTATATTTGATAATATTATAATTTTAAATATTAAAATCATTCATTAAAGAATTCATCCATTGAAACCTTTAATTTTAGTTATTGATGATTATCAAGATATATTGGCTAATCTAAAGATAATTCTAACTTTAAATAATTTTGAAGTAATTACTTCAAATAATGGTAAGGAAGCATTAGAAACGTTATTAACACTTAAAAATCCTCCAGAAGTAATTATTAGTGATATAATGATGCCTGAAATGAATGGATATGAATTATTTTCAAAAATAACTTCAAATCCTAGTTGGAATCATATACCATTTATTTTCTTATCTGCAAAAACTGCCCCTGAAGACGTTAGATTTGGTAAAATGTTAGGAATTGATGATTATATAACTAAACCATTTAAGGAAGAAGATCTGATTGCTATTATAAAAGGAAAATTGGAACGAAAAAAAAATTCCCAATTAATCAGTAAAGAGATATTTAACCTGTTATCTACATTAAATATATCAAAACAAACTGAAAACTTAGATGAAGATTTGGATGAAATCATTTTATGTTGGGTTTTATGGGATGATGCTTATGGTCCAAAATTGAAAGAATTTTATACAACTAAAAAAAAACTCACCTATTCAATAGAAAAAATTAGTTTTCAATTATACAATGCTGCATCTACCATCTATGGGCAGGAAGGTTTTACTAAAGCTGAAGGGATATTGTTAAATATAGATAATATTAAAAAGCAAGGTTATATTTATTTTGATTCTTATCCTGACGAAAGTCGAAGATCTGGAGAACAGGAATACATGTTAGGTGTCATTGCTCCTAAAATAAACTATCTTGATTCATTAATGTTAAAAAAGGTTTTTGCAGAATTATCAGATAAAATTAAAAATAAAATGAAAGGGGATTTACAAAAATATTGGGAAAATATCTCAGAAATTTTAACTAATTCTATTATTTAAAAGTACTTTCATTTGGATTAATATTATTTAAATAATAAAAATGGATTACTATCTTTAATAAAAAAATACCTATAGAGAAAATTGAAAATGTCAGATTTATTTATACCTATTAATTTTTCTAATTTGAGTAAATTGATTCCTGAAGGAGAAGAAATCATTTATAGCACTTTATGTGAAGTAAAATTTTTTCTTTTAAAAAAAAAATACGTATGGAAATCTCATGTTTTATTTACTCCCAATTATGTTGCTTTTACTCATCCTGAGATGAAATTGTTTAAATTCAGCTCAATTAATAGTATATTTGAAAATGGTTTAATATTAACTATTGTAGAATTAGGATTATTAGAGCAAATTAAAACAGATTCCTTTATTATTATAGCATTTAATTTTAAGCTAGAACGGGAACCAAACTATGAATCTAAAGATGGCTTTAAAGAACGAAAAGGATACTTTGAGTATAAAATCTTACCATATTTAGTACCTGCTAAGAAAAAAATATTATCTTACGTACAATCTAATCCAAATCAACAGGAATACAATAAACTATTTATAAAAAGATTAATGAGAGAATTACCTAAATTAAATAAACAATCATAGTAAATAACAAGAAATAAACCATAAATACTAAAAATCTTTTATTTTTAAAATTCAAGAAAAAAAAAACCTATAATTAAAAATAAACTATTGTTTATGGAAGTTTTTGATATTATTTATATAAGATTGAATTTTATTTGCTAAAGGAATACATTTTTGTTTTGATGCAGATTGTTTTAAAGCTTCTAATTCCTGAATAATAATTTTATAATCCATTTTTTTTATCAACCCTCCCGAATTATTGGAATATGATTATAATGAAGAATATATTAAAATAATAAGAGAGATTAACAAATTTCTGATTTATTTTTGTGTAATAAAAAGTAAAAAATATGAAATAATTATATATTAGAGGTATTAAATAAAACACATAGTCCTTTTTTTTTTTAATATAATTTATCTACAGGTTTTTTTATTTTAAATAGAAATTGATCAATAAGGTTAATATTCAATCTTTTTATTCTTAAGAAAATCAAAAGCAGAATAAGCAGCGATCACACCTTCAGCAACACCTGTAATTGCTTGTTTAAAAGGGGAGTCTGCCACATCACCTGCAGCAAAAATACCTGGAATATTGGTTTCAGATTTTCTATTTATAATTATTTCATCTTTTTCATTTGTAATTACTCCAATCTGTTTAGCAAGTTTAGAATTGGGAATAGACCCGATTTCAATAAAAACACCCTGTACTGTAAATTCTTCATCGTTTTCAAAAATAACTGATTCGACTTTTTCATTTCCTTTTATTTCTTTAATAATTGTATTATAAATTATTTCTATTTTCTCATTATCAAGAACTCTCTGCTTATTAATTGGCTCTGCTCTTATATCCCCTTTACGATATATGATATAAACCTTTTTTGCATGTTTTGTAAGATATAAGGCTTCTTTAGCTGCAGAATCACTTCCTCCAATCACAGCAACAACTTTATCTTTAAAAAAAGGACCATCACATGTGGCACAATAAGATACACCCTTTCCTGTATATTCAACTTCGCCTGGTATATTTAGTTTCTTATGTTCAGATCCCGTTGCAATACAAATTGATTTCGTTTTAAAGAATCCAAAAAAAGATTTTAATACGAGATAATCATTTTCCTTGTGGATTTCTCGTATATCATCCATAATATAAGGTATATTCAAGGAATTGATATGTTCTCGAAACATTTCCATCAGTTCAGGACCTGTGGTTGATGAAATTCCGGGATAATTTTCAACAATATGCGTAGTTGTTATTAATCCTCCGTATGCTTTTCCTATTACTAATAGATCCATTGCAAATCTTGCTGCATATATTGCACAACCTAAACCTGATGTTCCTGTGCCAACTATAATGATATCATATATTTTATCTGGATCTAATTCTTCAATATTATACATAATCTTTATTTTAGATTTTTATATGGTAATAATATAAAATAAGTTAAAATTAATTTTAGTTTATATTATACTGTTTTTTATTTCAAAATATAAAATATTATAAAAATGTATTTTTTATTTCTATTTATTGATCTTTAATAAATAATTTATTTTTAAATCTAATAATAGATATGTCAGAAAAAACAGATAATTATATTAAAAACCTTTCTCAGCGTGCTTCTGATGATAAATTAGAAAATCAGATAATGACTTTAAAAAAGTTTATTGTTATTGATAATATTCTTAATTCAATTCCAATAATTTTTTTGATTTTAAATGAATATAGGCAAGTTGTATATATGAATAAGGCAGCTTTAGAATTTGCAGAGATTGAGGATATTTCAGAAATTACAGGTAAAAGACCTGGAGAGGTATTTCATTGTATTCGTGCTAAAGAAGGAAAAGGTGGATGCGGAACTTCAAAAGTATGTCCTTATTGTGGATGTCTAAATGTTATACTTAAAAGTCAAGAAGGAAATCCTGCCATTAACGATTGTAGGCTAGTCACTGAATTCAATAAGTCGCATATATTGCGGATATGGTCCCATCCTTTGAAAATCAATAATGATCAATTTTATTCTGTTTCAATTAAAGATATTGGACATGAAAAACGACGACGTATCCTCGAGAGAATATTTTTTCATGACTTACTTAATATAATCAATGGATTAACACTTTCGCTTGATTTATTAAAATATTCCAAAAATATAGATGAAAATAAGAAATATATAAAAAATTTATATTATTTTGCTAATATTCTCACAGAACAAATTCTATCTCAACAATTATTAAATGATGCAGAGCAGAATAATCTTACTTTAAATTATATAACTTTGCATTCTATTGATTTTCTAAAAAATATTATTAATCATTACGAAGATGAATTAAAATCGAAAAATATTAAAATTTTAATAGATCCTAATTCAGAAAGCATAGATTTTATTACAGATAAAACAATTCTTAGTAGAATTATAGATAATATGATAAAAAATGCATTAGAAGCAGTAGTCCGCGATTCTATTATTAAGATTGGATGTATTGTTGGAGAAAATAAATTAAAATTTTGGGTAAACAATCAAGGTTATATCCCCCAAAAAGTTCAATTTCAAATATTTCAACGAACTTTTTCAACAAAAGGTCCAAATCGTGGATTAGGAACTTATAGTATGAAACTATTAAGTTCCTATTTGAATGGAAATGTTAATTTTACCACATCAGAAGAAAATGGAACCACATTTGAAATTTCTGTTCCTTTAAATCCAAAATCATCTGAAAGCATTAAAAATCTATAATATACAAAATTTATAAATTTAATAATAATAAATTTAAATAGAATTT
>Ga0315549_1002868_pt1 | contig 15928 bp, 17 predicted proteins | sample SalMarSW160200MG_FD_203101 | JGI IMG/M metagenome (GOLD analysis project Ga0315549, IMG submission 203101) | Salt marsh sediment microbial communities from the Plum Island Ecosystem LTER, Massachusetts, United States - Salt Marsh Sediment SW1601-200 ... | reverse complement strand
TTTGGACTCCCTTGTCCTCATTTAACACTCTGATATTTCCTTGTACGAGTCCAACCTTTGGATCAGAAAAAGCATGGTTTGATTTTTCAACAAAATCATGGTCTGGAACGTAATCAGCATCGAAGAAATAGATGATTTCGCCTGTGGCTTGTTTCAAAGCTTCATTTAATGCGGCAGCCTTTCCCGTGGCCGAATGCCTATGTAAAGGCTTAATAAAAGCATACTTGTTTGCAAAATCCTCAATAATCTTCCCAGTGTTGTCAGTGGATCCATCATCAACCACAACAACCTGAAGCTTCTCCTTAGGATAAGTAAACTCAACAATCCTTTCAAGAAGCCGTCCAATAACCCTTTCTTCATTATGCGCCGGAACAACAACCGACAAACTCGGTTCCCAATCACTATCCCTCTTGAAAGCATTTTCAGAAGCCCTCCCATAAATTAACGCGATTGCCGTGAAAACATAATGCCGCAAAAGATAAACTACCATAACAAACGCCAATAAAGAAAACACCAAATGAAACGAAAACATAAACTAATACTCTTGTAACCAAAGAGTTTTAACTTTATCTCCAACCTAGACACAACAGGTTTTCCACAGACTCTGCAATGAACCCAAAAGCACTCCACAGAAATTTCAAAAAATTCAAAAAACGAGAAAATAACCCATTTGTTGTTGTAGACCCCCTTCCCTCTTCCACAACAACAAACCTGAAAGCCTTCTGGAGAAGCTGAGCTACATGCAGATACCCTCAGCATTTGCAATCAAACATCAAACCCCGCCGGGTCAACAGCCGAAGCCTCAAGATGAATCTTAGACGGACCAGCCAAAGGCAAGTAAATTGGCGCTGACATTAACTATAAATAGTTGAAATATAAGTATCCTACTCATGATTCAACTATTTGTCAACAGAGAGCAGGAACTTCAGTTCTTAGAAGAACACTACAAAACAAAAGCAGCTGAACTAGTAGTCATATATGGAAGGCGCAGAGTAGGAAAAACAGAGGTCACCTTACAATTCTCAAAAAACAAACCCCACATTTACTTCCTCGCCGATCAACGACCAGAAAAAGAACTAATCCAAGAACTAAAACAGCAAATGAGCCTCTACCTCCAAAACGAAAGCTTCGCAAAACTCGCCATCCAAGACTGGATAGAACTCTTTAACGAATTCACAAAATGGAACAAAGACACCCACACAATCATAATAATCGACGAATTCCCAATTCTCATCGAAACAAACCGCGCAGTACCATCAATCTTCCAAAAAATCTGGGACCAAAACCTCAAAAACACACCCACCCTGCTCATCCTACTCGGTTCATCCATCGCCATGATGGAAACAGAAGTTCTACACTACAAAAGCCCGCTATACGGAAGAAGAACCGCCCAATGGAAACTCGAACCACTCAAAATACACCACCTAAAACAATTCTTCCCACACTACAACCTCGAAACTCTAATACATGTCTACGCCTGCCTAGGAGGCGTACCCGCATACCTACAAAAATTCAACCAAAAAAACAGCTTCTGGCAAAACGTGCAACAAAAAATCCTAACCAAAGGCGAATTCCTATTCGAAGAAGCAGAATTTCTTCTCCGCGAAGAACTCCGAGAACCACGCAACTACAACATAATACTAAAAGCAATAGCCCAAGAAGCCCAAACCTACGGCGAAATCCTCAACAAAACAAGCATAAACAAAAGTATGCTCTCAAAATACGCAAGCGTACTAGAAGACTTAGGCTTCATCAAAAGAACACACCCAATAGGCACAAAACCAAAACCAAGAAAAAGCCAATACACCATAGCAGACAACTACCTAAACTTCTGGTTCAAATACGTCTTCCCCAACAAAACCGAACTCGAAGCAGGAAACACCCAAGCAATCCTAAACAAAATCAAACAAGACTACAACACCTACTTAGGCCACATATTTGAACAAGTCACAGCCGAACTCCTAACCGAAATGAAAACAAACCACAAACTACCCTTCACTTTCACCTCTATAGGAAAATGGTGGTACAAAAACAACGAAATAGACCTAATCGCCCTCGACGAAGAAAAACAAACCGCAACATTCATAGAAACAAAATGGAGCAACCTAAACAAACAAGACTGCCAAAGAATAATCCAAAACTTAAAAACCAAAGCACAAAACTTCCGATGGCACCGCAATAAAGAAAACTATGTAATCATCGCAAAAAAAATCAAGCAAAAAGAAGAATTAACAAAACAACAACATCAATTATTCGACCTCCAAGACTTCGAGCCCCTGCTAACAAACAACAAAACATAAAATCAAACAAAAAATTATAAACATGAACCAAAAGCCTCATTTGAAAGAATCAAAAACAGAAAAATTAATCATAATATGACAACAAAAAACAACCCCGCAAAGGCTCCCCCCATTTTATAACATTCCATCAACTAAAACACTAATAACACTTTAATGCTAAACCCCACAAAATAACATATCTACTGGTGCCGAACTTGAGGGCTTTAGTATTGAGTGGTGGTAGAGGAACTAGACTTCGTCCATTAACTTTCACTTTAGCCAAGCAGCTGATTCCTCTAGCCAACAAACCCGTTCTCGGCTATGTCCTTGACCAAGTAGCAGAAACAGGAATAAACCAAATCGGGATAATAATCGCTCCAGAAACTGGACATTACGTTAAAGAATACGTTAAAGACGGTTCTGCTTGGGGATTTGCTGTCACTTATATCCCCCAAGAACCATTAGGTTTAGCTCACGCCGTCAAGACAGCCAAATCCTTCTTGGGAGAAGAGGACTTTATAATGTGCCTAGGCGACAACCTACAAGGACAGGGATTAACAACTTATGTACAAAAATTCACAAAAGAAAAGATGGATGCTCTGATACTGCTAAAAGCTGTAGATGACCCAACAAAGTTTGGCGTAGCAACCCTAGATGAAAAAGCAAACATCATAGAATTAGTTGAAAAACCAAAAGAGCCTTCATCAAACCTTGCGATAGTTGGCACCTACCTCTTTTCAAGCAACATCTTCAAAGCCATAGAAGCGATAAAGTCATCATGGAGAGGCGAACTTGAAATCACAGACGCAATACATGAGATGATAAACCTGGGGTTCAATGTAAAAGCGGAGACCCTGAACACTTGGTGGCTTGACACGGGAAAAAAGGATGATATACTAACAGCCAACGCAAAAATTCTAGATGAATACACAAAACAAGAGATCAACGGGGCAGTTCAAGAAAGTAAAATTGAGGGAAGAGTAGCTATTCGAGAAAACGCAAAAGTCGTTAATTCTATTCTTCGAGGACCTTGCGTTATTGGGGACAATTGCACTATAGAAAACTCTTTCATTGGTCCATACACAAGTATAGGTAACGGAACAAAAATCGTTGATAGCTCCATTGAATACAGTGTAATCTTAGAAAACGTACAGATAACTGGCGTCGACAGGCTGGAAGAGAGCCTAATAGGAAAAAACTCAAAGGTGACCAGAAACCATAGAACCGGATGCTTAAAACTCAATGTAGGTGACTACTCGGAGGTGGAAATGTGAAAGAATATGCCCTTAAGGGAGTAAAAACATACGAAATAAAAATATTGCCTGACGAAAGAGGCTTCTTCGCTGAAGCCTTCCGGCAAGACTGGAAAGAATTTTTTGAAGACGAACAGATAACACAAGCAAACGTGAGCTACAGCTACCCAAACGTCGTCAGAGCCTGGCACAAACATTTGAAAGGACAGATAGACCACTTTCTAGTGCTGAAAGGAGCCATGAAAATCTGCGCCTACGACGAAACAACAGGAAAAATGGCTGAAGTAATCGCCAGCGGCGAAAAACCTACAGTAGTTAGAATACCCGGCAAATACTTGCATGGAACAAAAACCGTCAGCAGCGAACCATCATTAACAGTATATTTCGTTAACAGACTCTATAACTATCAGAATCCAGACGAACATCGCAGACCATGGAACGACCAAACAATAGTTCCCACAGAAATAAATGGAAAAAAGAATGATTCTCGCGTCGGCAAACCATGGGACTGGTTCAGAGTCCCCTACAAATAGGAAACAATAAACAATGAACGTGTTAGTAACTGGTGGAGCAGGCTACATAGGCTCTGTTATGTCCAGAATCCTCTTGGAAAAGGGCTACAACGTAACATGCCTAGACCGGCTCTTCTTCGGAACCGATTCGATAAAAGACATAGCTGATAAGATAACCCTTGTCAAGGACGATATCCGCTTTTTTAATCCGGAAATCCTGAAAGGCGTAGATGCTGTTTTTGATCTAGCCGCCCTCTCTAACGATCCTAGTGGTGAACTTGAACCACAAAAAACCATGGACATAAACTATAACGGAAGAGTCAGAGTAGCCAACCTCGCCAAAAAATATGGCATAAAAAAATATGTCTTAGCCAGCACCTGCAGCGTCTACGGCTTCCAAGAAGGACTCATAACCGAAGAATCTGGTTTAAATCCTTTGACTACTTACGCGAAAGCCAACATGATGGCTGAAAAGGAAATCTTACCGCTTGCCGACAAAACATTCTCTGCAACAGTTCTCAGACAAGCTACAGTGTATGGTTTTTCGTACAGAATGAGATTTGACTTAGCCATCAACGGAATGGTTCTAGGCTTTTACAAAAACAGCAAAATCCCCATCATGAGAGACGGAAAACAGTGGCGCCCATTCGTAAACGTAAATGACACATCAAATGCTTTCATCAAAGTTTTGGAAGCAGAACCGGAACTGGTTAATGGTCAAGTCTTTAACGTAGGCAGCGATGAACAGAACGTGCAAATTTTTGACCTAGCAAAACTCGTGGCAGAATCAATCGATATCCCCTTCAACTACGAGTGGTACGGCGATCCCGACACCAGAAGCTATCGAGTAAGCTTCAGCAAAATCAAAGACACATTACATTTCATGCCTCAGATCACAATTAGAAAAGGAGCAAGAAAAGTGTTTGACGCCCTCAAAGAGGGGACATTAAATCCGGATGACCCGAGGACGATAACTGTCAAGTGGTACAAGCATCTTCTGGAGATGCAGCAGTTCCTCAAGGACACAGAAATAGATGGAGTATTATTATGAAAATCGCTGTTATAGGATCAACTGGGCAACTTGGCACAGATCTCATAAAAACATTAGAAAATGGACATGAGGTTGTAGGTCTCGCCCATAAGGGCATCGAAGTAGCAGACTATGACAGTTGCCTTATCCTGAAGGAACATAGACCAGACATCGTCATAAACACCGCGGCTTTCCACAAGACCGATCAATGCGAAGAAGAACCCCTGAAAACCTTTTCTGTAAACGCTTTAGGCGCAAGAAACGTGGCATTGGTATCCAAAGAAATAGCCGCTACAGCCGTTTTCATCAGCACAGACTACGTTTTCGATGGCTCCAAGAAAGAACCCTACACTGAAGAGGATGTTCCCGCCCCCATCAGCACTTACGGAATATCCAAACTAGCAGCCGAACACTTCACAAGACAAAACCCAAAACACTACATCGTCAGAATAGCAAGTGTATTCGGCAAAGCAGGAGCGAGCGGTAAGGGAGGAAATTTTGTGGAGACAATGATAACAAAAGCAAAGAAAAACGAAACCATCACTGTTATCGACGACATGTGGATGAGCCCCACTTACACCAAAGACGCCGCTTCAACCTTGAAAGGAATTCTGGAGATGCAACTTCCATTTGGGGTATATCATGCCACAAACAAGGGCTACTGCTCATGGTATCAATTCGCCCAAGAGATCTTCCAAATCACCAGTTTGAACCCTGCTTTAATGCCTATAAAAACTGAACAGCTGAGCTTGAAGGCTAGAAGACCACGATTCTCTGCGTTAACAAGCACAAAACTTTCCAGATATAACCTAGAACCTCGAGAATGGAAAGAAGCTCTCCGTGCATACCTGATCGAAAAAGGGCACATCTAGAGAGACTCTTCGTATTAACTCTGAGAGGAAACCAAATTTGCATATCGCCCAAATAGGAACAGGACGTGTGGGACGCCCAACCGCCTACACAATAATGTGCGCCGAACTGGCAGACACAATAACCGTTTGTGACACAAAACCGGGTCTGGCAAATGCCTTCGCCGAAGAACTTAGACATGTAACCGCAAGTCTAAGCTTAGATGTTGAAATCATTGAATGCGAAAGGGACGAAGATGTTGCTGGAGCTGACATAATCTTGGTTTCTGCTGGAAAGCCCAGAACCCCCGGCGTCAAGATGACCAGACGAGACTTGGCGGTCCAAAACGGACAAACAGTAAAGCATATCGCGGAATCCACAATCTCAAACAACCGAGATGCAAAATATGTTGTGATAACTAACCCTGTTGATGCAATGGCAATGGTGTGCAAAAAATATTCCAAGGCAAAATTTGTGATCAGCACTGGAACTAACCTCGAATCATTGAGGTTCAGGTCTGGATTAGCCAGAGCCCTCAAAGTACCCGTGTCAACGGTTGAAGGCTATGTTGGGGGAGAACACGGAAAAGGCGCAACCATTCTCTGGTCAACCGTAAAAGTCAACGGTATACTATTGAATGAATACTTAAGGTTAAACGATAAGGCGCTTATCAAAGAGGAAATCAGTTCCTACGTGAAGTCTGTCTCGAAAGTTATCGTAGACAATATTGGAGGCACCGAATTTGGACCAGCAACCTCGTTCAGAGACATAGTGAGAGCGATCGTCAGAAACACGAAAGAGGTCTTGCCTGTAGCTACACCGATGAAATTCAATGGGCTGTCTGAACCTGTGTTCGTTAGTGTTCCTCTCAGACTGGGAAATTCAATTGGTTGCTCCACCTACAATACTCTTTCTTCTCAAGAAAAGAATGAGCTAACCGATGCAGCGGAAGCAGTATACCAAACGTATAAAACAACTATTGAGGCGATAGAAAAAAACAGCGCCCACAAATAACCGTTTTTCTTCTCTTTTTTTCATCTTTTTCACGCTGAGAAAATGCGCACGCGCAACGCGATTCTTGTTTTGCATGATAACAATGTCTTTATTGCTACCCCTTTCTATGCCTTGAATTATATAAACAAAAATCATAACAATACTACTTGTATCTTTTTAAGGAAAAAGAGAGTTTTAGTTAATTGTAGGCGAGCGCGTTTGAAACATGTTAGAGATTGAAGTCTGCGAAATAAGAGGAAAATGTCCTGTTCATAAAGTTGGAGATATAATAGTTGTTGATGGTCCGATGATTGTTCTAGACAAGACGGATTCAGTTTGCGTTCACGCTCTTTCCTCGTTGCTGCATTATGTCGTTGCATTAGATGAAGGAGCTGACCCTATAAAATTGGGTTTGTCTAAGCCGGAGGATAAAGAGCACGCGTACATCCAGTGTGTGGATCCCGGAGAGCCATACACTCATGGTGGCACAGTGATCTTTAGGTGCCGAAGAATTGAAAGGGGAAGTTCTGGCAAATGAAATTTTCGATCATCCTCGGAACTCGACCTGAGATTATAAAGCTGTCTCCGATTATTCGTGTATGTGAACGTTTGAGTTTAGATTACTTTATTCTACATACTGGACAGCATTACTCTTACACTATGGATCAAGTGTTTTTTGAGCAGCTTGAATTACCTGAAGCGAAGTATAATTTGGATGTTGGGTCAGGTACTCATGCGGAGCAGACTGGCAAGATGCTTATTGGCATAGAGAAGGTGCTTCAGAAAGAAGACCCTGATGTAGTTTTGGTTGAGGGTGACACCAACACGGTTCTTGCTGGCGCCTTAGCGGCTGTTAAGTTGGGAATATCAGTTGGGCATGTTGAAGCTGGATTAAGAAGCTATGACCGGGGGATGCCAGAGGAAATCAACAGGATTCTTGCTGATCATTCTTCAGATTATCTGTTCGCTCCGACAGAAAAATCGAAGCAGATATTGCTTGGAGAAGGTATTTCGGAAGAGAAAATTTTTGTTACTGGTAACACCGTTGTTGACGCTGTTTTCCAGAATTCGGAGATATCAAAAAGTAAGAGAAATGTTCTGGACTATCTGGGTCTCAATGGTAGTGAGTATGTTTTGGCTACGGTTCATCGGCAAGAAAACGTTGACAATGAAAGGAGACTTCGCGGCATCGTTGAGGGACTAGAGAAAACAAGGGAACTTGGCTTTGATGTGGTTTATCCTGTTCATCCTAGGGCTAGGAAACGTTTGAAAACGTTTGGGGTGAAGCCGAATGGTTTGAGGCTTGTTGAGCCTTTAGATTATCTGTCTTTCTTGCAGCTTGAAAGCAACGCTAGGCTTGTGCTTACTGATTCTGGCGGAGTCCAAGAGGAAGCGTGCATTTTGGGTGTTCCATGTGTGACTTTGAGAGACAACACTGAGAGGCCTGAAACTTTGGAGGTTGGAGCGAACGTGCTGGCTGGAACCAATCCCTGTGAGATCGTTGACAAGGTGAAGTTGATGCTTGACCACCGCGATAGTTGGGAGAATCCGTTTGGCGATGGAGATGCTGGCGGGCGAATTGTTCGATTGCTGATGGAGAAATTTGTCTAGATCGAAGTGTAAAAGTTTTGGTTAAAAAGAATTAGGTTCACTTTTACTTCTTGAATTATGTTGAAAACGCCTCAAGATTTAGTGTTATATTTCTGATCAATCTTGCTAATTTTGACTGACAAGAAACTGTTTACTGGGGGGAACTACGTCGATTTCTTTTTCCATCTGTGATTTAAAAATTTTGAGATGTCTTAAAAAAGAGATGTGATGTTAGGGATTGCATACCGCCTCTGGTGACATCTCCACATCTCCCGCAACTCCCCTTTTTTTGTTATTAGGCTCCAAATATGAAAGTTTCAGGGAATCAGTTCCGAACCTCTTTATAAACAGCCACGGGACCCATTCCCTACGAAGAGTCTGCTAGCTTACATTTGCTTTTTTTGCGCAATCTCCAAAGCCTCGTCGTGAGCCTCAAACCGTTTACGAAGAGTCTTAAACGCTACCCTATAAGTATTCAACGACCTAAGAATTGCTCCGTTTATTACAAGACTGTGAGCAAAACAGTTTACCGCCATAGGCTGAAAAAAACCAGATCGATTAATAATCTATAGTGTTCTTTAAACTGATCAAAGATTTTTTCTTCATATTTTTTTCAATGTTGGGTATTCCTTAATTATTAAAGGGAAAAATTCCATTTCTCTCTTGGCGGCTTTGGGTACATTAGATCTCATTTTTTTAAAAATCGAGTTGTCCGTGTGATTAGATTTGTCAGGTAAGTTATTTATCGTTTTGTTATGCTGAAAACCAATTTAGCGCAAAAATAATTCCATTTCCAGCATGATTCTTTTTAACAACTTGCTCTCAACTTATGGACGGATACGAAAATAATTTCGAAAGTCGTTTCGACATCTCTGTTGTCATTGGTATCAATTTCTCTCTTTCAGCGTTTACTTTTTGGAAATATTTTTCGGTTCTTTGTTCTCCGAGGTACATTAATCCGTCAATGGAGCGGTTATACTTACTAAAATGTTTGAAAAGCTCGGTTAGGTCTTGCTTTAGGCCTTTTTCTTGTTCTATCAAAGCCAAGCGAATTCTTCTTTCTGGTTGATAAGTTACTTTGCGAAGGCGATCCCAAGCATCAATTCTCAACTTGGAGGCCTGGGAGAGATGTTGTTCATCTATGGGGCGTTTTATAACATCCAAACCTTCTTTCAAATCTTTTATAATTTCTTTCAAATCCCTTGTAAGTTCAGTAATTAGTTGTTCTTTGACTGGTTCCAAGATCTCCCATCGAGATATACAATTGCTTAAGAAAACGGGTCTCTCAAAACTTATAGGAACTTTGACATCCTTGAACAAAAATTCTTCCTTAATCTTTGTCCTAAACCGACCGCCAGTAAACGTGATTGTACAACAAAAATGACCGAACTCTGTTGAGTTCTCTAAGAATCTACAGAAGCTTTTGAAATCCTCTTTGCTTTTTTCCGTCGCTAGCGAGACTGCATCTTCAATCGTAGGTTTCCTCTTGTTCAAAATCGAGGCAAGGGCAGCCTTTTTCCAATCTATTGTGCGAATGCTTGGTTTTGCTTTAAAATGTTGAACTTCCCCTTTTTTAATAACAACTGGTTCGGCAAAATAGTAAGAGACTTCCCTAAAGAAGCTCTTGAATCCAGCATTTGGAATGAAATCAAATTTCATGTCAAGTATAATGCCCGATTTTCCGCCTTGATTTGCAAATACAAAAGAAATTGGCTTCAATGAAATCCATTTTGGTGTATAATCCGTCGTCTCTACTATTCTGAGGAGCTCATCGTTGTCTATCTCAATTTTTGTTGGGGGATTTATCAAACAAATATCTGGCCCCCGGAATAGTGAAAAATACAGGGTGATAAGCGAAACAGTCACCGAGACAAGCGATGTGATAATCGGAAAAAGAAATGGATCCATCATAATCCCCTGTGCGTGCTTTCCCATCCTACTTATTATTCGTTTTATTTATTCAGTGTTAATTGTCACATAACTGCCTTTCTAAATTTTCGGAGGGCTTCAACGTCACCACCTTTAAGAATATCATAATAGTTTTGGATTCCAGCTTTCGTAGATTCTCTTCAGTAATTCTATGGGTAAGCAAAATCTTATGTAGACTATAGTAGAATTAAGTTTCTAGGGGAAAAGAATTGTCACTTGTACCAGCTTTTGAGTTAGGCTTATGGAATGCTTGGATTTTTATGTGTCCCTCTTTATTACTTATGCTTCTCTCTCTTCGCTTATTTAAAGAAAAACGTGCACCCCCTCCAAAAAGTGTGGGTCTGTCTAAGACTAAGATGTCATTTTGCCTTTTTTCTAAGTTAATCTATTTTCCCGCCGTGATATACTCTGTTTTTCTGCCACTAGAATTAGGGACAATATGGATCTACGTAGGTCTTCCAATTACTCTAGTTGGGTTAGTTGGGAGCATAGTAGTTCTGGTGGATTGGGCCAACACCCCAGCTGATGAAGTAGTATCCAGAGGACTGTATCGTTATTCGAGACATCCTATGTATATATTTGAAGTATTGCTCCTTTTAGGTGTGAGCATAGCTTCGGCTTCATGGCTTTTTTTGGTATTTCCCATATTCGTTGGAGTTGGAGCAGTATATTTCATAAAGATGGAAGAAGCCTTTTGCCTTGGACATTATGGTAAAGCCTATCGTGAATACATGAATAGAACTCCAAGATGGATAGGGATACCTAAATCAAGAAATCTTAATTCCAAACACGCGTAGATTAAGGTGATTATTTGCCCATTGATCCTGATTTTCAAAAGAAACGCAAGAAAATAGGAAAACAAAAAGGAGTAGTAGTCTGGGGACCCCTAGATCCACCGGAGAAATTAGGGATTCGGGGAAGTAATGTCGCGGTGGACTGGGATCTCTGCACAGGATGCGGCGTTTGTCTTGAGATTTGTCCGGCACAAGTTTATGAGTGGCGAGAAACTGCTGAGCATCCAACCTCTGATAAGAAACCGTTTCCAGCGAAGGCGACCAAATGCATGTGTTGTTACCAATGTGAAAAACAGTGTCCAGTCCAAGCGATACGAGTGATTTTCGGGGGACCCCAATCTCCTTTTGATATGTTGGCAAGTTACCTGGTGATGGCACAGCTTATAGGAGGGCCTTTTTATGGGCTTGTATTTGGACCCTATTTACGTCTCACAATTCCCTTTTACGTTGGATGGATAATCTTAGCCGCTAGCTTACCATTCTTCTTTTCTCCAGTTCTATACTTCAAAAGGAGGGGCAGGCCAGCAGAGGGAAAAGGTATTATGGATACCACGGTTATTGTAGAGAGTGGAATCTATGGGATTGTGCGCCATCCACAATATCTTGGTGCAATACTAACGATATGCGCCTCTATTTTAATTTCTCAACATTGGTTGTTTGCATTGATAGGTATTTTCATCGTGTGGATTACTCGTAAATGGATTTGTGAAGCAGAAGCAAATCTCATCGTAAAGTTTGGAGATGACTACAAACGTTACATGGAAAAGGTGCCAAGGATGAATTTTATATTAGGCATAATTCGGCTACTGCGGCGTAAAAAAGAACTGGTTGATAAATAGAAAGTTCATACGCGCGCAGTCAAAAAAAGGGGAAATTGGTTGATATCTCCAATGTGAGGAGGGTTCGAATCCCACCCACACCACCATTTTAAAGTTATTTCAACATCTTTACACTTTTTAACATATTAAAACTGCAAGCGCACGCATCATAGACCTATTTCAGAAGAGACAGCTTTCAATCCATCTAAAGCAAGTTTAAAGAACATCTTTCTAGGAATCCCGAATTCCTCGCAGAAAAGTATTCTTTCTCTTTCGACTCCTCTGGCAAAACTTTTATCCCTGAACTTTTTTGCCACTGTATCGACTTTTACTTCTGTTAATTTCTTTGAAGGCATCACTAGAGCGCAAGCAACTAGAAGCCCCGATATGGCGTCACAAGCTATCAAGGCTTTTTCCATGGTGCTCTGGGGTTTGACATGAGTGTGATGAAAATTGTGGGCTTTTATGGCTCTGATAACCTCTTCGGGGACATCAAAATTGCTTAAAATTTCTTCAGATAAAAGAGCATGTTTCTCTGGGTTGCCTTCGGTCTTCTCATAGTCTATGTCGTGGAGTAGTCCTGTTAATTCCCACAGCTTTTCATTCTCGCCTAAATGGCTAGCTACACTTTTCATGATGGCTTCCACGGCAATCATGTGATAGAGAGTGTTTCTTTTAGTGACATTTTTCTTGACTAAAGTTAAAGCTTCTTCCTGCGTCAACATGTTCAATCAAACTCATTTTCCTTTAATGCGTACTTTGACACAATGACGGGCAAAGAAGAAGTTGTTGCACACGGTTTCCTAAGCCAAGAAACCGTAGACATTCTAAAAGTCTACAGTCCAACATTAACAAAAACAGGTAATCCTTACCTGTTCCCATCTAACGGAAAAAGTCACATCTCAGACGAATGGCTAAACAAACTACTCAAAAGATTAGCTAAAAAAGCAAAAATCCAAATGAACAAAAAAAGTCTAACATTTCACTGCTTTAGAAAAATGCTACTCTCAGCATCGATAGATTCGGGAATTGGATTAACAGCAGGAAAAAAACTCGTTGGAAAAGCAATACCGCAATCAGACGATACATACCTAACAACAGTTAATCTAAAGAAAACGTTCATTCAGCTAAAAAGATTCCAGACAATAAAACAAAAACCAAAAGTTGAAACAGAAACCATTGAAACATTACAAAAAGCAGTATCTAAACTTCAAGAAGACCTAACTCTCCAATAAACGATAACCAACACAATCTCTAAAGAGAACCTAAAAATTAGAAATGAACTTGGAAGAATCCAACCAATCATCGATTTTGTCAATACTTACAACACGGTCAAAGAACAACAGAAAATCTTGGAATTCGTAAAAGCTGAATCGGAAATTGATCCTGCCTCTTATAATCCGAATATTACTTTTGACGAAACACTTGAACAGGAAATGAACGAGATTGCCGAGAAGGAAGGAATAAGCAAAGCTGAAGCCATGAAAAAGATTGCAGACAATAGGTGGGCAGAATTTCTTGAAGGCCAAAAAAAGATGGCAAAACTGGCTAAAGAGCGTGGAATTCCGATAACTGAAGAAGACTACAAAAAGCAACTAGAGGAAGGCATAAAGAAGAACCAAAGAATGATAGAGAAATACCAGAGACGTCTTGATAGAATAAAAAATCGAAAAGACTGAGTTTGCTTTAGAAAACCAAGATCAGATAATTTTCTTTCTTTTTGTTGTGACGTTTAGGGTGATCTAGCTTGCCTAAACCTTGTCTTCTCTTCGGGCTGTTCTCAGAGATGAAGCAGTTTATGATTATTCTCTTTCTGAAATCGAGGAAAAATATCAACAGTGGGTACTAGACGACAAATACATGATACTCAATAGAGTGCAGTTTAAGACTTTTCAGATACGAGATAGCAGAAAAAACCAGCTTCTGTCATATAGGTTACCTATTAAAACTGAGACTTTTGCGGTGAAGTGTTCTAAACGTGGCAATGATGTTTACCGTTTTAGGGTATATAGTAAATTCAAAGGTTTGGCTTCAAAAGCGGAAAAACTGGTTTTCTTTAACCCAAAAGACAGGGGAGAAAAGAAGACAAAGGCATTATGGGTGACCTTAACTTACGATCCTTCACTTTGCTCATTTAAAGACGCTTGGAAAAACATCGGCATTGAATTTAATCGGTTCATGGCGTATATCAGAAAGAAGTTCGGAAAGGTTTCTTGTTGTCGAGTTTTTGAATCTTACAAAGGCGGACATCCTCACATACATTGTATTTTGCTCTTTGAAGAAACAGAATTCAAGGTTTTCAGAGATAGGAAAGGGCAATTTAGAATTAAAGAAAAAGATGCAATAGCTTCAGGATGGCACAGTTTCGTTGATGTCAAAGCGATGTACTCTTTAGGTAAGGGTTTTTCTTATCTGAAAAAGTATCTTCTCAAAAGCATTGATGCAGAAACTAAAAACTCGTTGGCATTAAAGACGTTGGCGTTATGTTGGTTATTCTGTAAACGTGCTTTCTCTGTTAGTGGAAAATTCCGTCAGATGCTCACCGACTTGATAAAGACTAAGCATAACTCAAACCACAGAACGCAACAAATCACTCTTGAAAGAGAAATCGTTGAAGAATACACATATAATGTTCTAGGTTTTGTCTCAGCAGAGGTTGTTCGATTAAAAAATGATGTTTGGTTTAGCAAATTGAGCAGTGAACAGATATCATCGATAGAAAAATTCCTAGAAACAAAAAATTTTGCTTGGAATTAAGTGATAATGCGCGTGCTCATACGTCTCTGAATTCTGGTTTGCGATTAAAAAATCTCGAGTAATCCTGTTGTAGCTAAATATTATATAATTTTTTATACTTTATCAGTATAGATAGTCTGAGAGGTATCAAGAATTGCATTGTCCTCATTGTGGTAGATTAATTAAAGATGATGACGCGAAATATTGCCCTCATTGTTCTAGACCATTAAATCAACAAATAGTAAAACGAACAGGATTACCAATCGCTGGTGGAATTTTAACAATCATAGCTGCTTGTATATCAATAATAATCGGTGTTGTCGGTTTCTTGGGATTTATTAGTTGGGGAAGGAATGCCCCTTCGCTATTAGTGGTTATTTTATTGCTTATGAGTGTCTTGGATGTTATTTCATTTGGATTAGGATTAACGGGAGCAATTTTTTCAATTAAAAGAAGCCATTTCGGGCTCTCAATTATAGGTTCCAGTTTTTTAATTGTAACATCAATAATAACTATGATATCTACAATAGTTACAAGTTCTTCCACTTCTAGTTCGTTGCAAGCAGCTTTGCTTTTTGGATTACCGAGTCTAATCCTTGCCCTTTTAGGAACAATTTTCATTGCCATTTCGAAAGGAGAATTTTCACACCCATTAGACTAACTTCCCAAAATTTTTTCTCTTGCAACAAATAAAAGAAATTAAAATTTCCTGTAGGCGCGCACCGAACCTTACCTGCGAAACCGCAAGCCCTTACCCTAGCTGTTTTTCCATCGCTGAGTTCTCATAACTGTATCCCATTGTTATTCGTTTACGTTGTCCAAATGGTAGGTTTTTTTACGAGTGCCGAGGTTGCCGAGCGAATTGGCGAGGCTGTTTAGGCTGAGCGAACCATGTTCCAGCGTGGCCAAATACCTGAGTTCTCTAGATTACCTGTCAGCTAGGAACAATGTGTGAGCGAAGCCGTGACACCGAGGCAACTCTAGTAAAAAAACCGCACGTATTGTCGGGTTATCTATCGTGCGCGCTAGGGTGTTTAGAAATTGATTTGTTGCTTGGGCTATCTTATGTTAGGAAGAAACTTTGAGTATTAAGCAAGTGCTTGGGTCGTTGAATTTAGGTTCTATTCGTGGTTTCTTGACGTCTC
>Ga0315549_1002862_pt1 | contig 15938 bp, 20 predicted proteins | sample SalMarSW160200MG_FD_203101 | JGI IMG/M metagenome (GOLD analysis project Ga0315549, IMG submission 203101) | Salt marsh sediment microbial communities from the Plum Island Ecosystem LTER, Massachusetts, United States - Salt Marsh Sediment SW1601-200 ... | reverse complement strand
AAGTATTCTATAGATGATATCATCTGAAATAATTAATAACGTGATATTCATCTACTAAAACATATTTAATTCTTTTCGCGATATATTAAGCAACTTTTCATTAATCAGGGTGAATAGATATATACACCCCTTTTGCTTTTAATTTGTTTAGCATTGATCCTTCTTTTGAGACATTATTTTAAGTACTGTCAATACTTCCTAATTTAGGCAAATTTATTGGCCTAATTTCTAAACAGCGAACCTCCATGTATTTACAAATTATCGAAAATACCAATATTTAATCGAATCATTAGACATTGAAATTCTTGGAATATGAAAATTTGAAATAAAGATCGATGAGTCAAACGCAAGCGGTAAAATTTTAATATATTTATTTCAGATATTTAGATTGGAGGGATTCCTTCTAAAGATTTAGGGATGTTTTTTATATTATTCCATCGTAAATCCAATTCTTTTAGTTTCTTGAGGTTTTCAATGGAATCTGGAAGCTCTGTTAGATTATTACTATTTAAATTTAGGATTTCAAGATTTTTGAGCTCTCCAATTGACTCAGGTATCTGCTGTAGATTGTTATGAGATAGATAAAGAAGCTTTAATTTCTTAAATATTCCAATATCATAAGGGATAACCTCTAATTTGTTTTGACTAAGAGATAGCCGTTCTAAATTAGGTAAATTAAATATAGATTCAGGAAATATAGATATGTTATTTTTATCTAAATATAATATCTTTAAAGAAGTTAGACCTGAGAAATCAGGTAAGGATTCTAATTTGTTCTCATCAAGGTTCAATTTTCTCAAATTAGAGAGATTATTTAACGAATCAGGGAATTCTTTAAGATTATTATTATTTAATATAAGAACTTCAAGATTTTTAAGATCTCCTATACTTTTTGGAATTTCATTTATTTTAGTATAACCCAAGTCTAAAAATTTTAATCGATTTAATTCTCCAATAGTTTCTGGAATCATTTTAATGTTTTTAGCAGATCTAAGATTTAATACTTGAAGTGATTTACACTTACCAATCCATTCTGGAACCTCTCTGAGCCAATTATGGCTTAAATCGAGTTCTTTTAACTGAAAGTGTAAGATTTCATTAGGTATATCATAAATATTCAAATTACTCAGATCAAGCTTTTCATTATCAATAACATTTTTTAGAGCCTGAACTTTCCCTTCCCCAGATAAGCGATTATATAATTTCATCAAATGATGATCACTTAAATTCAGTTTTTTATGTCTGAGCAGTGGTCTTATATCGAAAAGATGGAGAATTATCTGCTCGTGAAGCTCAGGAGACATCAGGTCTAAAGCTTTAAAATCTAATAAAGTAACGAGCAATTCTATCTTGTCTCTCTCGAAAAAGTCCAATAATAGCGTATTTCTTTGCTCTTGCGATAAATATTCAAGATAACTTCTAACTAAAAGACTCTTAATAACATTTATATTCCCACTAGCGAATCGTTCAGCAATTTCCTGCGGAAATCTCTTCTTAGCTTTCTCGTCGCCAACATCCACGAGCTTTCTCAGAAGAGGGAAGGCAAGATTACTGTGTAGCAGGCGGGTATCGTAATCGTGTTCTGTCCATACCTGAAGGTTTGAGCAGTGAGCCCAGAATTCAGCTTCAGGAGGTATCTCAATGTAGCTTTTTTCAGGATATTCCAGTTCTGAGTTGAGAAGGTCCTTAGCGTCGTCTATAGAGTCAATATCATCGAATTTCTCGATTGAAGCAGTGGGAATCGACAAGAGAAGGTATTTACACTGTATAAACCTTTCATTATTTACATATATGACTGTCTCTCTATCTATAAGTTTTAAGGTGATATGCTCGTTTATTTTAAATTCCCGAAGATTCAATCGTAAATTTTCCATTTTCTATACCATGTAAAATATAATCAATCTATCTATTTAAATTATAGCAGAGCGCCTAATTTCTAATATATAAACAGAGACCACCATGTATTTACAAATTCCTCTAATACAGGAATAATATATTGAGTGTTGGTAGAGAATTCGCGATAAGCGATCTGCTTTCTCTGAAGAGCTGCTAAGCTATCTATAATTTCATTGACAAAGTCTACATAAGTATCTATTGACGAGAGGCTACTTGGAGGAGGCTTATTCCCTGTCCTTACTAGCTCAGTAATCTTAAAAACACCCCCAAAATAGGACATAAAAGTTATAATTTTATCCATTGCCAATACATATTGATTGCTAGCGTCAAAGACTTTTTTATCTCCAGGAACTACAGCGAAAGAATATCCTCGTAAGAACATGCTCAATATTAAACTAATATCAAAATTATCTATTTGATTGTTCTTAGAATTGATTTGTTCTTTGGTGATTTGAAATGCTAAATGGTCTCCTGCATTATGATGACTATTCCACTTAAAATCAAGCAAAGCCCATCCAGAATCAGATTTTAAATATTGATATTTTTCTATATTAGTAAATTGTCCAATAATATCCTCCAAGTTGCTATCTAATTTTTAACCAAATCCATTTTGAAAGCTCCTAAAAGGAACTAAGTAAACAGAACCTTGATCCTTGGCAACTTTTACCAATAACTCTTGCCAACTCTTAATAAAAGAAATAAGCTCGTCTTTTTGATAAGGTAAAAGGACTTCATTTTTATATAATTGGGTAGCTTCAGTTTTAGCAGTTAGCTTAATAAAACTGGATAAATATTGAGAGACACCATATAAAGGGCTTCCCTCATGCTTAAAATGATCCCCTGTTAGATGGATTACAGACATAAATCTTATATTTTCGCTATCTGTTCCCTTACTAAAATCAAGGATGGCACCTTGCTTATAAAGTAGAGCCTCCTTAATTTGTCTCCTCTCCCTATATTTTAATGTTGCCTGAGTTAGCAGCCAAGCAAGACGCTCTTGCACTCTACCGAAATAATATTTTTTCTCATTATCATCCAGGTCTCTTCCCACTTGGCTGTCCCATATATCCATCAATTTATCCAACAATATAACCATTGCTGTACGATAATCATCACCAATCGAAGCATCTGATTCCCAATTCTGATATTGAGATGAGATTATATTAATAAGATATAGTGAATATTCATCTCGCGTAATAGGAATAAAATCCCTATTCTCCTCCTCGCTCTTCTTCTCTAATTCGTTATTTATTTCTATAAGTGATGGATTGGAAGAATCCCAAGAATTATAATCTAACATATTCATGGCATCAATATATTTTGTCTCCCCTGAAATTTCTATTCTTATTTTAACGCCTTGAACTGAGGAACCTAAAAGGTAGGTCTCATAATCGTTGGTGTAAGCGGGATTTTCCTTTATAAAATGATACCTCTCAAAACCTTTTAAGATTAAATGATTTTTCAATACATTTCGAGCTAGTGTCCTTCTTGGAATCGCGAGAGGAATGAGCACACCCTCCTTAAACATTGCGCTTCCTTCGAGCATTTTCAAATAAGTAATTCTTCCAAAAATAGCTACAACAAGTTCATGCAGCTTCTGAGCTTTTCCAAGAATCTCATCTGTCCATTCATTATTGAAAGGATTTTGCTCATCAAAATTAAAATCGGCAATTAGATCATCCATCTCTGTAAAATCAGCTTGGGACCTAAATGCATTAACATCATATCGATATTTTTTCAAGGTTTCCCATATAAGCGAAGTCCAATCTTTAATATCCTGACGTTCATTAAACCAAAGATTCTCAATCGTCCGCTCTCCCTCAAAATAGTTGAAAAAGAGATTATTTGAAAGAGTAATATAATTTATTAAATATGTCTCAGGATCAGAGTTAAAAGCCACAGTTCTTAAAATATATTCTAGTCGATTTTCAACTTTGTTCTTCTCTATATCATTCCAATAATTAAAATCTTGCTCTCTGATTGCAGCTGCTTCATTATTCTGCAAAGTAGAAGTATAATGATTTACATAATCAAATATTTTATTTCGGTATTCAATTGATTCGGAGTTACTATGAGCGGCTCTTCCAATATATTTATTAACATATTCCACCACAGAATCAATTTTCTTGGGAAGATTTCTATATTTTTCAAATAACCAAGGGCGATAATCAACTTCCTGACCATACTGTAAATACATTGAAGTCAACTCGAATTCAAGGGAGATTGCATTATGAGTATCTCCAAATCCACCATGTAAAAATAGAGTAGGTTTGATTCCAACTTTATTTCCGTCTTTATAGGCACAATTCCATAAATCATTATCGTTAAACCAATATAGTCCTCTATCTTCAAGGATCTCTGGCATTCTTTTTAAGAGGATGCTATAAAAAGAATCCTCTTAAAGCATTAGGATTCATATAATAAGGAGGGATTAAAAATAATGACAAAATCAATTTATGAACGAATTTACCAAAAGCTCTCACAGTTAATTAATTTCAAGCAATTAAAAAAAAAATCATATCTCAAATATGAAAGTGCTGGATTCATGGACTTACATATCGATTTCTTGCGATATGAGGAAAAAGACTCATTTATAATCGCAATGGCACACAATTATAGGCAGAATGGAGATGTTATGGCAGATCCTGACATGGAGATACGGATTTTCCCACAGTTAAAAATGGCAGAGGCACTAACCTTCCAGCAAGACAACTTAGGGATATTTCAACGGGTATATTGAGATAATAAAGTCGATATGAAAGCAAAAAAGGATCTTAACATCTTTTTAGAGCAATTGTTGAAAAATATTGAAATACAAAACTTTGGCAAAAATGACTTTTAGGTCATGCCACATTTTTTATTTATTTACTTAACATGTAAAATTATGCGTTCAATTAATATAAATTTTTAGATTTAATTATTTCAATAAGAAAAAGCTATCCATGATTTAAGTGCCAGAGTACCATGTGCTTAGGAAAACATTAATATAGAAGCTCGGCCAATTATTATATAGAAATAAAGATTTGGTGAAGCAAAATAGTGAATTATCCCAATTTAGAGAATAAGATTAGAATAAGTTTTTTTTCCGGTCCAAAAAAGCGAAAATCAAAGTCGAACTCCCAAGATGCATGCGCTCATTTAGGAACTCTCACGTATAATGGATATAACACAATTAAAAATAGAAAAGCACGCAGGATCAAGTGTTCAAAATGCGGCAAGCGCTTTGGAAATGATGTAAAGATGAAGGATTTATTAAATTACCAACAAAAGATAAAAAAAATCCTTTACGAGATCTTTATTTTTAAGTACCCGCTTAAAGGGATAGCAATACGATGGGGAATCGCTCCCGAAGTATTAAGTCGGTTTAAAAAATCATTTGTCTCGCAGGTATTTCAACAAAATGCGGAGTTAATTGAACATGAAATAAAGAAAATTCCGAGGGGTGTGATGTTAGCGGATGAGACATTCATGGGGTCACGGGGTAAATCTAATGTTGAAATAGTTGTAATAAATAATAATTTTGAAACCCTTTCCATGAATCCTGCAAGGAAAGGCGCTCTCAAGAAATCGATTCTTGACACGTTCAATAAAATCCCTGAAGGGAATAAAAAAAAGCTTAAGATACTCATTACCGATGGAGAGCCCTCCTACGATTCAATCGCTAAAGTATTTGGAGGAAGAATAATACATCTTGTTCAATTTCATGCTCACGAGAAACGAGGAGAAATCGTAGTCAATAAATATAAAAAGCTCGGACCGCACCTCCTGCATTATATAATCTACACGCATTGGAAGGCTTTTTATCGCGACAAGCATGAATTAAAGTTTAAGTGGGAAATTAAGCTAATAAAGGGTCGAGTTCAAGCAAAGAGGGGAAGACCTCGAAAGGCGGGGAAGTCGCAAAATTCGAACTTAAAATGGCAACGTGAATTGAAAAGATTCCAATCCGGTTCGTTCAAGAAAGAGGGTTCCGCAAAAATACTTGTAAATTTCAAGACCAACAAGTTATCTCTGCGGGCAGGCTCTAAAAAATGGATGATTCAAATGTTAACCCCTTTATTCAAAATTTTTAAAGGAAAACACGCTACCACCAACCTTATTGAAAGTAAGCATTCGCAAGTAAAGGGAAATAGTGCTGGGAGAAAGCAGTAAGATGAGGATTACGGACATCAATTATATACATTACACGCTTTCATCGCGGAACATGAGTACATTCCATTCACGAATCTGGCGGGGCGTCCCTTGTACAAATACTTGATGAAGAAACAAAAAAAGAAAGGGATGAGATATAGAATCCTTGAGAGCAATCATTTTTCCGTTCAAACCGTCTTGAGCGTCTTTAAGTAAAAGTTTATTTTTTCCCATGACCTAAAAGTAATTATAGCCAAACTTTCAATTATCCTAAATTATAAATTCTAAAAACCAAGAGGGAGAGAATTGAAATATCTCATATTAAATCAAGACCTGAGAGATGAGGATTCCTTAAGAGAGTTAGAGTCAAACTCAGTTCAATTAATTCTCACATCACCCCCCTATTTCAATGTTAGAAATTATGAGCAACACTCAAAGACAAAAAGATCCTCACTTCAAGATGCTAAAATCTATAAAAATCTAAACACCCAAGAAAAAACAATCGTAGAGTATGAACAATATCTACGAGAAATGAAATCAATTTTTTTTCGATTGAAGCGACTCCTAAAGCAAACATGATATATCATTGTCGTCATATCGGATATAACCTCAAACAAAATTCATTTTCCCCTCTCCTTTCATTTTTTTAATCTTCTCTCAGAGATCTATATTTGGCAAGAAACGATTATATGGGATAAGACGGTAGAATTGAATGATAACAAACACCGAGTCCAGAAATACCTTTATCAGCCCTTTAGCTTTTACTATAAACCGAATTGGTCGCATGAATATATCTTAATTTTCACAAAATCAAAGGAACTTCCTCAATCAGATTATATTAAGGATTCAGATTTCAATAAGACAGAATTTCTCTATAATTATTCACGTTCAATATGGCATATTACCCCCATTCCCCCTGACCTGCAAGATGTTCACCCTGCGAGATTTCCATTTGAGATTCCTCACCATTTCATCAAATATTTTTCCAATAAGGGAGATGTAATATTTGATTGTTTTTCGGGATGGGTTACTACTCTAATTGAGGCACTCCGATTGAAAAGAATCGCAGTTGGCAATGATAAAGAAAAGAGATATTGTGATCTCATGGAAAGAAACATCAAGATATTTCAAAAGCATCCCAATTATTTTTACGACCAAGTGAAGCTATATCGAATGAAAATGATAATTAAAGCTCTGAAAAAAAGAGAGATATCAAAATCAGAAATTATTAAGTATTTACATAAAAGAATGTATTCAACACAATTATTGTATGAAGCAATAAAACGTTTTTATTAATAATTCACGATTTATTTTATCATGGCATTTCTAATTTAATTTAAGGAAGAAATTTTTTATCCTCCTTTAGATCATCTTAAAAATTTTTCCCAGAAATGAAATTATTAAGAAGAAAGATATGAAGATTCAAAAGATCGTTAACCTCTTCATATTTATTAACAGTCTAATAATTATTATCTTAATATCGAAAAATATATTTGAGGAAATCAACGCATTTGTCGGATACAGGAGAGGAAAGAGGAAGAATATTCTTTATTGTAATTATTGTGATGAGCAACTGCAAAACAACCAAGAATTATTCGTTGATATACTTGACTTTACATTCTGTAATCGTGATTTTTTTTTTCGAAAATTAAAGAAAGCTCGAAAGCCAGAGGTACACTTACTACAAGAGCAATTTGATATTCACTCGCCACGATTCCAAATATATAATGATTCGTATAAATATCAACATTTGCTTTAAATATTTGATAGAATAAAAAAACTTTAACAAATAGTTGAGACAATATTTATATAATTGAAAAAGTATTAATTTAATAATTATTATTTTATTGTTTGAATAAAAATGGTAGAACCAAATTATATTGTTAAACTATGCTTACTTGGCGAAGCCGCAGTTGGTAAAACTTCGCTAGTTTACAGATTTGTTCAAGATACTTTTCGGAACTCATATAAAAGCACCTTAGGAGTGAATTTACTAAAGAAAGATTTAAAGATAAAGGAATATGGGGGCGTATCTGCTCAAATATGGGATCTAGGAGGTCAAGAAAGCTTTAAATCACTTCGTAAGCTATATTTAGAAGGAGCAAGTGGTGCATTGGTAATTTATGATATGACAAATGAAAAAACTTTTAAAAAACTAGATGATTGGATTCAAAGTTTTAAAGATACTAGAGGTGATAAACCTCTTTTCTTAATAAGTAATAAAGCTGATTTAGAAGAAAAAATTAAAATTTCAGAAAAAGAAGGGAGAAAATATGCAAAGGAGCATAGAATGAATTTTATGCTAACATCAGCTAAAACAGGAAATAATGTTGAAGAAGCTTTTGAAAAATTAATAAAATCAATTTTAGATAATATTACAGAAGATAAATAACTTATAATGCTATTTTTTTTATGAATTAATATTTTAAATATAGAAGAATTTTATAAAGAATTATTTATCAAATCAGAATTCATTTCTACTTTTTGGCAAATTGCTTTAATTGAGTTGAAATATTCCAGATATAATTCATTTAATAACTTAGCTTCCTTAGCTTTTTTATATGCTAAAAGAAATAATTGATTGAGTGATTTTTCATTATTTTCAACATAAATATTATTTTTCAATCCTAATATATCACTATATTGATCTAAAAAATTACATAAAATATATCTGTTCTCAACTCTTAAATCATATCTATTTAATACTCCATACATACGGAGAATTAGAGGTGCTTTATATTTTATCCCAAAAGCATTGATTGTGTTTATTAATTTAGTAAATTTATTCTGAGAATTAATGTTATTTGAAAATAATGTCATATAAAGAATTAGAGGAAGAAATATTTAATGAAAAAGAGTAATATGGAAATAATATGTACTTTTTTAATAAAAAAGTAATACTCAATCTTCTATCATTTTTTTGAAATAATTTGAATAAAAATTAGTCTAAACTAATGATAATTGAAAAAGAATAAAAGAAGTTTAGAAAAATTATTCTTTTTGAAATACAATCATAAATTCACAATTATTTTCACCTGTTTGTAAACTACAACTTATTTCTTGGGCAAAACAATGAATATCACTCATACTTTCTACAGCACCTGCTAATAATCCCGCTTCAAAAGAACAGAAATTTGTTTTTGTCTTGATTTTTTTATCTATTAGATCTTTTGTTGATGAATGATTTCTCAATTTTAATTGAACAATCTCATCTGTTGTGTTGGTGATTTCAACTTCTCCAATATTATATTCAGAGATTATTTCTTTTAATGTTTCAGGTATCTTATCGGCTGGAATTGTGTCTTTTGATTTAATAAGTGATCCTAATTCATGACCTAAATAGTAAAAAATTGCTTCTAACTGCTGACCCAATGCGAAAAGTGCTCCAGATTTTAAATCACCAATCGACTTTCCTTCCTTAAGATGTGTTTTCATTTGGGCTAATATTTTTGACAATAGGGATCGATCCATAAACTTTCTCCTTTATTGTTATAATTTTTAATATTTTTATTTATTGTTTTTATTATCCTTTTTAATCTTAAATTATGCAAATTAAATTTTTACAGATGCTATAAAAGCATACAAAATACAATCAATAATATCTTCTTCTTCTATATTAACCATTAATTTTCTTTCTCCAATAATTAATGTTGGAACTGAAGTTATTTTATATTCTTTTATAAGCTCTCGATTTTCTTGTATATCTATATTAATTTTATCGATTTGTAACCTTTTACCAAACATAGAAATGTTTATTCTTTTTAATTTTTCTTCTACAGGTTTACAAGGCATACAATGTTGCGACGAAAAAAACAAGATTTTTGGATAATCTTGTTTAAAATTCCCATCAATCATTCCGAATACTTTTTTATTTATCTTTATATTCAAAATATAATTCTTTTATAATTGCTTGGAATCCTTCATAAACTCCTGCACCACTTTTAGCTGATGTTTTATAATATTTGAGGAATCCGTTCTCTTCAACTAAATTATTAACTTTATTATCATCTAAGTCTTTTTCATTGACTATATCAAGTTTATTTCCGAATAATACAATAGGTATATCTCCACAGTATTTTTTGATATCTTCATACCATTTTGGGATATTAATATAACTTTGATTATCAGTATGAGAAAACACGATTATAGCAGCTTTGCTTCCTTTGTAAAAAGTAGGGCGCATGAAGTTCCACTCATCTTGTCCAGCTTAACATTTTAAAGAGATATTCTTTAATAAAATGTCCCAGAAGAAGAGTCTACAACTCTCACCCTCGAGATCTTCATCATATTTTGAAAATTGTGCTCCAAGTGTTTTGATATAATCTTTTTGGAAAGATCCCTTTGTATACTTTTTGATAAGAGAAGTCTTTCCCACAGCACCATCTCCTATGACAGTTATTTTAAATACAAATCCCTTTTTTTCTTCTTTTTTTTTCATTAAATCACTCTGTAGAATATAATTATCTATTATTATATAAAACTATTAATATATGAAAATTATGTTTTTTATTTTTAATAGTTATTCATTTGACATTTATATACTATTTTTATCCTTTTGATTATTAATAAATATTTAGTAAATAATATACTACATTCATACTATCAGTATAAAAAATTCTATAATTTACTTTAGATTTTATAAAACATCATTAGAAATGAATAAAATGCAAATATTAGAAAGAATAGAAGATATCTTAAATGATTATATCGAAAAGAGAAAGAAGATAGCCATTGCTGAATCTTGTACTGGAGGATATATTTGTCATATGATAACAAATATATCCGGTTCTTCAAAAGTATTTGACAGAGGAGTTGTATGTTATAGCAACCAGTCAAAAAAAGATCTTTTAAAAATCGAGGATGAAGTATTAAGAAATTATGGAGCTGTATCTGAGATTATAGCAAAACAATTATCAAGAAATATTAGGTTTTTTTCTAATGTTGATATAGGAATAGCGATAACAGGTATTGCAGGACCTACAGGGGATACATCATCTAAACCAATTGGATTGGTATATATTGGATTTTCTTCAGGTAAAAATACAATAGTAAAGAAATTTGTTATAAAAACCGATAGAATCTCATTTAAAGAAAGAGTTTTAGAAGAAGTGTTAAATTTACTTGAATGGAATATAAAAAATAATTACTAAAATGGATCATTTATTAATTGGCATTTATTACAATAAAATAAAATCAGATTATTTTGCCATATTTCCAATACTTTACCTATTCCCAATGAAGAATTCAAATAAAAAAAATCAATAAAATCAATTTTTTCTTCACAATAACAACATTTTCTATTATTTAGATCTTTATATTGAATACCTATATTTTCTAATAATGTAATGAAATTATCCCTTTTTGAAGATATAAATTTTTTCCAGATTTTAGTTATATTTTTTTTTATTATTTTTAATTCACAAGGAACAATTTGAGTTGGAATAATAATATGTGCGAAATTATTATGATTACTCTTTTTTTGAAAAATAGATTCAAGATCAATGTTAATCATAGGTATCACTCGGAATATCAAATTTACAAATAAATAATAGCTTTTACATCAAGTAGTATTTAATTTTCGATTATTGTTATTTTTGATAAAGAAATTATTTATATATATAAATAGTTAATGTTTTTATCCAGTAATGGATTAATAATTTTGAATGTATCAAATAGGTAAATCATCCAATCCAAAATATTAATAAATAGGATTTAAAAACTATATACCTATTATTCTTTACTCTATTAGAATTATAATATAATTCATAGGATTAGAAAGAAATTCAATACCTTTATATAAGTGATAAAATATTTGTAATATGGTTATCTTTTATATATATCTATTAATAGGGAATATATTTATTTTTTCAATAGCTATGCTAATAAGAGAAGCAGGATTACTTTTTCGAGGATATAATTTGGTCAATGTCAGATATCATGAAACAGGTGGAGATATTGATAATGATATTAGAAGTGCTTTATTTACAGCAATTATTGATTTTGTGGAAACCGCATTTTCCTCAAATATAGTTAAATATTTAGGAGGAGAAAAGTATATCATTGCTTTTATGGGTGATGAGATTATCTCTAGAGATATAAAACACCCAGAACTATTTTATGCTTATGTAATTATTAATAAAGAAAAAAAAATGGAAAAATATTTTAGAAAAGTAATCAAACCTCTTTTAAAAGAAGTTGTTGATAAATTTAAATCATTATATTCTGGAAAATATCTTTCAGAAATAACTCAATTTTTAGAGTTTAAGAAAGTATTAGATAAAATTTTTGGGAGTATAAACAAAACGATAGATCAAAAATTTGAAAGTACCTTTTAATCATTACTTACTTCTTTTAAATACCAATAAATTAACGGTAGTGCTATAGTTGCATCAGAAATAATTGTAGAATATTCTGCACTTTCATGTATTTTTCCCCACGACATAGCTTCTTTGAGAGACGCACCACTTAATCCTCCAGGTTCTGGACGATCTGTAGTTATTTGAATAGCATATTTAGCAGAATTTGGACAAAATTGTAGGGATTGAAATATAAAATTTTTAGGAGTACCCCCACCAATAATACATACACCAGCATTTTTCGTATCCCAAGCAATATCTACCAATGTTAACATATCTTTGAAATGATTAAGATTAAGGTTTCGATGATGGAATCCAAGTTGTAGAGCTAATCCTGAATCTGTAAATGCGGGACAAAAAATTGGAATATTCTTATTAGCGGCCATTTTTAATATAGAGAGAGGATTTTCAGGTAATTGTTCTCCTAAAAAATGTAAAAATCTACTTACAGGCATATTATCGTCCGGGATTTTTAATTTGGATATAAAATCTTCTATACCCTCATAAACATTATTGGGTAGGAAAACATCATAAATTCTATTTATTTCTTCTTGATATAAAGATGGATCATCTATATCATCAATATTAATATCTCCTTGCAGATGATGATATCCTAGACATTCTGCTATATCATGTGTTAGATTTGCACCAGTTGTTACTAAAATATCAATAAATCCTTCTTTTATAAAGTCATGAATTATTCCTTGCATACCTGCTGGAACCATTGCTCCTGCTAATCCAAAAAATTTTACACATTCAGAATCTTTTAACATATTTTCATAAATTTCACAAGCTTTAGCTAATCTTTTAGCATTAAATCCTGTTTCCTTAAAATTAGTAATAAGTTTTTTTATATCTGTTTCTTTATTAATCTTAAATTGATTTACCTTCCTTAATTTATCTATAATTTTCTTTTCAGGCATATTTAAGTCTTATTTATTGGATATGAATGAAATAAATTCAATAATTATTTTTGCAGCTAAATTACTTGTTACTTTATTGGCTAAGTCCAAATTAGGAGCAACTTCAACTAAATCAAAACCAATTATATTAAAATTATCTGAAATTATGTTTAACATCTTCCAAAATTGTCTATAAGTAAAACCTCCTGGAATTGCAAATCCCGTTCCGGGTGCTATAGATGGATCAAATGCATCAATATCTATAGAGACATATAAGTATTCAATACCAGATGTTCTAAAAAAATCAATAATCTTATCTACATAATTTTTTAAACCAAGTTCACTCATAAGGTATGAATTAAGATAAGTTATATTTTCAGCATTAGCTATTTCAATTTCAGGGATATCTATATCTCTTGTCCCTATTATCATGAGGTTTTTATTATTCATATATTCTAAATCATAAATTCTATGGCAAACCGTAGCATGAGAATAAACTCCCTTATCCCATTCTTCATACAAATCCAAATGTGCATCAAAAATAATCACTCCAATTTTTTTTTTTTCGCTGAAATTATCACCAATAGCTTTGAAAACGGGAAAAGTACAGAAATGATCTCCTCCAATCATAATAGGAACTGATTTACTATTCTGTTTACATATAGAGGCCACATTTTTGTAGATCTCCTTTAAATTCATATCTACTTCCTTTGGTATAATTCTAATATCTCCAATATCCGCCACTTTAAATTCTGGTATCTTAAAACCTAATTCAGTAGTTAATGCTAAATCATTTGTGACTTCTCTTATTTTTTGAGGAGCTATCGCAGAATTTGGGGACTTAATTGATGTTAAATAATCCCAAGGTATACCAAATATTACAAATTCAGTATTAATATCAATTATATTTTCAAAATCAAAAAAACTCATCAATATATCATTTTTTTTTTTTACATTTGATCTAATGTTTCAATTCCAATTAAATTCAATCCAATTTTAATAATTATTTGTATACAAAATATCAATAATAATCTAGCTCTTTCTATTTCTTTATTTTCTTGAATAACTTTACAGGAGGTATAGAAAGAATTGAATAATTGGCATAGATTTAATAAATACTTAGGAATTAAATGAATATCATAATTATTAACAGTCTGATCAACAATTTCAGGAAAATAATTTAATTGCCTTATTAGATTTAGCTCTTTCTCATTTTCCAGTAATCCGAAATTTATATCAATATCTATATTTTCTTCTGATTTTTGAATAATGGATTCGATTCTTGCATAAACATATAATATATATGGACCTGTTTCTCCCTCAAAAGAAATACTTTCTTCAGGATTGAAAATTATATCTGACTTTGGATTTATTTTTAAAATATGAAATTTTAATGCTGCTATACCTATTATTTTAGCTCTATAAGATTTTTCTTTTTCTGATATCTCAGTATAACGTTTGTGAACTTCTTCTTTTGCAAGATTTTGAATTTCTTTTATTAAATCATCTGCATCAACTACTTTTCCTTCTCTGCTTTTCATTTTACCTTCAGGAAGATATATCATTCCATATGAAAAATGATATTTATCTTCTGTAAATCCCAACATATCTAAAACGGCAAATAATTGTTTAAAATATAAATCTTGTTCACTACCTACGATATATATAGATCTATTATAATCAAAATCCTTCTTTTTAAGAGATGCTAAATAGATATCTTGAGTTATATATAGAGAAGTGCCATCACTTCTAAGAAGTATTTTGTCTGGTAAATTATAATTTTGTTTTAGAGATGCGATAATTGCGCCATCCTTTGTTTTTTCAAAGATTCCCTTTTTAAATCCATCAAGAATAATATCTTTTCCTTTCCAATAATAATTTGATTCAAAATATTGCTTGTCAAATGATATTCCTAAACTTTTATAAGTTTCTTCAAATCCATCAATCGCCCATTGATTCATTTTTTCCCATAATGCACGAGTATCGGGATCTTTTTCCTCCCATTTTTTTAATAAATCTTGAGCTTCCTCAATTACATTTTTATTTTCTTCTTCCATTATATTATATTTTACATAAAAATCGCCGACAAAGTGATCAGATTTTATATTAGGTTCTTGATTTTGCCCAAACATCTTATAAGCTAACATAGATTTACAAATATGTATCCCACGATCATTATTGAGATTAACTTGGTATACCTTATAACCTTTATATTTAAAAAGATTTACAAGAGAACTGCCAATAAGCATATTTCTGATATGACCAAGATGAAGAGGTTTGTTAGTATTTGGAGATGGATATTCTATAACTATATTAGTTGAGTGGTTTATTTTTTTTTCTATTATTTCCTTTATTTTGCCATAATCCTTTTTAAATTTATAAATATTATTTAAAATTATTGGTGGCTTAATCCTAAAATTAAGATATGGCCCTATTGGTTCGATTTTTTCTAAATATTCTGGAAGAATTAATTTTTTTACTAATTCTTTTGCTAATAATTTAGGTGATTTTTTTTCATATTTAGCTACCTGGAACATGGGTACTGCATATGTATAATTTATTTCTGGAGGTGGAATTTCGATTATTTTTACAATTTCTTTTAAAGACAATTTTTGAATATGAGGTTTTAAATATTCAGCAATTTTCTTTTTAT
>Ga0315549_1002859_pt1 | contig 15951 bp, 16 predicted proteins | sample SalMarSW160200MG_FD_203101 | JGI IMG/M metagenome (GOLD analysis project Ga0315549, IMG submission 203101) | Salt marsh sediment microbial communities from the Plum Island Ecosystem LTER, Massachusetts, United States - Salt Marsh Sediment SW1601-200 ... | reverse complement strand
ACCCTATATTTCTCCATACTATACCCGTTCAACCCCACCCGGAACACGCCGAGCAGGAAATAATAAAGCTAAAGAGGGAAGTAGCCTAACCAAAAAACAAAGCAGGAGTGGCAGGATTCGAACCCGCGACCGGCGGTTTTGGAGACCGCTGCTCTTCCAACTGAGCTACACTCCTAAAGTACAGCCTATATTAGCATAAACCGGGCAAAAAATTAAGTTGCCTCCCTTTGCAATCTAGAAAAATGCTTGGTAAACTAATCCAAATATTGTTTGGAGGTCTGGGTCATGGAGATTAGATTAAACACACACGGGCCGAATTCACTGGCCACCAAGGTCTTTTTCAGCGACGAAAGTGGTTTTGAAGTTGCCTCCGTAATCGTGACCGGGAAGACCGATGCCGCTCTCATCGACGCCCAGTGGACATTGTCCAATGCCCATCGGGTTATCGCCGAGATACTGGAAACCGGCAAATACCTGAAAACGATTTATATTACTCATGCGCATCCTGACCATTATTTTGGTCTCGGCACCATCGCCGAGGCCTTCCCTGAAGCCCGTATCGTCGCCACCCCCTCGGAAGCCCGTATAATCAACAAGCAGTTCTTTGGGAAAGTCGAACACTGGGAAACAGTGATAGGCCCCATCAACGTGCCCAGAAAAACGGCTAAAATCGAGCCCCTTGCCGAGAACTACTTCGAATTGGAAGGGAACCGCATCGAGATTATTCCCGAAGTGATGGGGGACATGAAATACAACACGGCGGTCTGGATACCTTCTATAAAAACCCTGTACGGGAGCGACGTTCTTTTTAATCAGGCACACCCCTTTACCTGCGAGCTTACAGCGGAAGAACGCAAGCAGTGGATACAGGACGTTGAACGTTTAGAGACAATGGGCGCCGAGGTTATCATCCCCGGCCATCAGAAACCCGGTATGCCTTTCGACTCCAGCTCGTGCAGTTTCACCAAGGATTATCTGGTGGCTACTGATGAGGAACTGCCAAAAACGAACGATGTTGCCGGTTTTTATTACGCCATGGTAAAGCACTTCCCCGATGCCAACCTCTTTATCAGCAACGAAATGAACGCCGGTTTTTTCAAAGGGGGATTGGATTGGAACTGGCGGGAAGATTGAGGCTCAGTAAAAGATCAGCAAAACAAAAGCCCCCTGAGTTCTCAATGCTGAGAGGGTTTTTTTAGCTTCAAAATGTGGTACCCCTGGCGCGACTCGAACGCGCGACACACGGTTTAGGAAACCGTTGCTCTATCCAACTGAGCTACAGGGGCACACTGTCAGTGCCGGAACACCCGCACTCAAAAACATATTACACTCTTCCCCAAACGCTTTCAAGCCAGCTACCCCGCCATCTGGAGCAGCTTGACAAAAACAATGTGTCCGCCCAAAATGCCATTACAGGCTTTGAGGTGAATTCTAGTGTCTGCATTCTCCTGGCGGGAGACAATAAAAACAGCCCCCAATCTGGGTGCTCGCCTACGGCTATATCTTGCTTCAGCTATTGCCTCTACGATGAAGATTGGCCCCGTCCTAAACCGGATGCTGGGCGTTCGCCTGCGGTTACATCCCACCTGGGCGGTAGCCTTTATCCTGATAATAGCCATGGTGGTGACCCAGTTCCCCGAGGCTTATCCCGTCTGGCAGAGGATAATCCTGGGGATAGCCGCCAGCCTGCTCTTTTTTATCGCCGTGAGTTTCCGCGAAATTATCCTCAACTTCCTGGCTATCAACCGTGGCATCCCGCTGCAGAGGGTTACCCTGTTCGCTATCGGCGGACTACCTCAAATACCTAAAGGTGACACCCGGCCTCTTCTGGAACTGCTCATGGTTACGGCCGGTCTTCTGCTCAACCTGGTAATAGCCGGCATACTTTACGCCGTTCACTCGACACTGGTAAACACGACTCACGTGATAATTAACGCGATTATCCTATGGACAGCCTATCTGTATTTCCTGCTGGCCCTATTCCACTTCATCCCCGTTTTCCCCCTGGATGGTGGCCGGCTGCTGCGCACCCTGCTGTGGAAACTAACCGGCGATTATGACCGGGCGACCAACATCGCCAGCTGGGCGGGACAGGGTTTGGGCTTACTGCTCATTGCCGGCGGCATTCTGCTTCTGGTTTTATCACGCCAGTGGTTCAACGGCCTGATTTTGATATTTGTAGGCTGGGTTTTATACCTAGCCGCCGTCCAGAGCCGCCGTCAGACAGCCCTGCGGGAAGCCCTGCAGCATATCGCCGCCCGGGATATGCTTAGTGGAGAAAGTCCTATTATTGCCGTCCCCCAGTTAACCGTCGGCCAGTTGGTCCGCAATTGCATCCTGGTTACCGGCCAGCGCTATTTCGTGGTCGCCGAGGAGGGTAAACTGCTGGGAGTGATAACCACACGCGATATAAAGCGGGTGCCCAAAAAGCGCTGGAACCACACCAAGATAAGCAGGGCTATGACCCCGGCCAGCCAGCTTAAAACGGCCAGCGCCCAGCAATCCGCCGCCAGCCTGCTGGAGCTAATGGATGAGATTGGAATCAAGCGGATGCCGGTACTGGAAAAGGACAAGGTAATCGGCGTTATATCCCGGGACAGCCTGAACCGTTTAAAGAAGACCCGGGTCGAGCTGGGTATGTAACCGCGGGCTAATCACAGCAGTTATTGACCGCAGTGCTAGCTTCTGACTCAAGCAACGCCTGTTCCGTCATTTCGTCAATAACCTGCCGGTGCCGGCTTTCTTTGGCGTAAACCCGCCACTCCGCTTTAAACCAGCGGAAGGGTCTTTCTGCCTCCGAGCTTATTCTTAATCTCAGGTCACGGGGGTCACCACTGAGCCAGGACACATATCTAATGGTGGTAAGCGGGGTACCGGTGGTTATTTCAACTTCGTAATGGTCACGCTCGGTCTCCGCCAGCAGCCCACGCCGATAGATTTCCCAGTCCACCTGCACCGAACTCCTGGGGGCGGCCCTGGTTTTCAGGTAGAGCTGGCAATCACTAGTATCATCGGGGCTCAACCAGCGCGCTTCCTCAATGCTTCTAACAAAGGGGAAAGGCATGCTTATACTAACCCGGTAACTGCTGCGCGTACTCCCCGGCGGGGACTCCCCGACCATGTCCTCCCACTCCTGCCAGCGGAAAAAAGACTCATTAGTGTGCTGCAGACTGCCACTACTGACCAGAACTTCGCCAACCAAATCCTCCCAGTAATCCGTTCCCGGCAGCCAACCGGCGGCGTGCTCCAGATTACCGCCTCTAACCAGGGCGGAGCACTCTATCTCTCCGCCGAAGATATAGCGCAGGATTTGCTCGGCCATAGACCCGGCCACCTCTTCTGATTCGGCGAAATCGTTATGGCTGTGCTCTCCGTAATAAACCACATCAGCCCTATCAGTGTGCTGGGCCGAGATTGGGATGATGTTATCATCCATGTCTCGGGGCATGGCATCGACGCCGCCAACATTGAACTGCTGGCTGAGCGGCGCCGCTTCAGCCGATATGAAAGCCAGCCAGTGTTTAACCGCCGCCACCCACCGCCCATCCTCAGCGCTATCGTAGTAAATTATAGAGTCAGAAACGCCGCGGTCGGAAATCAGTCCCAGGGCTCGATAATAATCCTCCAGCGAAGCGCCACCGGTAAAATAGTACCGCTGCAGACTCCTGATAGGGCTGTTGATGGTGACCACCATGGCCGTCCTGTCGGCTAAACCGCCCACATCGTTGGCTACGGCGTAAAGGGCGGTCTTGCCGCCCATGCTGTGCCCGATAAAAATCAGATTCTGCTTATGGGGCAGATATTTATCAACGCTTTCAGCGATGTTTTCGGCCCAGGTCTCGATATCGACATCGTTGGGGTAACACCTCAGCAGCAGGTTAACCCGGACCTCGGTGTCAGGGGTAGCCTGCTCGTAGGCGGCGATATAGGCCGGTATCTGCTCCGTAATGGCATCAGCCAGGAGCTGCATGCTGCAGACATTGCCGCCGGCGCCGTGCAGAAAAACGAAGTTCAACTCTTTGACTTCAACCAGCTCTCCCGGCGCCGATTGTGCCGGACTATACCAGCCAAGCTGGAGGCACAGCCCGATAATTATCAGCAGTATTACCCTTTTCATAATGCTCGTTTAGTTAGCCTTAGTCACTTTCTTTCCCAGGATGTACTTACCCAGGGCCGGAGCCACCGTGGAGGTAATAACGGCCAGTATAACAAAAATACCGAACAGGCGCTCGCCGATTAAGCCCAGCCGGATAGATATATCGGCAGCAGCCAGTATCAGGCTTAACCTGGCGGTGTGAAACAGCCCAAAAGCCAGGTTTCTTCTGGTGCTTTTTACTCCGCTCAGCCTAGTAGTAATGGCCACGCTTACCACCTTGGCCAGCACCCCCACGGCAATTATCACCAGAAGCACGATTACGTTATCCATGTTGGCAAAGACTGCCGCCAGGTTCACTTTAGCGCCGGTGAAGATAAAAAACAAGGGGATAAAAAACCCGTAGCCAAAGCTCTGTAATTTCTCACTCTCCAGTGTCCTCCTGGGCAGAATCTCGGAAATCAACAGCCCGGCGATAAAGGCGCCGACGATTGAGTGAAAACCAAGCCGGAGAGAGACCGCCCCCAGCAGAAATATCAGGGCGAAGGCTACCCTCATCTCCATTTCAAAGTAGCTCTTACGGAACAGCTTGGAGGTAATCTTGCGGCGCAGTTTTCTCTTGTTTATTATCCAGGGAACCAGGAAAAGGAAAACAATGCCGATTAGAGAGTAGAGAAAGCGGAACTCAAGCTGACCCTGGATGGTGGCCAGGGCAAAGGCGAGCAGGAATAAGCTCAAAATATCAACCAGAACCACCGAGGTCAACAGCAGCCGGGACAGGCGCGGGGATAAATTAATCTCCTTCAGCATCGGCAGTATCACCCCCAGAGAGGTGGTGCACAGTATCGTCCCCAAAAGCAGGGGATTTACTTTTACCCAGGGAGCGATAAAATAGCCGGCCAGGAAAGGTACCGCCACCGAGACCAGACCTATGGCCAGCGCCTTCCTGAGGTTCTTCCAGCGCATCTTGCCGAACTCCGTCTCCAGACCGGCCAGAAACATCAGGTAGACCAGGCCAAAGGTGGAGAAGAACTCAATGGTGGGGTGGTCGGGAACCAGGTTAAAGAGCGACTTGCCAATAATGATACCGAATAGTATCTCGGCGACGATTACCGGTATGCCCGCCCGCCGTGCCAGGGGCGGTAGTAAAACTACCCCGGCAAAAACGATAACTAGGGTAAGCGCCAGCGAATCCATAGTCTATCACCTAAGTATACGGCTTTAGCTTAGACGCCACAAGACCTATAGCCAGTTGCCCCGTTCATATCCACACAGCTATACAACCTTAGAATAAGTGAAATGAGGGGCAGTCATCCGTCTTTAGCTTCGGCTAACGTGCTTTGGCCGGCGGAGCCAGTCCCAGACGCCCTAGCCCCAGGTTAGCCACTATCTGGCTTACCGCCTCAGCCTGATTAAGGGTGTAGAAATGGAAGTAACGGACGCCGTGTTCCAGCAGGTCGGCGCACTGCTCGGTAGCCACCTCCAAGCCCACCTTACCAGCCTCATCGGCCCCCGCCTTTTCCAGTCTCCGCACAATACGGCCGGGCAGGGTGGCGCCGCACATCTGGCAGAACCTCTGTATTCTGGCAAGGTTACTAATTGGCATAATTCCCGGAATGATAGGTATGGTGATACCGGTCTTCTCCGCCCGCTCCAGGAACTGGTAGAAGTAGCTGTTATCAAAGAACATCTGGGTAATGGCAAAATCGGCGCCGGCATCGATTTTCTGCTTGGTGTAGTACATATCCATTTCCAGGCTCGGCGACTCGGCATGACCCTCGGGATACACCGCCACCCCGATGGAAAAACCCCCCACATCGACGGCCAGCGTTACCATATCGATGGCATAACAGAAACCGTCTTTGGGAGCAATGAATTTCTCGGTGCCCTTGGGGGGGTCACCCCTCAGGGCCAGAACGTTATCGATACCCTGCCCCTTATAGCCCTCCAGAATCTTCCTGAGCTCGCTTTTACTCTGGTCAACACAGGTAAGGTGGGGCATGGGGGTAAGCGGGGTCTCCCTTTTGATGCGCCCAATCACGTTACCGGTATTTTTCATGGTGCCGCCGCCGGCCCCGTAGGTTACCGAGACAAAAGTAGGCGCCAGAGCTTCCAGTTTAGCTATAACCCGGAACAGCCGCGCTTCCCCGGCCTCGTCTTTAGGGGGGAAGAACTCAAAAGAGAGGCTGCTGCCGCGCTTTTTTATGATATCGCCTATTTTCATAGCTCCACCTCTTTCACCCTGCGTTTTTTGAAAACTAAGGGCAGGCAAATATGCAGGGCTAACAGGATAACGAAGGGAATCCACAGGTTATCATGCAACTTGAACGCCCAGCTCTTGGACAACCAGCCGAAGGTTATGGTTTCAACCACCCTGAACTGGCTGATACCAAAGCCGGTAAGGAGAAAGAGAACGGTCACCGCCAGCAGCAACCACTGTATTATCTTTCTAATCAGGTTCAAAGCGGCTGGCTTGCCCATTATTCGTAAAACCACTCATCAAGGTCGGCGGTATTGGAGTACCCTCTCTCCTCCCAGTAGCCCCGGTAATCAACATCGTCGGACAGCTCAATAGCCGTTATCCACTTTATCCACTTATAGCCCCACTTACTCTCGGCCACCAGTTCAAAGGGAAAGCCCCTTTCCGGTGGCATGGTGATTTCATTCATCTTGTAGGCCATCAGTATGTCGTTATCTATTATATAATCGAGGGGAAGAGAAGTGGTATAGCCGTCGTAGGCATGGAAAATAACCACCTGAGCCTCGGGCAGAGGGCCGGCCCCGGCCAGCAAATCGCTCACCAGCACCCCCTCCCAGAGAATGGCAGCCTCCCAGCCTTCCACGCAGTGGAGGGTGACCACCTTCTTGTAATTCTGGTAGCCTTCGATGACCTCGTCGTAGCTATAGCTCATCGGGTTCTCAACCAGGCCGATAATCTCAAGCTGATAATTCTCCATATCAACGTACTGCGGCCCCTTTATGGAGTTCTCCCGGAAATCATTGACCGAAGACAGGTCTTCGCCCTGATACTCCCTGACCTCTTTCGGCTCAAGTATCCCGCCTCCGTTGGTCTCGGTGTTCGCCGGGCAACCCCCCAGCGCCAGCAAAAGCGCCGAAGAAAGTATCGCCAGGGTTACGGCAAACGCACTAATCTTTCTCACTATCCCCACCCCTCCTTATAGACAGTAATTTTTATCCGCCATCAGTTTGGGGAAAGGCCACTTCGGTATAGATAAACTCCACCCTCCGCTTGTGCTCCAGCTCCTGTGATGCCAGCTGCTCCAGCAGGCTCCTCACCCGCCCCGATGGGTGCACCCCGGCCAGGCTCAGGTAAAAGGCATGGGACGCTTTCTCCCGGTTAGCCGCCACCAGAAAGACATCCCTAAGCCCCATGCTGGGGGTTACTTTGGGCTGCTCAAGGTGCTCGGCAATCCTGTAATCCAGAACCTGTTCCTTCTTCAGACCCCCCTCACCAAGCTCGCCACCCAGGTATTTCCGTAGCAGGTTCTCATGCCCCTGTTCCTCCCGAGACAACTGTACAAAGGCGTTCTTAGCCGCCTCGTTGGTCATCTTCTGGCTCAAGTCCCAGTACAAATGCTGGGACTCCATTTCTTTCTCTATCGCTTTTACCAGAATACCCTGCACCGTCAGCTGATTAGCCATCACTGCCTCCTCCATAGCCGCCGGGGCTATTTCACCCGGCCGGCCACTACATCCCAGTTTATATTCTTAAAAAAGGCGCCGATGTAGTCGGCCCGCTTCAGGCCGTAATCGGTGATGAAGGCATGCTCAAAGACATCCATTACCAGGACGGGCCGGCACCCCGCGGGGTGGCCAACCTCATGCTCATTAATCCACTGGTTAAAAAACCAGCCGCCCCTATCATCCTGATACAGCACCACCCAGCCGATGCCGCGCATCGCCCCGGTAGCCCTGAAATCCTGCTCCCAGGCATCATAGCTGCCGTAGGCGCCGGCCACCTTTTTAGCCAGAGCCCCCGTTTTATCCAGGGGTTTTTTACCGCCCAGGTTCTCAAAGTAGTATTCGTGGAGGCGCATGCCGTTAAACTCAAAGCCGAAGCGGCGCTTAAGTTCAGCGTACTCCGGGGTGCCCGCCTTGCCTTCTTTGAGCATCGCCGTCAGCAAATCCCACAACTTGTTGGTATTGGTCACGTAGCCCTGGTAGAGAGTAAAGTGATTTTTGAGCAGGGTCTCACTAAAACCCTCCATGCCGATTAGCTTACCGTAGTCCTTAGCCGTGTAACCCATTGCTTTTGTCCTCCTCTTAATTTTAAATCAAGCCCTAAGCGCCGCCGGCACAGCCCGGAGCCCTTATCATCAGAAGGGGTGCACAGTTTGTCCGGAAGACCTTTTCGGCAACGCTGCCGTGGGTCCACCGGCTGGGACCGGAGCGGCCATGGCTGGCCATAACAATGAGGTCACAACCCTCGTTAGTAGCGAAGAAGGTGATTTCCTCGGCCGGTTTCCCCAGCAGTACCTCGGTCAGCACCTTAACTCCCTTAGCCTCCAACGTTTTGGCCATCCTGTCCAGGTATTTTCGGGCTTCCCTTTCTTCTTTACCCACCGCCTCAGGCATTAAACGCTCACCTAACAGCTGAGAGGAATCATCCACAACCCTGAAGCCGGTGACACGCTCGGTGACACTGACCAGCATGACCTCGACTCCCGGCGAGCATGTTGCCAAGCTCTCAACATGGGGAAGAACACACTCAGCCAGCTTGGACCCATCCAGCGGAACCAGAATCTTCTTATACATCTTGCCCCCTTTCTGATTTTAAATAGTCGCCTGGCCAATGGCAACGGACGTCAGCTGGTCAGCCAACCACCATCGATGACGATAGCGGCACCACTGATATAGTCGGCTTCTTCAGAGGCCAAAAAGGCGGCTAGATTACCGATTTCCTCCGGTTTGCCCAGTCTGCCCTTGGGAATTCTGGCCAGCACCTGCGCCAGCTGGCCGCTATCCTTAACGTCCTTAACCATATTGGTATCTATCGCCCCCGGGCAGATAGCATTGACGTTTATCCCCTGGGAGGTGAGCTCCAGCGCCAGCGCCTCAGTCAGCGCCATAACCCCGCCCTTGGAGGCGGTGTAGTGAGCGATAAGGGGGAAGGCGATACCACACCCCCCGGAAGATATTGAGGCGATATTAATAATACGGCCCCACTTATTCTTTAACATCTCCTTTGCAGCCGCCCGGGCGCAGAGAAACTGGCCTTTAAGATTAACGCTCATGATTTTATCCCAGTCCTCATCGGTCAGCTCAAGGAACGGTTTATAAGCGATAATACCGGCGTCATTAACCAGTATGTCCAGCTTGCCGAATTTGGCTACCGCCTTTTTTACCATGTCTTCTACTTCGGGCGTAGAAGTCACGTCGCACTTCACCGCCAGCCCTTTCCGGCCCAGCTTTTCAATCTCGCCAACCACCTTCTGGCAATCCTCCTGGCTGATGTCGCTCACCGCCACGTTGGCCCCCTCCCTAGCCAGAGCCAGGGCTATGGCCCGGCCTATACCCCGCCTGGCCCCGGTGACGATAGCCGTTCTACCCTCCAGTTTCATTTCTCACCTCCTCCAGCGTGTTACCTTAAGCCAGCGCCCGCTTCACGGACCCTGGAGGTATTCAAAGACAATGATAGCGGGCAGGCAATAACGAAGTCATAAAATGAGGGGGGAAAAAGTTACAAAATTATGACATTGCCGGTTGCCCACGGTATTAAGCCGGCTTTACGCCGGCGGCTGCTGCTGGTTCAGGGGTAGAGTAAAGAAAAAGGTAGAGCCACGGCCGGGCTTAGACTCAACCCATATCCGGCCGCCGTGCGCTTCCACCAGCCGCTGACAAACCAGCAGTCCCAGCCCCACCCCCCTGACACCACTAGGCCGGGACTCCTCCAGGCGCTGGAAGGGGGCAAACAGCTTGGCCTGGTCAGCCGGGGATATACCCACCCCCCGGTCACTAACCCCAATAACCAGTTGCTCCTTATCCAGCTTGACCGTCACTTTTATCTCCCTTCCCTGAGGTGAATACTTGACGGCGTTCTCCAGGAGATTATAGATAATGCGTTCCAGCCGCAACGGGTCGGCATAAACCGGGGGCAATTTTTGGGGGGCACTGACCACAAACCGGTGCGCCGAAGACTGGCGCTTCACTCCCTCAATGGCTTCCTGAATAACCTTTTTAACATCTATAGCTTCGGCATGCAGGAAAAGGCGCTCCGCCTGAACCCGGGAAAGCTCCAGGAGGTTGCCCAGCAGGTGTGATAGCGTCTCTGACTCCAGAGCGGCATCCTTGAGCAGCTGGCGGGTCTCTTCCTCAGACAGGTTAGCCCCTTCGCTTAAGACGGTATTTATAGCCCCCATAATCACCGTCATGGGGCTGCGCAGCTCGTGAGAGACCAGGCCGATAAAATCATCCTTCAGCTGGTCCAGCTTTCTATGCTCGGTGATGTCCACTATCTCCGAGCGGCTGGCGACCACATTGCCTTCCCTATCGCGCACCGGCCGTACCGAAAGGTTGACCCATACCCTGCCGCCGTCGGCCCGGCGCATCTCCATCTCCTCATCACGGATTTCCTGGCCGGCCAGAAATCTCTGGAATATCGCCTGCGCCTTAGCCTTGCCATTGGACGTATCGGCATACAGTTCGGATACCGGCCGCCCCACCAGCTCATCCCGGCCGTAGCCCAGCAGTTCCACAGCGCTGCGGTTGGCCCGCTTAATGACGCCATCTACACCAACCGAAAAGTAGGCGTTAGGAGCCTCCTCATAAAGGTCGCGGTACTGCTCTTCGCTCCGCTTGAGGTTCCTAAAGAGAAGGTCATAGGGCTTGACCAGCCCGGTTTCGATAATAGCCTTGTAGATGAGATAGAAGGCAACGATCTTTAGAAAATGCCCAATAAGGTTGGGCATGCCGTAGGGGCTCTGGTAAAGGGTAAAGGCCAACTCGGAGGCAATGGTCACGATTATGGCGGCAAATAGAAACCATAAAACGTTAGCATCAAACTCGTGGCGCTTCTGCCACATGGCGAAAATCGCCCCCAGCAGTAGCAGGGAGATGATATACTCGCTGATTATTTTAAACGAGGTCAGCCCAGCACCCTCGACAAAGCAGACGGGGAAGTTCCGCCAGTAGAAAATGGAGACCACCAAAAGGGCTGTAACCACACCATAGCCAAACAGCAGCCAGTTAACTCTCAAACGGCGGCCGATGAGCAGCGGCGCAATGAGGAGAGAAAGGCTCTGCATATAGCGGGCACCGATCCAGAGCTGGGTAGCCAAATTAGTCCCGTATTCGGGGAAGACACCCATCCCCGAGTAAGCCAGGGTATGAAGCAGGTCTAAAGCACCGACAAACAGGAAGGCGATGCCGATAAAGATAAAATAGCTGTTATCCAGAAAGCGGCGTGCGTTCCAGGCAACGACAAAAATACCAAAGGCGACAATAATACTAAATATCTCAGCAATGCTGTGGAAAAGGAGGTAGTTGTACAAACTGGAAAAGTATAGGGCGGCAAAGATTATTGCGCCGACCAGTATAGACAGATACCAGACCGGCTCTCTAAGCGCTGTTATGCATGCCAGAAATTTGTTCATAATTACTCTCGGCGTGATGATACGACGATAATACCCCGGCGTCAAGCTGAAAAGTTCTATCCCCGCCGGAATTGGTTTTGACATCCCGCCGTCATAAGGCTATCATTACCACCAAAGGCAAGACTGGAGCGGAGATAAAGCCGGTGAAGCGGTTTCGAATACTGGTAGTTGACGACGAAGAGCGTATTCTTAACTTCCTCAGCGCCAAACTAAAGGCCTCCGGCTACGAAGTGCTCACCGCCCCTAACGGCGCCAAGGGGCTGGAGCAGGTCCAGGCTCAAGAGCCCGACCTGGTGGTGCTTGACCTACTCATGCCCAAGATGGACGGCCTGGAGATGCTTAAACAGCTGCGCACCTTTTCCCCGGTGCCGGTCATCATTCTTACCGCCAAAGGGGCGGATACTGATCGCATTAAAGGGCTACAGCTGGGCGCCGATGACTACCTGCCCAAACCCTTCAACCCCGATGAGCTGGTGGCCAGGATTGAGGCCATCAGGCGCCGGCTGGAACCGGAAGAAAGGCGCAAAACCACCGAAGTCCTTGAGCTGGGCAACATAACCGTTGATTTCCGGAAGCGCAATGTGCTGGTCAATGGCCAGGATAAATACCTCACCCGCACCGAATGGCTCCTGCTCAGCCAGCTTGTCAACAACGCCGGCCGCCTTATGCTCTACGGGGAGCTGCTTACCCAGGTTTGGGGGCCGGAATACCGCGATGACGTCCAAATCCTCAGGACCTGGATAAGCCGCCTCAGGGGCAAGCTGGAGAGCGACCCCGATAACCCGCTGATTCGCACCGTGCCCAAGACCGGCTACATCATAGACCACCCCACCACCTGACCCCCCGATGTCATATTTTTGTAACTTTTTCCCCCCTGATTTTATGACTTCGTTATCGCCGGCACACTATCATTTTAGGTACAGTAATTCTAATCAACTACGTGCGCAATAAAGAGGGCAATGGCTAAGAACAAAGGGGGTGGCCCCAAAATGTTGAGACCGAAGAGTTGTCCCCGCTGCAAAACGGGTGACGTCGGGGTTGATAGAGACCACCACGGCTGGTACGAGTACTGCATCCAGTGCGGCTACCTGCGCGACCTGGTCGGCGTGATTGAAGTAGAGGCAAAACCGCCCAGCCAGGCGAGAGGACGCCGGCGGGGATCCAGAATTTCCGACCAAGGAAAGTAACTATATGCTTGACGGGAAGAGGATTGCCATCCTGGTCGAAGAGGACTTCGAGGACTCCGAGCTTATAGTGCCGATGTGGGGCATGAAAAACGCCGGTGCCAAGGTATTGATTGTGGGCAGCGGCTCCCAGGATATTTACCAGGGCAAGAGGGGCAGCGTGGCCATAAGAGCCGATACCACCGCCGATAAAGTTAAAGCTGCCGACTTTGCCGCCATCATCATACCCGGCGGCCGTGCCCCGGCCAGGATGCGTAAATATAAATCTATGGTCAACTTAATTAAAGAGGCAGACGAGCTGGGCAAGGTGATAGCGGCGGTTTGCCACGGCCCGCAGCTGCTCATCGCCGCCGGCATCGTCAAGGGGCGCCGTCTAACCTCCCGGCCCTCGGTAGCCGCCGAACTCAAGTCCGCCGGTGCCGAATGGGCCGACGAAGCGGTAGTCCGCAACGGCAATCTCATCACCTCGCGCAAGCCCGCCGACCTGCCCAGGTTCAACAAAGCCATAATTGAAGCCCTGCGGGACTAGTTAAATGGCTAGCAAATCAAGCACCAGGAAAGCCAAAAAGGCTAATATCCCCATAACCGGGATGACCTGTGCCACCTGTGCCGCCACCATCCAGAAGGGTCTGTCCAAGCTGCACGGCGTAGAGCGGGCCGAGGTCAATTTAGCCTCCGAGAAGGCCTCTATAGAATACGACCCCACCCAGGTACCCCTCTCCAAGATTAAAAATACTATCTCCCAGCTGGGTTACGGTGCGGCCACCAGCAAGTCCATCTTTCCGGTAAGCGGCATGACCTGCGCTTCCTGCGTCGGCCGGGTTGAGCAGGCGCTGTCGGGCGTGCCCGGGGTAATCTCGGTCAATGTCAACCTGGCTTCAGAGAAAGCCACCGTAGAATATATTGAGGGGACCGAGCTGGCCGACCTGCGGCGGGCGGTAAAAGAGGCCGGCTACGAGCTGAGCGCCGAAGCCGAAACACTGGAAGACGTTACCACCGCCTCCCGGCGAGAAATAAAAAATATAAGAAACCGCTTTATCGTCGCCGCCATTCTGGCCGCCGCCATCATGGCCCTGATGTGGACGCCCTCTTTTGCGGGCAAGCCCTATCTGCTCTGGGCGCTGGCGACTCCGGTGCAGTTCTGGGCCGGCTGGCGGTTCTACAAAGGGGCCTGGGGGGCGCTCCGGCACCTAACCGCCGATATGAATACCCTGATTGCCGTCGGCACCTCGGCCGCCTATTTCTACAGCGTGGTAGCCGTCATCTCCCCCGGGCTTTTCGCCGCCGGCGGGGCGGTACACCTCTATTTTGATACCTCGGCCATGATCGTTACCCTGATTCTGCTGGGACGTTTCCTGGAGTCCAGGGCCAAAGGTCAGACCTCGGCGGCAATAAAAAAGCTCATCGGCCTGCAGCCCAAGACAGCTTTAATCATCCGCGACGGCAAGGAGATAGAAATCCCCATCGAAGATGTTCAGCTCGGCGACCTCATCCTGGTACGGCCGGGCCAGCGCGTGCCCGTGGACGGGACTATCCGCGAGGGGTATTCCAGCATTGACGAGTCCATGATTACCGGAGAGAGCCTGCCGGTGGAAAAAACGGTCGGCGACGAGGTTATCGGCGCCACCATCAACAAGACCGGCAGCTTCCGCTTTAAGGCGACCAAGGTGGGCAGGGATACCACCCTGGCCCGGATTATCCGGCTGGTGGAAGAGGCGCAGGGAAGCAAGGCGCCTGTCCAGCGGCTGGCCGATGTCATCGCCGGCTATTTCGTGCCCATAGTTATAGGCATTGCCATCATAACTTTTATCATCTGGTATTTCATCGGGCCGACACCGGCTTTGACCTACGCCTTGCTTAACTTTGTCGCCGTGCTCATCATCGCCTGCCCCTGCGCCCTGGGACTGGCCACGCCGACGGCTATCATGGTCGGTACTGGCCGGGGCGCCGAGCACGGCATTCTCATCAAGAGCGCCGGTGCCTTAGAGAGGTCTCACCAGATAGACACGGTGCTGCTGGATAAAACCGGCACCCTGACCCGGGGCGAACCCAAAGTTACCGATATTTTAGCTATCCCCAACTCATCTCAGGAAGAAGTCCTCCAGCTGGCGGCCTCGGCGGAACACGGCTCGGAGCACCCGCTGGGCGAGGCTATAGTCAAAGCCGCCGCCGATAAAAAACTGAAGCTGCTCCCCGCCTCGGACTTTAACGCCATCCCGGGGCAGGGAGTCAGGGCGTCGGTGGCCGGTAAAAAGCTGCTTTTAGGCAATCTTAAATTCATCGAAGACAAGGGTCTCTCAATGAACGGGCTGGGGATAGAAGCCGAGCGCCTCAGGGAAAAGGGCAAGACGGTAATGTTCCTGGGTGCCGACAGCCGGGTAATGGGCGTCATCGCCCTGGCCGATACCCTCAAGCCCAATGCCAGGAAAGCGCTGGCCGAGCTCCACAAGATGGGCATTGAGACAGTTATGATTACCGGGGACAACCGGCGCACCGCCGAGGCGATTGCTCATGAGGTGGGCATTGACCGGGCCCTGGCCGAGGTGCTCCCCGAAAACAAGTCCCGCGAGGTCAAAAAGCTGCAGAAAAAGGGCAAGGTAGTAGCTATGGTCGGCGACGGCATTAACGACGCCCCGGCGCTGGCTCAGGCGGACGTGGGCATAGCTATCGGCACCGGCACCGACGTGGCTATGGAAACGGGGGACATCACCCTGATTAGCGGCGATTTAGAAGGGATTGCCACCGCCATAGCCTTGAGCAAGAGCACCATGCGCACCATCAAGCAGAACCTCTTCTGGGCCTTCGCCTACAATACCGCCCTCATCCCGATAGCCGCCGGAGTCTTATACCTGGCTTTCGGCACCAGCGGCGTTCCCTCGGGGCTAAATTTCATACTGGGCGAATACGGTTTTCTCAACCCCATTCTGGCGGCGGCCGCCATGGCCGCCAGCTCTATTACCGTGGTATTTAACTCGCTGCGCTTAAAGCGGTTTAAGCCCGCCCGATGGGCAAACTAAAAAAGGAGGTATCCGATGGCTATTGACCCCGTTTGCAAGATGAC